>Ga0209504_1001816_pt1 | contig 15461 bp, 11 predicted proteins | sample COGITO_mtgs_1005_FD_184791 | JGI IMG/M metagenome (GOLD analysis project Ga0209504, IMG submission 184791) | Pelagic marine microbial communities from North Sea - COGITO_mtgs_100511 (SPAdes) (version 2) | ecosystem: Environmental > Aquatic > Marine > Epipelagic ...
TCGCCATGATCAAAATACCCTCCAGGCCAGGGCGTAAACGCTCGCAAGCGATTATAGATCGTAACCGCTGGCAAGGTGAAGTCGACGGCCCCGTCTTGCTTGCGCATCTTCCGGCAATACGTAACCAGACTTATGTCCTGCGGTGTAAACTGTAGCTCGCCCGTCAGCATCGCCGCTAAGTTCCGGCGCAACAGCGGCACCACCGCCTCGCCCACTTTAACGCGCAACTCGGGCCCGGTATCCTGTTCGCCAATACGGACGGCTTCGAAGTCAGCCACACCGCCAGCATCCATTTCTTTAACGACCTGCATAAGAGCCACGCCAGTTTCGGCATCGCCCGAAGCCAATGCGGTCTCTACCGGCGAGGCGCCACGATACTGAGGTAGCAGTGAGCCGTGAAAGTTCAACATGCCAAACTGTGAGGCCTCGCGCAAAGGCTGCTGCAAGAAATGCCCATAGGCCATGACCAGCGCCACCGAGGTCTGCTCTGCAACCATCCAGTCGGCCAATTCACGCGTCGGTTGCTCTGGCTGCAACAGCTCGATGCCATTCGCCAACGCCCAAGCTGCAACCGCGTTCGGCTGCAACTGCTTACCACGCCCCTGCCGTCGATCTGGCTGCGAGACCACCGCACGTAGCATACATTCGCCCGCAGCTTGATGCTTTAAGTAATTCAGTACGGGCAGGCAGATCGCATCCGATCCAAAAAAAACAATTGTAGGTAGCTGACTCATTCTATTCTAAAAAAGATCTTGTTGGCCGATCGCATCGCGACCCGCATCGGTCGAAGAGCTGTGCAAAAACAACCAGTGCAGGCTCAATGAATGAAGGTCTGGCTCTTCATAGAGACGACGCAGCAGTAAAGCAGAAGCGAGCGTGTCGTACAGCGCGCAATGATAATGGCGGCGTTTTGCAGGACAATACAGGGCGGCATGCTTATCTAACGACGTCTGTAAATCAAACAGCACGATCAGATCGCCGAGTTTATGGCTTTCAAGTTGCGGGTAAATACGACGGTACAGATACAAGCTATCCAACCATGGCCCCCAACTAGCGATCGATCGACCCACTGCCGAGAAATCGGGCGAGCTGCGCGGATACGGCCAAACGCTACGCAACAAGCCATCTTCCACCGCCGCATTGTGCGCACAGAGCGGCCCAGTCGCGCGCAGTTGCGCAAAAAAATCCCACTCTGTATCAAAACGCGCCTGTTCTGCGGCAGCCTGTTCCGAAATGCCGTGCTGCTGACGATCCCGATCACTGATCGTTCCAATTGCAGCGCACAGCCGTGTGTAAGTCGCCACGATCTCTGTCCCAGCTAGGGTGACCACGCCATACTCGACAATACCACTCTGGCGGCTGCCTTCAAAATCAATCACATGTATCGGCATATCAATCACGCCGAGAACGTTGTTCCGACTGTGCAAGTACGACAAGACCGGATTTCACAAACTGAATGGCCCGACCAGATCAAACTTAGTAGGTCAAACAACCCAATCGATGGGATTGTGCTGCAACAGAGTCAGCCATGCCGCTTTAAATCGCAGATTAAAATCCCCTGACTCTACGGTTGCCAGAGCATGCATCGCACCCCAGATTGCTCGATTTTCAACACGTACTACCAGTCTATATGTCACAACTCACACGCGCCCAAAAAGACGAATTCATAGAATTTATTGCCTACCTTTGCGAAGAGGCCTCTAAAGAGATCCTGCCACACTACGGACCAGATGTCGAAATCGAGCGTAAGTCCGACAAGACACCAGTCACCTTGGCTGACCAAAACGCCGAAAAGCGCATTCGCGAAATTCTCGCCCAGCGCTACCCAGAGCATGGCATTATTGGCGAAGAATACGGCAGCGAACGCGACGATGCGGATTTCGTCTGGGTGCTCGATCCAGTTGACGGCACCAAGTCTTTCATTTCCGGCGTGCCGCTGTTCGCGACCTTGATCGCCCTACTTTACAAAGGCCGCCCCGTGATCGGTGCGATCAATCAGCCTGTGCTCAAGCAACTCGTGATCGGCGACTGTGAAACCACAACGTTGAACGGCAAGCCTGTCTCAGGACGCGATGCCTGCCCACTGGGCGAAGCAACTCTGTGCACCACCGATCCAATTCGTACCACCCTTTGGCAGAACAATGCCGACTGGACTGCGCTCCCTCCGAAGACTGCACTCTACCGCTCGTGGGGCGATGCAGGTGGCTACATCTTACTCTGCTCCGGCTTCACCGACATCATGTGCGATCCGATGATGGAAATTTGGGACTGTGCGGCGATCATCCCTTGCCTACAAGGTGCGGGGTTCACGGTAACTGGCTGGAAAGGTGGCGATGCGTTCGACGAACGCTGCATCATCGCAGCCAAAGCGCCGCTGCACGCCGAAGTCCTGGCGACGCTTTACCCGAACGGACAGTAAGATTGCATTTGATAAAAATCACGCACACAGTAATCCAGAACCGAATCTGCAGTGTCCTCGATTTTTCAATATGTAAAACAAGCCGCAATCGCGGCCAAGGAGTATAACGTCCTCGACTTTCTTCCGCTACGAAAGTCGCTCTCGGGCTATCAAAACGACTTTAAGGGTCATCTCATCGGTGATACGCGTGCGGGGCTTAATGTCGCTTTGTTGGCATTTCCACAAGGAATGGCTTATGCGTTGATCGCGGGGCTACCGATTCAATACGGAATCTATGGTTCGGCCATCGCGGCGATGGTGGCTCCGATTTTTGCGAAGAGCCACTACATCACCCTAGGGCCGACTAATGCAACTTCGGTTATGCTCCTGAGTGCCTTTGCCAGCCTCGGCATCGTAGGCACACAGATGCTCAGTCTCGTACCATTATTAATCCTGCTGGTGGGTCTATTTATCGTCGTAGGCGCCTATTTTAAAGTAGCCAATTTCGTGCAGTATATTTCGCGTTCAGTGATTACAGGCTATATTACGGCGGCGGCATTACTCATTATTGCCAATCAAATCCCCAAAGCGCTCGGTCTTAATCTGGTAAGCAACGGAGCAACCTTTTACGATTCGCTGACACTGATTGTTTCTTCAATTGACTCCATCCACTGGATCACTGTCGGCATCAGTCTCAGCACGATGGTGCTGTATGCCTCGCTCAACCGTTTCTTTAAGACCCTGCCGAATGTCGCGATTTGCCTCATCACACTGTCAGTACTGACTGCGCTCACCATTGGCCAAGATGCCGAGGTCGCCTTCCTCTCTGGCATCAACGCCGCAGATTGGTCACTTCAAGTGCCCTCACTATCACTCACAGATATCCAGCTACTCGCCAGCCCAGCTTTGGCCATTGCACTACTCTGTATCTTAGAAGGTTTATCGATTGGTAAATCACTGGCAGCAAAGACCGGCGCACGACTAAATGGCAATCAAGCCATGTTCTCGATAGGCATGGCAAATATTGGCTGCGCCATCTTTTCTGGAATGCCTGCATCTGGCTCGCTGACACGCTCGTCACTCAGCGCGACGAGCGGAGGCCGCAGCGTGCTGGCCAGCTACATTAGTGGTGTGATTGTTTTCATTGGTGCCTTTGTGCTGGGCCCCTACACACGCTTCATCCCGCAAAGCACACTGGCGGTACTCGTCATTGCAATCGGCATCTCACTGCTGAACAAGCATGCAATACGCATCGTCACTCGATCGACCAAATCCGATGCCATCGTTTTCAGCACAACTTTTATTAGTGGCCTACTGATGCCACTCGACAGCGCGATCTACATCGGTGTGGGTATTTCGATTATTCTCTTTCTAAAGAAAGTCGCCCGACCAGAGATGGTGGAGTATGCTTTTAATGAGCAAGGCTACCTTGCCGAAGTCGAAACGCCCGAGCAACGCAGCACGTCAGAAGTGTCGATTGTGCACGTCGAAGGCGAGCTGTTCTTCGGTGCGGCTGACCTGTTCCGCGATCAAATGCGTCGTATTTGCGAAGACCCTAACCTTAAAATCGTCGTCCTCAAAATGCGCAATGCGCACAATATGGATGCCACTGCGGTCATGGCACTGGAAGAGCTGCTACTGTACATGGCTGAGAAAAAGCGCTACCTCATCCTCAGCGAGGTGAAAGCCGACTTGATTCGTGTCCTCCAAAACTCTGGCCTCTACGATACGATCGAAGCGCGTAACATCTTTACCGACGAGCCCAGCAACCCGACACTTTCGACCGCGAAAGCATTGAAACGAGCCAAGACACATCTCGGCGATACCGTCGCCAACGTCTCGATCTACATTGATCCGGTGCGCGATAAACAGAAAAAAGGCGAACGCGTCTAGGCGATAACAATGGAGATCATTATGGTCCATGGCATTTGGGACAAAGGCACCGTCTATCGACGGATGGCTGACTTCCTGGGTGAACAAGGTCACAACTGCCACTACCCTAATCTCGAGCCAGCCAACGGTGCGCACGGCCTAGCCGACTTAGCCGAAAAGCTGAAGGTCTACATCGATCAAACGATCGGCAGCGATGTTCCCTTTGCATTGATCGGCTTTAGTATGGGCACTCTCATTTCACGCTACTATCTGCAAGTTCTCGGTGGAGCCTCGCGGGTAAGCCACTTCTTCAGTATCTCCGGACCGCTACACGGGACCTTAACGGCACATTTATGGCCGGGCAAAGCGAGTCGCGATATGCGCTTTCGAAGCAAATTACTACAGCAACTTAATGCAGATACTTCAGCGCTGAAACACACGACGATCCACAGCTACCGCACGCCGTTCGACTTGTTAATCATTCCAACACGCAGCTCACACTGGGAAATCGCAGCAGACAACCACATCGTGCCGGCGCTCTTTCATCATCGGATGCTGATTCACGCCAAGGTGTATCGACACATCGCAGAGACATTAAAACCGTCTGACTAGTACTATCTGCCAAACCGAAAGCGGTGCAGTAAGAAGACACTCAACGTCAACACGAGGAAGAACCCAGGGAACCAACCCAGCGACTCGACAAAGACGGCATCTTCAACCACGGCACCGCTACCCTCGACCGTCTGCAGCTGATCAGCTCGAATCGAAGCGATCAACCCGGCATACAGCAGCGCCACTGCACCGTAGAAGAAATTGGTTGATAGACCACGAAAGCTCAACACCGTCGCGCGCTGCTCAGACGGGGCCGTTTCGTTCAGGTAGCGACTCACAAAATAACCCGTCATTTGAATGCCCGCATATAGCAGAATCGTTGGTAAAATCCCCCAGTATGGCAGCGCCATTGACAGCCCTATCAGCCCGAGCAATACACTCACGCCGACAAACACAAAGTTCTGAGCTGGAGAATATGTATCCGCCAGTATTCGTGCGAACCTTGGCACGAACACCCCCATCAGCGCCATGCCCGAACCGATTAATCCATAACTGGCGATCGGCAACTCAATGACGCTCCAATATTCGCTGGCCAATGTCAGGAACTGACGCACCACACTATCCAGAACCATTGCCGCCAAGAGCACTCCAAATGGGAAAGCAGTTAGCCAGATCCATTGACTCGCTGCAACCGACTGCCGCCAAGAGCGCGCCAACGTCGCTCGCACGCTCACATGCGCCTTTAGCGGTGCTTCTTGCATACGTAGTGCCATGGCCAACACGACTAGCGACGACAGCAAGGTAAGAAAGATTGGCACCTTAATCAACTGTTCAGAGGCCACGACCTGCGCAGAGCCGAACAACCGCAGCACCGCATTGACCATCTCGGCGTCATAAACAGCTGCTCCGACCAGCATCGCCACGAAAAACGCCAACGACGTATCGCGCTGCACCCGCTCAAGCACATGCCCCCAACGGTGCTCCTGCCCTGCCGCCTTGAGCGAATCATACGCCAGCGCCTCATCCGCACCACTCGCCGCCGCCTCGGCCGCACCACTCAATACACGATTCAGCACAAACAGCGAAAACAGCACTGCCCCGCCGTCAATTGGAGCCACCAGCAGAACCAACATTTCCAGTACCATGAAAATGCCAGTCGCGAGCAGCAACTTGCGCCGCCCCAAGGTGTCGGCCAATGCCCCCGAGGGCACTTCGAGCAGGACAATCGTTGCCGCCCAAATGCCGTTTAAGATACCGAACTGCTCGAGCGTCAGACCGTAGTCCAAAAACAGCAGCGCATAGACAGGATAGTAAAACCGCGCCGAGAAAAACATCCGGAACAGTGTAAAAGCGCGCACATTACGCTGCGCGATTCCATCTAGATCAGAGGCCGCCATTAGACCAACTCGATTTCATTCGAAGCATGTTCAGATTGCTTTAGAACCAACACTTTGCGTAAGAACAGCGCTCGATGAAGCGGCGTCGCTCCATGTGCATGCAAGGCAGCTCGATGCACCGCAGTGCCATAGCCTTTGTGCTGCTCAAAGCCATATTCCGGATACTGTTTAGCCAATTCAAGTAGCACACGATCGCGCGAAACTTTTGCAACAATACTCGCCATCGCAATCGCCAGCGATTTGCCATCGCCCTTGATAATGCCGGTGTGCGTATAAGGGAAAGGCTTGAGCGGCCGCCCATCAACGATGATCCGCACGCCACCTTCAGACTCAAACAAAGGCCCATCCGCCGCCACCAATGGCAATTCCCAGCCTTCTGCGCGCACCGCCAATCCTTCGACCGCCCGACGCATCGCCAAGCGCGTCGCACCGAGAATATTCAGCTCAGCAATCTCCTCGACCGAGCCCGAAGCGACTTCGTAGTCCAGTAAGCCTTGATCGCGCAACTGTTCGATGATGGTTAATTGAGCCGCCCGTGCCTGCCCACTCAATTGCTTCGAATCATTAATTGCAGTGCTGACCTCAACCGCCTCCTTCGAGTCAAAAAAGTCACGCGTCAACACACAGACGCCAGCGGTCACTGGTCCCGCTAGGCAACCACGCCCCGCCTCATCAATCCCGATCAACCGATCGACGGACTGCAATTGCTTGAAATCATGTTGCTGTAGTTTATTCATCCTATTGGCCACTGTCGCCACTCTTCGACTGGCCTCACAAATCGAAGTTTGATTCGACTCAGAACCAATATAATCTATCTTGAAGAGCACTCATCATCGATCAATACGATTCCGTAAAGAAAAAATCAAACGAAACAAAATTACGCTCATTTGTTGCCCTGCCGATCCTTGTCTGTATGTTGCTTGCGAATTCAGCCTCTAACACCGAGCAGACACTACTGGCGCCCTAGACCCGAACGACACTGTGAACTTATTGCGCATTATCTTAGTTTTTAGCTGTGTGCTTATCGTTTTAATCACAACGATGGTCCCCCGCCACAAAGTTGCGCCATCATCAAACACGCCCACAGCTGACATCGCCCAGATTAAGCCAGTAGCCGTCGCGCGCCCAGACTCGCAAGCTGATCAAGGAAATCACCTAAATGAGAGCTCCCAAGCGGTAAAGCGCACTGTCGAAACGTGGCCAATCACAGTCATCCAGCACCTCAAAGCGGAGCATATAAACCGCGTTAAAGCGATTGACCATATCGTACGAGCCACACGATTTGAAGACTTCGCGGCGCTCTCAATCGAATCAACGGAACGGCTGATTCGGTACACTCAAAACGTCCTATCTCAGCCAGCTGAGAAAATCCCCCACCTTTGCTGGGGCCACGACACGTCAGACGCATACCGGCGCAGCTTCGAGGGCGTGCGCTTTCTCGCACTCGCAGACAGCGGCAATACCAACATTCCACAATCGATCTTTCAAGGTGACGATCGCTGGAGCTTCACCGCGACTGACGGATTCACCGGTAGCTCTGGAACTCCAGTCACCATTACTTGGAGTTTCGTACCCGATGGCACTCGCGTGCCTGATGGCGGATCCAATCGTAATAGGCCGACTACAGGCTTAAGCGATCTCATCGCGAAACTAAATACAGCATACGGAGCTCCAACTACTACCGGCGATTTAACCACCGCTCCTTGGTTCGAAATGTTTGAGACCTCTTTCAGTTTTTGGGAGGCTACCACTGGCAACATCTACATCTATGAACCATTTGATGATGGCACTGACATGTTGGATTTCCCGAATGGAGTAATCGGCACACGTGGCGATGTGCGGATCGGAGGCACTCAAATTGACGGCAATGGCGGCACACTTGCTTTTAACTATTTTCCAGATGCTGGCGACATGGTCATTGATAGCGCAGATTCGACGAACTTAGGGGCTGGGCAACAGGCAACACTTAGGAATGTGATCACTCACGAACATGGGCATGGCCTAGGGCTCAGCCATGTTTGCCCAGTCAATCAAACCAAACTCATGGAGCCGTTTCTTTCCACCGCATTTGTTGGGCCACAATTCGACGACATCCTTACGATCCAAGAACTCTACGGGGATCCACTCGAGCGCCAAGCCGGCAACAAAAACAACAACACCGCACTCACAGCTCGAAACTTAGGCGTATTAAATACGACTTTCAACGCCAATGAGCTCTCAATCGCCGACGCGAACGACTCCGATATTTTCCGCTTTCAACTCACTCAGGGAAAAGCCCTGAACCTAACAGTCACGCCGACAAACACCCCAGCCACCTCGAAGGCAGTCAAAACTCCGACGGCAGCTGTAGCACAGGCACACTGTTGGATCCACAAACTCGACAAGACTTAATTTTGCGGGTGCTAGATACTGACGGCACGACCGTGATCGCCAGCTCAAACGTTGCTCCAATTGGCGACGTAGAGAGCATCCTCAGCTTGGCACTTAGTGATACTGGTCAAAACTACTACATTGAGGTAACCGGCGGAGGCGAGAACAGTGGCTCAGTAAACAATGCCCAAGCATATTCACTCGAAATTGCACTCGAAGAACTCAATTCGATTCAGATCAAGGACTTTACTATCACTGCAGAAGGGTGTTCACCCGCAAATGGAGTAGCTGATCCGGACGAACTCATCACCGTTCAAGTCACAGTCGAAAATAACGCGTCCGAAACAGTCGAAAATAATGACATTACACTCAGTGGCAGTGCCAATCTAAACATCATTGGCAGCGCCACACAGGACTTGCCTGACCTCCTCGCAAACAGTTCAACCACTGTCGCCTACCAATTCTCATTATCAGGCGCTTGCGGCGACACCGAAACCATTTCCTTTCAAGTCAACACCGACTCTGGCAATGCCCAGAGCACTCACCCTCTAACCTTAGGGATTGAGGAGACATTCTATACCGAGGATTTTGAGTCCACTGCGATAGATACGATCCCGGCTGGATACTCAGAATCTTCCGCCCTCGTCTCCGCCAAATGGCGCACTGTCAATACAGCGAGTCCCAGCGGCTCAAATGCCGTCTTTGCACCTGGAAAGATTGACTCCGACAGCGTTAACTCAGCCTACCTCGAATCTCCAACGATCAACTCGATCATTGCACCGACGCAGCTCCTCTTTGACCACAGCTACAACACCGAAGAAAACTATGATGGTGGCGTGCTTGAAATCTCGATCGACAACGGCAGTAACTGGCAAGAGTGGACCGCTGCAGGTGGTACTTACACTGAGCAGGGTTATAGTGAAACGATCGAGCCAGACTCAGGAAACCCGTTAGCGGGACAATCTGCCTGGACGGGAGATTCAGGTGGCTTAGTGACTACGATTGCTCAATTCCCTCCAAATACCGAGGGCCAAGATGTGCAGCTACGCTGGCACATGAGTAATGACCAAAGCGTACAAAGTGTGGGCTGGTTCATCGATAACATTCGCATTCTTCGCCCCGCCTGCTGTGTGATAACGATCCCGACTCTCAGCCTTACCGCGATCGACTCTATCGCAAGTGAGCAAGACCCCGCAGACGCTGCGCAATTCGTAATCACCGCCGACAGCACGCCGACCTCAAGCCTTTCAATTTCTTACACACTCGCAGGCACAGCCACTTCAGGCAGCGACTTCGTTGCCCTCGCTGGCAGCGCGACTATCAATGCAGGCGAAAGTATCGCGACCATACCAGTCACTGCCATCACCGACGCCAACGTAGAAGGAGACGAGACACTCACCTTAACACTCTCACCTTCGGTCAATTACGGCATCAACATCGCGTCCGCAGATATCACAATCAAAGACCTCCTCTTCGATGCATTTCGCTTTGAAAACTTCGGCACTGAATCTCTCAATATCGCCGACGATGCCGACTTCGATTTCGATGGCGTGCCGAACCTAATCGAGTATGCCTTCGGCCTAGACCCGACCAATCAGGACACACCGCCGTTCAGCTTAAGTGTGCAACCCTCAGATGGTACCATTCTAGTGCTGACCTACGAAGAAGACACCAGACTGAACGACATCGAGTATATCGTCGAAACCAGTCCGAGCCTCAGCCCTGCATCATGGACCAGCGTTGGCGTAACGATCAACTCCGGCACTATAACAGATGGATTAGAAGCTAAGACCGCTTCGGTAGAAATTAGTGATCAAGCGCGATTCATACGCATTCGAATCAACAGAACGGCTCCGTAGCATGCGGCGTAGAGTTAGTTCAGCCAAATTGAATGAGTGAACTGCGCAGTCAGCAGGCTTAGGACGTGGCTTGCTACAGAGAAATTTCGACACTTAATATCGATTCCATACGCTGTTGCCAGAATGCAGCCTTCCCGACTGAGATGAGCTTGCAAAGCTGATTAAATGCAATCTGACTAGGCTTGATTGTGACTTTTTCACTTTCGACTTTCTGGGTCGAAAACACCCAATTTCAAACAATTTTTGCACTTAAATCCCCATCTTAGCGGATGGCTATGAATTATTATTTTCAAAAATCCCATCGATTCATTTGTCACTGACAAACGAGTGGCTAGCATACCTTTTTTCACACCAAGCAACATTCATTAAACCAAAGAAATATATGTCAGATATCAGCAAGTGCCCTGTGATGGGCGGCTCCCGCGCCCATAATGCGACTGCAACCTCATCCAACGAGCAATGGTGGCCGAACCAGCTCAACCTGAGAATGCTGCGCCAGCACTCCAACTTGTCAGACCCGATGGGCAACGACTTTGACTACGTCGAAGAATTCAAGACACTCGACCTGGATGCCTTGATCAAAGACCTAGAAGCACTGATGACAGACTCGCAAGCTTGGTGGCCGGCTGACTATGGCCACTACGGCCCGTTTTTCATTCGCATGGCATGGCACAGCGCCGGCACTTATCGGATCGCCGACGGCCGCGGCGGCGCCATTACCGGATCACAGCGCTTCGCGCCTCTCAATAGCTGGCCTGACAACGTCAACCTCGACAAAGCGCGACGCCTACTGTGGCCGATTAAGCAAAAGTATGGCCGTAAAATTTCATGGGCCGACCTAATGATACTCGCTGGCAATTGTGCGCTGGAAACCATGGGATTCAAGACCGGTGGTTTTTCAGGTGGCCGAGCCGACGTCTGGGAGCCTGGTGAAGATATCTATTGGGGACCGGAAGGTGAATGGCTCGCTGATGAACGCTACAGTGGTGATCGAGAGCTCGAGAATCCACTCGGTGCGGTGCAAATGGGCCTAATTTATGTCAATCCTGAAGGCCCCAATGGTGAGCCCGACCCACTTGGCTCGGCCAGAGACATTCGCGACACCTTCGGCCGCATGGCGATGAATGATGAAGAGACCGTCGCCCTGATTGCTGGCGGACACACCTTCGGCAAAGCGCACGGCGCGGCTGATCCCGATCAACACGTCGGCCCCGAACCAGAAGCCGCCAGCATCGAGGAACAAGGCCTCGGCTGGAAAAATAGCTTTGGCAGCGGCAATGCTGGCGACACCATCAGCAGCGGCTTAGAAGGTGCCTGGAATGCGACTCCAACAAAATGGGACAACAGCTACCTCGATACACTCTTCGCGTACGACTGGGTGCAGACCAAGAGCCCTGCCGGTGCCACACAATGGGTGCCCGCCGATGGCGCCGCCGCGAACTCTGTACCTGACGCGCACGATCCCTCGAAGCGCCATGCACCGATCATGTTCACTTCGGACATCGCACTGAAGATGGATCCGATCTATGCCTCCATCACCAAACGCTTCCAGGAGAACCCAGACGAATTTGCCACCGCTTTCGCTAAAGCATGGTTCAAATTAACCCACCGCGACATGGGTCCGATTTCACGCTACGTGGGCCCGCTGGTGCCCGCGACTACAGAACTCTGGCAGGACCCGATTCCTGTTGCAGACCATCCATTCATCGACGCGCAAGACATTGCAGCGCTGAAAGCCACGCTACTCGGCGCTGGTCTCTCCATTGCAGAACTAGTCAGTACCGCATGGGCATCAGCAGCGACCTTCCGCAACTCTGATAAACGCGGCGGTGCCAACGGCGCTCGGATCCGTCTCGCCCCGCAAAAGGACTGGGCAGCGAACAACCCCGAGACACTCGCGAAGTCACTGCAAATCCTTGAGCGTATTCAAGCGGACTTCAACAGCGCACAGTCGGACGGCAAACGCGTGTCACTGGCCGATCTAATCGTGCTAGGTGGTTGCGCTGCAGTGGAACAAGCCGCCTCAGCTGCTGGCAATGCAGTGGAAGTGCCATTCACCGCTGGCCGAATGGATGCCACTCAGGAGGACACCGACATCGAGTCGTTTGCAGTGCTTGAGCCTAAAGCAGACGGATTCCGCAATTATCAACAAAGCGATATCAAGACACCTGCCGAAGCACTCCTGGTCGACAAGGCACAATTAATGACGCTCACCGCACCTGAAATGACAGTGCTGGTCGGCGGCATGCGTGTCCTGAATGCAAACACCGCGCAGTCACCGCTCGGCGTGTTCACCAAACGTCCTGAGACCTTAACGAATGACTTCTTCGTGAACCTGCTCGATATGAACATCGAGTGGAAAGTCTCGCCCCGTTGCGCACACTTCTACGAAGGCAAGGCACACGGCGGCAACGAAACGCAGTGGATGGCCTCCGCAGTGGATCTCGTCTTCGGCTCAAACTCCGAACTGCGCGCCATCGCTGAGGTCTATGCCTCCAACGATGCCCAGCAAACCTTCGTCGAAGACTTCGTCGCGGCTTGGGTCAAAGTGATGAACCTAGATCGCTTCGATCTAAGCGCGTAATTACACTCAATTGAATCAACAAAGCCCCGTCCAATGGACGGGGCTTTTTGCTGTGTAAAGAGACGCACTGACCTCTGTTTGATGCCCTCCGTGCTCCTTATTTAAATTTCGACCAGGCCGGCTTCTTCGGTGGCTCTAGGCCTTGTGCCTCGTAGGCCGTCTTGAAGTGCATCTTCGCATAGCCGGCCAATTCGCCTGCCCCTTTGACTGCGACGATCTTCTTGGCCTGCTCGAGCACTTTCGCGCTCGCGCCTTTCATCAATGGCTCGCCCAGAATCGGCTGAAGCTCATCCGACAATCGCTTCATCTCGCGCACATACATCGCACGCGCGATAATTGATGCGGCCGCCACGACGGGATCCGATTCTGCCTTAGTGCGGCTGACGAGTTTGAAGTCTTTACGATCTTCCACATACGCATCCACTAGCGGCAGCTTAGTGAATTGATCCAGTAAGCCCCACGGCGCCGGACGCTTATCCAGCGCTTCATTCAGCCCGCGGCCATGGTACCATGCCAACAGCTTGTTCAAATTACTGCCAAACTTTTTATACAGGTGGTTGTATTTCGTCATCCGCGCAAACGCCGTCGCGATCACCACGCCCTTGGTTTGGCGAATTATTTTATCCAACTTCAAAATGGTATTGTCGGTAATCTTCTTACTATCGCACACGCCCGCCTCGATCCAGTCGCGCACCATGCCCTCGTCGGCGACCACACAAGCGACCACCAGTGGTCCAAACAAATCGCCCTTACCACTCTCATCACAACCCGCATGCAACGTGAACCACTCGGGATTATGCACATCATCATAGCCAAGACGTGCCTCGCCGGTAATTTCTGCTTCGAGGACATCACGCACAAAGTCTTCGGTCTTCTTGCCCTGCACCACCAGCTTGCCGCTCTGATAGCCGACTACATTCACCCCATCGCCCTTGAACGCGAACTGCGAGTAAGCCACATCGTAATGCGCCCACTTTCCCGCAGGCGCGGAATCCAACTGTTCCCCCAAATGCTCTAGCTGCTCTTGAGTCAGCTTGATCGTATAGATCTTTTTAACTTTTGGACCTTCGTCCTCCGTCAGAGGTGTTTTCTTTTTCGGCATGGTGATATAAACCAGAAACGAGAAAGTAAAATCAGCCGCAAAGCAACGCTCGATCAGCACAACGCAGCATTCAAAGTTCGACCTCCGCGCAGACTTTCTCACCTTGTACCCTCAGCTGGCCAAAGTTTTCTGGCTAGTTTGTTCGTTCACTTGTCAAAAAGGGCACTCAGTTCAGTCATCCTTCACTACGTTCCGGGCAAATCGTGCCGATTTAACATCTTCGTGCTTCGTCACACTTTCTCACCTTCATACTTTCATACTTTTATACTTTCATACTTTCCTAGATGTCACTGCTCTCACAACCCGAAGCCTTTCAACAAGCCCTCGCCGCTTGGTATACTACCGCGCAGCGCCCGCTGCCTTGGCGCACTGAGCCGTCGCTTTACAAGACCGTGGTGTCCGAACTGATGGCCCAGCAGACTCAGATCAAGACGATGCTGCCATACTTTGATCGCTGGCTAAAGCGCTTCCCCGACTTTCAGACACTCGCCGATGCGCCCAGCGAAGACGTGCTCAAACACTGGGAAGGACTCGGCTACTACAGCCGCGCGCGCAATCTACACAAGCTCGCCAAAGAATACGTCGCGCTCGACCCCAAACCCAGCATCGCCAAAGAGTGGCAAGCGCTGCCCGGCATCGGCCCTTACACCTCGGCAGCGATTAGCTCGATCGCACAAAATTTTCCCGCGGCCGTGGTCGACGGCAATGTCGTACGTATCCTCGCCCGCCTGACCAACGACGCACGCGCCTTCAAAAACAACGGCGAGGCGGTCAAAGCCTTCACCCCCACCGCCGATGCGGTGCTCAACACCCAAACCCCTGGCGACCACAACCAAGCAATGATGGAGCTCGGCGCCACGGTTTGCCAAAAAGGCAACCCACTGTGCACCGTCTGCCCCGTTCTGCAGTTCTGCGAAGGCGCGGCTCAAGGCACCACCGACGGCATCCCCAACATTCAGCGCAAAGCCACCGTGCAGGTCCAGATTGACCGGCTTTGGATCGTCCACGACGGCAAGCTGCTGCTGCACCGCATCGCCGACGACGCTAAACAGCTAGCCGGTCAATACGAGCTACCAGCCACTTCACACTTCTCGACCAAACCCACAGTCGGCAAAGCACTCGCCACCAAAACCCGCGGCATCACCAACAAGCGCATCACAGAAACCATCTACCCCCTAACATCCGAGCCCTCAGCCCTCAGCCCGCAGCCCGCCCTCATCTGGATTGCCCTCGACCAGCTCGACAGCATCACCCTCTCCGGCCCGCATCGGCGTTGGACTAAGGAGCTGCTAAAAGCTCACTCAGCAGCATCCTAGCTCTGCGCCTC
>Ga0209504_1001818_pt1 | contig 15451 bp, 10 predicted proteins | sample COGITO_mtgs_1005_FD_184791 | JGI IMG/M metagenome (GOLD analysis project Ga0209504, IMG submission 184791) | Pelagic marine microbial communities from North Sea - COGITO_mtgs_100511 (SPAdes) (version 2) | ecosystem: Environmental > Aquatic > Marine > Epipelagic ...
AATAACAAGCACGCTCACAATGGGATTTGGTTGGGGCATGGGCTACATCAGTGGTTCTATGCACCCACTCCCCGTAATTGACGAAGAACCACAAAAAAGCACTCCTCGCAAGCGAGAAGGGCTTCATTTGGTCGGCCTACGGGGATGGCATTACGAGCCGGTTGATTCACTTCGTTCAAGGCGAGACGCCCCAGCGCTGCGCGATGTCCCTCACCGCTGCGCTCCGTCTAATTTTCTAAAACAGGAAAACGTTCCCACTGCTATCGATGGGGATGCCGTTACGTTTCGAGCCGAAGCCGACCACCCTCAACTAGATCCGAGCGTTCATAAGTATGACTGTGTCCACCAAAAGTCAGGTCCACACCATGTGCTTCAAGTAGTGGCAAAAAAATCTCACGCATCTGGATGTGTTGATGCTCTTTATCCGAATTGTGCGTGCCATGTGTGTAGGGCGGATGATGCCAGTAGGCGATGATCCAGTCGTATTGATCTTCGCTAATCTGCTCTAGATCTGCTTTCAGCCATTGATACATCGGTCCATCCTCGCTACGCTTGCTCACTTGCGAATCCAAGCAGATAAAGTGCGTGCGCCCGTAATCAAAGCTGTAGTAAAGCTCGGTGCCTGAAGGCACACCCCCCGCCTCGCCCTTGGTTGGCATATCAAAGATTGCAAGGTAGGGGTCGGCTTGATTTCGAGTCAGCGGATTGTCATCGTTCATCGTCCAGTAGGTCTCGTGATTCCCAACGGCAGGCCACACACAAGTAGAGTGTAGGAGTGGCGTGTAGAGGTTAAAAACTCCATTTTGAAACTCTTTATCGGTACCGCGATTATAGGCATTATCCCCCAGCATAAGCCACACATCGGTGGGACGATCACCCGTAAATTCACTATAGGCATCATAGACCGCCTGCGCATTTTTATTGCCCGTGCCACAATCACCGATAATTCACACACGTGTCGGCACAGCAACATGCGCTGGCGGTAGTGTGCGGAACTCATGCGTCACATCGGTGCCTGCGATTTTATAGAGGTAACGCTGCCCCGGCTCTAACTGGCTCAAACGCACACTATGTTCAGTCGTCGGCAGCGGTTCTTGCATGAAAAAATGTTTGTCACTTCCTGGTTGCCAATAATCGATACGCCCCGGCGTAGGAGCGCTCTGACGCCAACGAATCGAGATCGCATCTTCACAGGCATTCTGCAAATAAGGGCCGCGCAAGATACCCTGCTCTGCCGCTGGTGTCTTCTCTGCACTCAATGCGCCCCCGGCGAGTAGGTTCGCCTCCCAAACAATGTCCGAACTCTTACTGCTTTGGTTCACGAGTCTCACGGCCAAGACATTTCGTCCATTGCGCAAAGTAGAACCGGGAAATTGAAAGGTTTCAAACTCCCCCGCCTCCCGGACCGGAACCCGACTCTCGCCCTAAGGGTGCGTGCGCATCAGTTCATTACCATTCAGATATAAGACAAAGGCATCATCGTAGCGAACGCGTAGTGTCAGGCTCGCGACCGCGGTGCGGTCTTTAACCATAAAATCGCGCCGCAGAAAATAATCGACCTGTCCCGATTTCAAATACGTCTGGTTTAAATACTGTTCTCCATATCCCAGAGGTGCCTTGCTCTCGCCCCACGTCGAATCGTCAAAATCGAACATCTGCCAGCCCATATCCAGCACTCCATCATCATCATACTTCCACAGACTATTCGGTGGAATGAGTCCAGTAGGCTGATGAGTCTCGTGCGCATCGACAGCTGCCAATAGGCAAGTCAACGCCACGCTCGTCAGAATGGTTTGTAAGGATATTTTCATCGATTTCAGTGTTTCCATTGCTTCTTTATTAGAGCTTAAGGCTATGGCGCTGATTCAACTGGCAGAGCGATCGTTGAGTATTGATTGCCTACATCAGTTGTCATCTTCGGATAACTGACTAAGAAATTATTCTCATCGATCAAGTTGATCAGATAGTGACTGGTGCCTTTCGGCAGTTGAGCCGAGACTTTCTCGCTGGGCAACAAGGTGGCTGGTTCGCGAAACCATTCCTCATAAAAATCACCGCCATTTAGTGTGTAAATCAAGTTGGCGCGAATTACCTTGGCACGGTTTTCCTTATAAGCAAATACGACTGTGTCACCGGCTCGACTGTTTGATAGCACGGAGGGCACGTTCACCCGCTTTGGCAGACGTTTACAATTCGGATTGTAATACGGATAGCTCGCTTCCATATCCGTCAAAATCTCTGTCAATGTGACATTCATCGACGCAGTTTTCTCCGGCATGCTTGTCGCCAAGTTGTTCGCTTCCTCGATATCGATTCGCTTCTGCTGCCCATTTCCTGAATCATACAAGCGGTAGAGCTCCAACTCGGGCTTGGCATCGTAATTACGAATCAATTTAAAGTCGCCGATACGTAGGGTGCTTTGCTGGGCCGCGCTGTTCGGGAAGTGCCAGACCATGGTATCGCGCACCGCGCCATCTGTCGTTCGAACCAGCGAGGCGTCGGTTGGATCTTGCAACAGCAGCGACGAGACATCCAGTCCGTCAAACTGCTTGCCATCCGGTTTATCCGTTCCGGTCAGTGCAAGTATGGTCGGATAAAAATCCAGCCCATTCACCATCACATCCGACTGCACCCCTTGCGGAACATCAGGCCCAGTAATGATCAACGGCACACGGGTGCCGCCTTCCTTGGCAGAGATCTTGCCTTTATCGAGCGGGAAGTTGTCGGTGATAATTTCGCCGGGATATCCCTCCATGCCGCCATTGTCCGAGCTGAAAATAACGAAAGTATTTTCAATCAATTTGTGGCCTGGCCAGCGCGAGTCATCGGTGTTTTCCAGAGTGTGGATCAGTCTGCCCACATAATAATCGAGCTGCTCGACCATGGCGCAGTAAAAAGGATTGCTCTGCCCTTCCTTGGTCCAGCCCTTTTTATGTTCTTCAGTAATTTGCACTCCCAGCTTGCGCTCGTATTTCCGCAACAGCTGTTCGCTGTGCATCATGATTGGCGTGTGCACCAGCCACGTGGCGAAATAAAGGAAGAATGGTTTGCCCTGATTCTCCCGCACAAACGTCATGGCATCTTCGGTCGTCTGATCGAACGGAAAACCGTTTTCATCCAAACGATATGGATCATTCGAGTCACGGGTGGCAAATCCAGTCAAACGATTCTTCATGCCGCTCTGTACGCCACGGCTATGACGTGTGTAGTCGAAGCCCTGATCCTCCGGTTGCGGATAGCCGTGGTGACGCATGGCAACGTGCCACTTGCCACTGTGCCCAGTGGTATAGCCATTGGCTTTGAGTGCCTCTGCAATCGTCACGGATTCCGCTGGCAGACGAGCACTATACCACGGCGACAGGATCGACCACCCGTCACTATGCGCATGGGGTGGTTTGCCGCCAGAAACATGCGTCATCTGCGCACGAGCTGGATGATCCCCACTAAGGATCGCAGCACGTGAGGGCGCACAAGTCGGCGCCGGTGAATAGGCCTGCCAAAATAGCACGCCCTGCTTCGCCAACGCATCGATGTTCGGCGTCTCCATCGGCGAGGGCTCGTCGATATCATAGCACTTCACATCCTGCCAGCCCAGGTCATCCGCGAGCAGCAAAATAATATTCGGCTTCTCCGGCCGCGACTGAGCCTGCACTACGATGGACAGGCAGACACTAGCGATGGAAAATAAGAAATATTTTAAAGACATAGGCTATGTAAGCGGCAGGAAAGGCTAAATGAGACTGGCACTTATTTTGATCGAGGAGTCATGGAGTAAGGCCGTGAGTTTTCAGCGGTTCCCCAAGTCGAGGGCTTCGGCCCCATGACAAACTCTATCGAGCCACCATCGATCAGCGCGTCATGCGTCAGGAAATTCTTATCCCAGACCTGACCGTTGATCTTCATGCTTTGGACATACATATTTTCCGCCGAGTTATTCTTGGCCGTGATCACACAGATCTTGCCGTTGGGAAGATTCAGAGTGACCTGATCGAAGATGGGGCTGCCGATCGTGTATTCCGGCACCGAGTGCAGGTAGGGATAGAAACCCATCGCACTGAAGAGATACCATGCCGACATTTGGCCGGCGTCTTCGTTGCCATTGATGCCCCACGTGTCGTTGCGATATTCCTTTTCCAGCACAAGCCGGATTTTTTCAGCGGCCTTGGCCGGTGCACCCACATAGTTATAGGCATATAGTGCGTGCTGATCCGGCTCGTTGCCGTGCCAATACTGACCGAATTCCTCGGAGCTATTATGCCCACCCTGCACGGTAAGAAACTCATCCATTCTGGCTTCAAAAGCATCATCGCCGCCCATCAGGTTAATGAGCCCCTGCGTGTCCTGCATCACATGCCAGCTCCACTGCCAGGCATTGCCCTCGCAATAGTCGTCATTGCCTTGGCCCGTATAGGTAATCGGATCGAAGTCGTCCGGATAGGACCAGTCGCCAGCCTTATCCTTGCCACGGAAAAACATCGTTTCCGCATCCCAGAGTTTTTCGTAATTGTGCGCCATCTTATAGAAAGCGGATGCCTCGTCATCTTTGCCTAGCGCCTCGGCAAACTTGCCAATGTTAAAGTCGCAGTATGCGTGCTCGAGTGATCGGGTCACATTGATGTAGGCCGGATGAGCCACATAACCGAGCTCGAGGTAATCCTTCAGGTGAGCGCGACGCCCAGAAACTGTGGCATTTTTCTTCACGAGTTCGTAGGCCTCCTCAATATCAAACCCGCGGATGCCCTTGATGTAACTATCGGGAATCACCACATCACACCAGGTGCCAGGCATGATCTGGGTATCCTTGTTCGCAAGCTTCCACTTCGGCCCCCAGCCGCTATCACGGTAATCATCGAGCATGGTTTTGATCACATCCAACTGCACATCAGGATTGATCAGTGTGTAAAGCGGATGTGCTGCGCGAAAGGTATCCCAAAGCGAAAGCACGCTGTAATGCGTATGGCCGTCCGTCCGGTGCACCTTACCGTCCATGCCGAGATACTCTCCGTTCACATCATTAAAGGTCTGCGGATGAAACATGAGATGATACAGCGCGGAATAAAAATTCACCTGTTGATCGGGCGTGCCACCTTGAGCATCGATTTTTGACAACTGTTGATTCCATTCAGCAGATGCCTCGGCACGCACCGCATCAAAATTCCAACCGTTCAATTCTATCTGTAAGTTCAGCTTAGCGTTGGCCTCGCTGACATAGGAAATACCCACCTTTACCAACAGCGCTTCACCGTCACTGGTGGTGAAGGATGCGTAGCCGCCCGTCTCACCTTTATCGGTAAAGACAACTGGCTTGCTAAACTCCATGCAAAAATAAGTTGAATGTTTACGCCAGGCGGTCGTGTGCGCGACTCCGGATAAAGTGGTGGGACTCTCCTGGCGCATTGCACCGTTCATCGAACCCCGTTTATGCCGCGCCCAATGAACACCTTTGCTTAAGTCAATCAACACACGAGCGGAGTCGGATTGCGGGAAGGTGTAGCGATGGATTGCTACCCGCTTGGTGCAAGTCATTTCAGCGGTAATGTCCATCGAATCAATCACTGCCTTATAGTAACCAGGCTCGCCTGATTGGCGACGTTCCGGAACTTCGACAGTGGCTCCGAGTTCTTGATTACCAGTCGTCGGCAGCATTACTACTAGGCCATACGAACCGCACCCAGTCCCTTGTAAATGAGTATGATTAAACCCGATCAGATCTTTGATTCGACTCTGATAACCTGAGGGAGAGTGAGGTGAATTCAGTGGCCCCGGCGAAATCATCCCAAAAGGCCGGATTGCAACGGGAGAGCACTGAGCCGAGGAATTACTTCCAAGGAATACATTCACGCGGTCGGTGTAGTCCACGTCTGTCGCTGCCACTTCAGCAAGTGCAACGCACAGAAGAAATGTCAGTTTTAATTTAATTTTTATATAAATATTGAATCGGTAAATTTCTCCGTGTTAGGAGTCAGCCTTGTGAAAATCGGCTTCGATTTCCTCAAGCGAGCGCCCAGCGGTTTCAGGCATCCATTTCCAGACCATAAAGATCTGCGGCACTAGTATCGCAGCGAAGAGAAAAAATGTCACCGAAGGCCCCACGGCATCACGCAGGCTTGGGGTGAATTGACCGACAATCGTGTCGGTCGCCCACATTGTCAGAATGACAATTGCCATCGCATGCGAGCGAATATTTGTCGGAAAAATTTCGGATGCGAAAATAAATTTGATCGGTCCTAGTGAGAATGCGAAGAACGCGACAAAGGCGCACATCAATACGATTAGCATCGTATTGGCACCACTATTAAAGCTCGCTCCTATACCAGCCAAACAAGCAATCGCACCGATCGTGCCGAACTGTAGCAACTTACGACGACCCAATTTATCGACAAAGGCCATCGCGATGGTCGTGAAAATCATATTAAAAAACCCGATCACCGCCATACCACTCAAGGCACCATCCGCTTTAAGTCCGGCGCTCTCCAACATGGAAGTGCCGTAATAGAACACCACATTGATGCCACTGAATTGAGCAAAGGCGGCCAACAGCATCGCGATGATCAAGGGCTTACGATATTTCTTTTGCAACACGTCTACGAAGCGCTTCTTGGTGGCGCTTTCCTTGGCCACCGTTTGCTTGATGGTTTCGAGCTCCTGCTCCGCACCATTACGAAAGATACGGCTGAGCACTTTACCCGCTTTTTCAACACGCCCTTCCTTGACCAACCAGCGTGGGCTCTCCGGCAAGAAAGCGGCCATCAGCAGAAAGAACAAGCCGGGAACCAACTCGGAAGCAAACATCGCACGCCAGGTCTCGTCGGCCACAAACCATTGCATGAAGCTGCCCTCCGCTGCGGTTTCGGCCACCGAGGCCGCCCACTGGTGCAAGAAGTAGTTATTAAACAAGGCAATCATAATGCCCAGCGTGATCGCAAACTGAAACATCGTCACCAGGCGACCACGCAGGTGCGTCGGCGAGATCTCAGAAATATACAGCGGGCAAACCATGGCGGAAATACCCACTCCGAGACCGCCTAACCAACGGGCAAACACCAGTAACTCAATATTGCCAGCCCATGCACTGCCGATCGCGGAGAGCAGCATCAACACAGCCGCAAATAAGAGATTGCGACTGCGACCGAATTTATCGCTCAACCAACCGGACAAACCCGAGCCAAATACCGCACCCAGTAGACCAGAGCTCACAAAGAAGCCCTCCATCGTCGGCGACAGGGCAAACTGCAGCTTGACCGCACTGATGGTGCCGGAAATAACAATCGCATCAAAGCCCCACAACAGTCCCCCTAGCGCGGAAGCCACGCAGATAAAGACAAGGAAGGGCAAGTGAGGTTTATGGATGTTTAACTGTTTGGATTCGTTTTTCATGGGGTGGTGATTGAAAGTGAAAGGTCCCACTCGTCGCGCCATTCGACTTGGAGACTTCCGTCATTAAAGTTAACAGGGAGCCATACATAGCGCCCGTCGATCGCATCCTCTGGACGCCAGATATCGAACATCGCAATGTAGGCATCCTTCTTCCCGATCACTGGGAAAACACAGGTGCTTTGGCCGCCGAACGTCTTTTCCGGCCCCAATTGGTTCTGAGGATTAATGCCGATACAGGGATTACCCAGCTCTGTCCACGGGCCAAAAATTGATTCTGCCACCGCAGAACGCGCAGCATTAGGCGCCCATCCAGTGCATCCCGAAGCGATCAGATAATACTTCCCTTCACGCTTAAAGACCGCAGGCGCCTCCATCCAACGGAACGGAAAGTTACGTGTATAAGTGCCGGCATGGTCGAGGTAATCCTCAGTCAGCAGCGATATATGCAACGTCGAGTTATGCTCGGAGGAATAAATGTGATAGGCCTTGCCGTCGTCATCGACAAACAGGTTCATATCACGTGCCATCTGGCCACCTTCGAAATGAGAGCCGAGAATATTAAACTGCGCATGCTTCGGAGACGGCCCGCCACTGAAAGCTTCATTCTCTTGTTTAGTCCGTTCAATCGATGCAGGGTCTTTTTCTTTCGTCGTCACATTGAGTGGCCAATGCCCCGTATTCGGGCGAATGCTTCGAAGATAGGTGTATGGCCCCGCTGGTGTATCTGATATCGCGATACCAGAACGCGCGGCATCATAGCCCCTCCCTTTCAGCTCCAAGTGAAACCACATCACGAACTTTTTGGTCTTGGCATTATAAATCACTTTTGGGCGCTCAATGATACAGCCCTTAACAATATCACTGTTTGGATCGTCGGACACCTGCAGCGCGATTCCTTCGTCCTTCCAGTTAGTCAGATCCTTCGACGAATACACGTGCACGCCAACCTGTGCTCGATTTCCGGCTTTTCCAGCTACTTTATGTTCCCCGAACCAATAGTAGCTGCCGTCATGATACAGCACCCCGCCTCCGTGCGCGTTGATGTGAACACCCTGATCATCTGGCCAAAGTTCTCCCGGCTTAAACGAAGCGGTTTCCAGGCAAGGAGACTCCGCTATAGCAAGCGATGTGCATACGAGTGCGGATGTGACAATTAATGTAAACAGTCGATTCATAGATGGATTATTACTTAGAGGTTAAAGGAGACTGATTGTGAGTGAAGCAGACGCATCGCCCCAAGAGGCCAATGGCGGCTAACATGGAGCGGAAATTTTTCATTTTAATCGTCTCTATATATCTCACTTAATAATTGATAAACAGTCAACGGGCCGCAGCCCTTTCCCGTCGATTAGGTCGCACCTAGGCATCTACTAGTTATTTGATTTCAATTGGTAGTTATTCTCTGGCAAAATCTCAAAGGAGACAGCACCACTCGCCTCATCCACTCGCACCAGTACCCCTTCGCCTGTTGTCGTATTTTCCACAACAGGCATACCCTTCCAGTCACTTATTGTAATCACAGTTTGCGAACTGCCATCGGGATGCGTAAAAACAAACGGACTGCTCTCTTTGATAATCGGATATATTCTAGCCGTAAGAGGCGCGTCATCCGACTCGCGAGTAATCAGGACTCCTTTGCCGCCAACAAAACAAGGCGTCTTGTCCCGCGGCATCGCGAAATCCTTCAGCAACTTCGGCCCCTGATATTTTTTACCAGTATCATAGTCGAACCAAAGTCCCTCTGGCAGATAGAGATCCATCTGACTGCTCTTATAATTCTTAACCAGAGGCGCACAAAGCAACGACTCGCCCGCCATCCACTGATAGTGCGCTGGCTCGGCAGCATTTGCATCATTCGGGTAAGCAATCCCCAGCGGCGTCAGTGTGTATGGATAGCCTGAGTGGTAGGATTTTATCGCAGCATCATACAGGTAAGGTCCGATCTGATAGTGAAAATCAAAAGGCCTTTTAAAAAGCCCCTGCTGCTTCTCGTTCCAATCATAGGGCACCTCTCCGACAGCAAGCCCGGCCGTAAGCGCCATCAACCAAGCATGGCGGACGACCTTATTGGTATAGTTTTTCATCTGTCGAAACCCAACCGTATCCGAATAAACGTTTGGCGCGCCGCTGGCTGCATAGTGCCAATAGTTAACCGGCGTGCGCTTAGTCATGTCCTTTACATGGGTATCATTGATGCGCAGCAGCGTGCCTGACGAACTAAAGCTACCGCAGCGTGCCATCACCAGTGCGCCCTCATCGGCAAGACGCGCAATCGGGGCATTAAAAATATCAAGCAGATCAGATCCCACATCCATCATGGTATCTTCTTTTATGCCATCTACACCCCAAGAGCAGTAGAGGTCAGTATACCAGTCAACTGCCTGAGGATTACGCCCATCGAGCAGATAGCATGGGACAATCGGGAAGTAGCGGGACGTCTTGACGACCAAATCCCCAGAGGTGTCTGTCACGAAGTAACCCTGGTCCACGCCAACCGTTGAAAGCGGGTTACCGTTGAAGAATTTCCCTTTCAAATTGAAGTCCCGCTTCGCACTTTTGGGGATATGCGGTCCACCCGGCAGCACAAAGTTGGTGCGCAGACCGATCATCCATTTGACATCCTGCGCATGCAGCTTGGCTTTGAAAGCAAGCGGGGCCGGGAACTTCTTACCAAATTTCCCAAAACTAGTGGTCGTGCCGCCCTCTTCCCAGAAGCCGGATCCCGTGACCGCCCAGCGGATGGGATAGCCCTTTTTTTGAAAATCAGAGATCGATTTCAACACCGTCTCGTCGCGCGTCTGATAACCGAGCGCTGCCCAAGACTCCCAGCCCAGTTCGAAAAACCTCGATTTGGGTTTAATCCACGGGAAACCGTTCTCGACTAATAGTTTTTTGTAATTCCCGTAAATCTCGGGCATGTCACCGGTCAGATAATAGAAGGTGACTGGTTCGTCTGCCGTAACCGTCATGGTGTATGCTTCCGGCCCCAGAAGCACCGAGGGTTGCTTGCCCCCGAACACCACCCCGGCCAGCCCGTTATGAGGGAAAATGACAAAGGAACTTTGCCAGCGCTTCGAGCTGCCATTATTGACGAGCGAATAACGGACATTTTTATCCGTCACCAAATTCAGCTGACCGCTCCAGCCGCCGGCGTCGCCAAGGCCATAGGCCACTGGCAAGCCGCCCAGACTCAAGTCAATCTTGCACGCGCCCTCTTTCTCCGGCACGACCGCAATGGAAACCAGTCCCTCAGAACTTGCCACGCTCACATTCGCCTTCAAGCCCTGCGCCGTCATCACCGTAAAATGCCCCGGTCGATCGGAGTGCGCCTCAGTGGCAGTCACTGCTTGGCCGTCGAGACGCAAGCCAGCCTGCCCGTGAGCGGGAGCCAGAATCGTGCCGGACGTGTCTGTGAATTTAAAACGAAAGCCCGTAGGCTCCACCCTTATTCGCTGCGCTCCAAACTCCAGCTCGGTCGAACCACTTTCCACCGCGGCACTCTCTGCTGCGAAACAGCTCACTGCGACGGCTGCGAGTGCACTCCAATATTTTATTTTCACCATCACGTCGTATCGACCATTTTTTAGTAGATCCGTATACCGAACAGAGCGGCAGGCACTTGAGCCGATGGATGTGTCAGTTCCAGTGACAAGCCCCGGGTGCAAACAGTTTCGGCAAAGCGAATGCGGTTGACGGTCTGGTGATTGCCGGAACAGCGATGCAACTCTTTACCGTCCGCATCGCGAAGCACGTAGTCGCGCACACAGAACGGCATCACACCCTCAGGATGCCCCCACTGCGTGGTTTCCATAGCATGGTCGAAGTCGGTATCAAAATGCAGCACCACCTCACGTATGGTTTGCTCGTCACCCCAGGCAATATCGAGGCGCGGCTTCGGATCCGCTGCTGCAGCCACCCATGCATTCGTGGATACCGTAGGACGGAACGTCCCACTCGCGAGCTGTTCTAGTTCAAATGCCTCAAGTGGTTCCGACAACTTGAAGGCCAGATTGTGCCCTTCGGGCCGACGGTCCGGCACCCAAAATTCGAAGCGATCAATCCCAATGCCTGCCGGCGGAACTTGCTCACCCGTGTTCGAAACCGCATGATTGAATTTTTTACGCACGGTCATCAGGCCAGTCACGCGCTGTTTAGAACAAGCGACTTCGGTCGCCGCATCGCCGTAGAGGCACAGGAAGCCATAGCGGTTTTGATCCACTCCGTTAGTGACGGGAAATTCAATGGTCTGCTCACCCGCAGCCAGTGTAAAGGTCTGCTCACAGAGCGTCGCTTCCGGCGTGAAGTTTTCAGCCTTGTCGCTGACCCGCAGCGCTACGCGCAGCTCACCTGCCGCTTTCGCGCGAATTCGCAGTGTCACGGTCGGACGATCTTCAGGCGTCAACGGCAACAGCTGCGCCACTGGATATTCCAGATCCAACCAAGGACCATCTGCGGAAAGTCCGGTCAACTGTAAGGTGGAAGAAGGCGAAAGTGTTGCCGAGTGGACTAGATCGCTGTCATCGCTCAGTGGGATGCCCGGAATGGACTGCCCAACTTGATTGAGCGCGCGCTGCAGCGCGGCCATGCGTGTCGGCTCAGTCAGATCACGTGGGGTCAGTCCGTCGCGCAGGCAATGAGCCGCCGCCATGCCAACCGCAGTCCCACCGTGCGCGCAGGTCAACATCACGCGAGTCGAACCAAAGGCGACGTGCGAAGCACTGATGATACGCCCCGCCAGGAACAGGTTGCTGATATTTCGACTGTAGTAACAGCGATACGGAATCCCGAACACGCCTTTACTGTGCCATTGGTTACAGGGAGACTTTTCGCTGTAAACCGCATCCGACGGATGCAGGTCGAGTGACCAACCACCGACCGCCACAGCATCTTCGTGTATCCGTTGTTCAACTACATCCTGCTGAATAATCATCGTATCACCCTCAAAGCGGCGACTCTCACGTTTGCCGGGGATGGTGCCGACCCATTCGAGCGTCATATTTTCAGCCTCTGGAAATTCACCGGAATTCTTGATGTGATCCCACACGCCATACACCACTTTCCAGAGTTCCCATTTGATCTCCTCGGTGTCGTGCACGGTATCGCGGCGGCCACCGTATTCGATCCACCACAACTTACAGCCGTGCTCCTTCACATCAAAATCTCGATAGCGCGGCACCTCGGTAATATCTTTTAGCGCATACTCCGGAGCGACGTATTTGACCGGCTTGCCAACATCCTTGCTGTAAAAATAAATCGTATGCCCAAGCAATTCGCCGTAACTCTCATCCGGTGCAAAGTGTTCGCCAAACTCATCCGAGCTCTCGGCCCCCATACGAAACGCCGCGCCCGCTTGAAAGCCAACAACCCCATCACCGGAGGCATCACAGAAATTTGGTGCGCTCACTACATAGCGAGTCGAATTTTGACTACAGAACGCGGTGACACTTGAAATGGTGTCGGGAGCCGACTTCTCCACTTCGTAGACTGCGGTGTTCAGCAGCAGCCGAATATTCGGCTCGCGCATGACAAACTCGAGCAAGATCGTGTCGAAGATCAACGCATTGCCCTCTTTGTTGCGGTAGGTATTTTCGACCAGAATTTCGTCGACGAGTCCACCTTCGCGGGACCAGCGGTTGTTGTTGCCCATGTGCGAAGTCGCCCCGAGCCCCCACAATCTCACCTCACTGGATGCATTCCCACCCAGCACCGGGCGATCCTGAATCAAGGCGACTTGAAGTCCCTGGCGCGCAGCAGTTACAGCCGCACAGACGCCAGCCAAACCGCCGCCAACCACGGCAAAATCGACCGGGATCGCTTCACATTTCAGGCCACGTAGGCCTTCTGTAGGTGTCTCAATAATCATATAATACTATTCATTGTTTCCAGGCGCTTACACAGCACGCCGGACTTTGTGATAAATAATCGCCGCGAGCAGAAATAGGATGCCGCCAAAAGCAGCTAGAATTCCGTGCGAGGTTTCGTTGACCAGGATGAGCGAACACATCATCGCGCCACAAACGGCCAGACAGACCGCGACGACTTTGGCCGCCATCGGATTGGATTGCACCGCATGCGCCGCCTCGGCTTCGTCTTCTTTACGTGCCAAGGCAGCAATGGTCTTCCAACCAGCGTCTTCACCCCGGCTGGTAAATTCAAGAATGGCAAGTACCGCGACCGGAAAGATGACTCCCACAAAGGTCTTCAGGAAATTTGCATGGGCGATCACCCAGGCATTGACGCTGCCCAGCGAATCGATCCCGCTCAGGAATCCCTCGGCACCGAATCCAAAGCGAATCACCACACCTAATCCAAAGCCACTCAGCCCCGTGATCCAGACGGCACGCCCACCAATCTTACGGCTAAAGATGCCCCAGAGCGAGGGCGCCAGCAGCGGCACCACCATTAATTCGGTAATACTGATAATGAGGTCCTTCACCTGACCGAGTTTCTCAATTTGAAGCGCAATCCCGATCAGCAGAACACCGAGTAAAATGGTAAAGACACGCCCTGCGCGGAGCAGCGATTTAGCAGTGCTCGCCTTAGCCAATGGCTTATAAATATCATGCGTTAGCACGCCGGAAAATACGTTCAACTGCGAACTGACCATACTGGCGGTCGCCGAGAACATCGCCGCGAGCATCAATCCGACCATGCCGATCGGCAGCACCGACTGACAGGCAAGAATATATGCCTGTTCGGCATCTGCGCCGGGATTGGATACACGATAAATCATCGGCGGCAACAGCCATAGCAGCGGACTACACAGATAGAGCGCTGCAAAAAGAAACGTGCTCTTGCGCGCATCTTTCTTCGTGGGCACACACAGGAAGCGCTGCACAAAGGCCCACTCCGCTCCGATCATGAAGAAATGAATCGCCGCCCATCCGGCCAAGAAGAACACGGAATACTTTTCCTCTTTGACTAAGTCAAAGAAACCTTCGGGAGCGGCCTCGATGAAGCCTCCTAGCCCGCCTACCTGATGGAGTGCCAGAGGCACGACAAACAAGACCGCTAAGTTAAGAATGATAAACTGCAGCACATCCGTCATCAGCACTGCCCATAGCCCACCAATCATGGTGTAAAGCACCACCACCGAACCAAAGATCAGGATCGCCCAACGTAGCGAGAGATTACCCGTTTCCGGATCACGCAGCATGTTACCTTCATCCAGCGGCATCAACGCCACCAGTATCTTGGCCAGTGCATACAGCGCCGCAGCAGTGCCGACCACCCGTAGCACCATCATCGACCACGTATAGAAATGCAGCGCACCCTTACCAAATCGTAAGCGGACATATTCCGCCGGTGTTTCGATGCCCATGCCTTTCCAGCGACCTGCGACAAACACGCCGACCAACAGCGCCGCCACGCCATACATCAGGTTGATCATCACCGCCACCATGCCGACGTCAAACGCGATGCTGCCCCACACCACGAAGGTATTGGCGGAGAACATGGTCATAAATGCACTCAAGCCACTCGCCCACCATGGCGAAGTGCCCCCAGCACTAAACATGTCGGATGAGTTCTTGACCAACCGCCCCAGGATCACACCGAGCAATACGGTGCCAACAAGATACGCAATTAAAACTGTCCAATCTGCAATAGCCATGCCGTTATTTCACTTTAAAGTTAGGTGTGGTCTGTGCCGCATCAAACTGTAAATAGCTCAAGCTGATGCACCAAGAGGCGCCGTAGTTCGACCAACCTTCCAGATGCCGGAACTTTTTACCGGGTTGAAAAGGATACATCTCGCTGCCGGGTAGTGTCGCGAGATTACCACGAACGGTTTCCAACCGCGCACAGGTATCCAACTTATACAGCTTCGGCCAACCACGCTCAATTTCGGAAAACCCTTGTTTGGGATGCGGAGTCGACGCATGCAGCATCGGGTTACGACCGAACAAATGGTCCACCGAAGCGAAGGCGATACGTTCAAGTTCTTGCTTCAGTGCGGGATCCTCGACCACCCACGAAGCAGAGAGAGCGATGGCCGGCAAACTCAGCGAGTTTCCTACTTCATTCATGCCCGGAATCGTCCACATTTCGTCACTGTATTTACGGAAGTCCCATA
>Ga0209504_1001827_pt1 | contig 15403 bp, 22 predicted proteins | sample COGITO_mtgs_1005_FD_184791 | JGI IMG/M metagenome (GOLD analysis project Ga0209504, IMG submission 184791) | Pelagic marine microbial communities from North Sea - COGITO_mtgs_100511 (SPAdes) (version 2) | ecosystem: Environmental > Aquatic > Marine > Epipelagic ...
GTGTAAACCTCTCCATAAATCTCTAGGGACCCCCTAGACTCACAACCAAACGAATTGGGTTGGCCCGTTTTGCAGGTGGGAATCCAAGGTAACGATTTAGTTTGCGGTTGGGTTTGTGATTTGGCAGTTTAAGGTTCATGCTTATGGAGAGAACTGAATTTATTAATAAATCATTTTAACACGGTACTTAAGAAGGTTTGTAGGTCAGCAATGAATAGTGGTGCTCAGTTCAGTGAAATCCGCTCTTAACAATGCGCTGGTTCGTGATAGCATGAATTGTAATACCTTCAGGCTTAAACAATGGTGGAGAATAATTATGACAGCAGAAGAAATTGTAATGGGCGGCTACGCTGCGTTTGGTTCTGGCGACATGGAAGCATTAGGCAAGATATACCATCCAGAATGTAAAACTACCTTCCATGGGAGCCATGCACTGGGAGGAGAATATGTCGGTTTTCAAGATTTGCTGACTAATATGCTTGCAAGGCTAAATGATGCATGGCCTGGTTTTAATCTTAGCGTCGACAAAGTTGTTTCTGATGATACAAACGTCTGCGTATTTTGCACCTTCACCGCAGATGGCGGTCTAAGTGGAAAAGGGGTACACAGTTTTGTGGTAGAAAACGGATTAGAGGTTAGCTTTGACCTTTATTGGGACAGTGCTTACTGGGCTGAGCATTGTAAAATTTAAATTGGTTGGTGCCGTAAGCGGGTGATAGATATCATTAGCAGTGCCGATTAACCAAAATAAGACGGTCCCATACACACCATAGTAGTAGCATTGCATGTGACGCATGCTATCCAGGCGTGTGTTGAAAATTATGTCTATCCGCCAAGTTATGTACTGTTCTACCGAAAAAATGAGTGACCAAGCTCTCAACCATCCCACAGCACCAACTCAGCATCACCTGCGGCCTCTGTAAGCACCATACGATGCTAGAGGTAGCAAACCTTATAGCTGTCGTTGGAGGCGATGCCGCTTCAAGCATATTAACTAAAGGTTAAATGATACCAATTATCCTTAAACCCAGTGCCAGTGTGGATAATGAAGCAAGCGCAAAACTCAAAGTACGCAAAACAGTTATTCCGATTGCATAGATGATGTAGTGAGCAAATATACCAATAAAGAATGTCATAGCCAAAATACCTGGATAGCCATCCTCAGGAATACGTATCATAGCAAGAATTGCTAAAGGCGCATATGCTGCGAATGCTTGTATTGCCACACCATGGGCTGCCTTGGCTCGCATTGCCCAATTAGATTGTTGCGCCAAACTGGGAGTTGGATTTGCCATTGTGCCAGCAAGACCGTGAACCATGATCCTATCCAAAATATAAGGAACCCATGCTATTGCGATCCAGATAGCAGAGAGACTTGTATAAAATTCTAGCGCTGACATTTAAGCTTTCCTTTTGCCTCGAGTAATAAAGAAATGCGTCTTAAGCTCTTCTACCATTGGAATCGCACAGGCCGTCTAGTCTGTATGTTGAAGTGGTGTGTCAAAAGTCTAAGAAATACATCAGAAGGCCAGATGCCATGCCTGTGGTGTGAAGGGTAACATCACGTATCAGATCGTTTATACGGGTAATTCAAGTAGTCGGAGACTACGCCTCCTTGATGTTGCGATGAATGTCGCCAAACGCACCTCGAGCATGTTCTAGGTGCTTGGAGGGTGATTTATATTACGGCTTAATTGGCATAGTAATGAGTTTGACTATTAATATCAGCCCAAATAGCCACTCGTCATAACTGGGAAACTTGTAAAGCCAAACCTGCCTTCCTGCTCAGCTTTTTCCAGCTGAGACTTCCAATCCGAAACCTCTTCTTTCGATACGCCTTGAGTTAACGCAAAGTTTGCCATCACATCTTCTGTGTATCGGGCTGGTGAGTTTCTATCCCTTCTTGTAATGACAAAAGCTAATGATTTACCTTTTACGTTTTTAAAGCCAAGGCGCTCAAGCTTGCCCGGTAGCTCCATCGGGAGCATTTGATGGCTACAATGTGCTTTAAATGAATCGTGAATTTTTTCGTTTAATTTCTGGTCAACGCCATAGAATTTGAAGTGTTCCCAAAGTATAGAAACATTAACGAATGCGCCTCCTGGCTTAAGAATGCGTGTAATTTCATCTAAAGCTAGGTCAACGTCAGGGATATATTCTAAGGCCTGTGTTGAAGTTGCTGAATGACAGCAGTCATTCTGTAATTGACTGTTATCTGCATTCCTTTCAATCAACTCAACATTTTCAAATTCCATGCAACGAAGATTAGCTTGGTCAATCTGTGATTTGCTAGGGTCTAGCCCATAAACTTTTCCATTGCTGCCGACTGCTTTTGCTAGATGTGTTAATAGATGACCAGCACCACAACCGACATCAATGATAGTATCGCCAGGCTCAATCTGCAACTCATTCAAAATTGCGCTGCGTCGGGTAGTCCCTGCGATACTCTCAGCCATCAAACGTTGGAGTTTCCCCAAGTCACTGTCAAAATCTACTCCCATGAAAACTCCTTTTTGCAAAATAGGGAATTTGATTATTGTTTTACTCTTTACCCGGCATTGGGTAACCGCCAACGGTTCTTGCGATATTCAAAGCTTTGTCGACATCCATAGTCGGCAAAAGTAAAAGTTCATCCCAGCCGCCAGAAGCCATCATCACTGCTTGAAGCCCAGAAGCAGTTTCATATGAATCAACCTCCGCATCCGCAATTACATCGAATGGACCTTGTAGATAATCAACGGACCCGAGTTTTGCTCCTGCTCTTTCGACCATAGCACTTACTGCTTTGACCCTAGCATCGTAACTACTTGCCATCATCCCTTCACGGCCTTTGTCACTGTATGCTCCTAAAAAAAATACTTTCATTTTCATTTCCTTCGATTCTTGTAAACGAGAATATCCAAAAGATTCCATTAAATCTAAACTATGACTAGTTTAAATCTTGAAGCAGAGCATGAAGCTCATGCTGTGACCAAAAGTGCGAAGCTCTGATGTATTGTATTCGTCTACCTCAAGTTCAAGATTTTCAGTCTCCATATAAGCAATCAACGCTGCAAATATTTTATGCTTGTCTCCATGCAATGCAGACCGTCTGATTGGAACGGTATCAGTGGCATACAATATACCAAGAATGGTTTCCGTCTTTTCGTTGAAACCTGATGAACCAGTATCAATCAGAAGTTCAGCTTTTGCCAAAGCTTCAGGTAAAGTGGTTTTGCCGGTGGGTTCATCAGTTTCTGGTATGGTATCGGGATCAACCATGAAAAAGTTTGGTGAACCTGATGTTCGTAGGTCCAGTTGCATCTGTTTCTGTGTATTCAGAGAGTAATATGCATATGGATTAATTTTGCGAAGACGTTGGTACATTGGAAACGTACGACGGTCTTCTTGGATGTGAGAATCCAAGGAATAGCTCATAATAAAGCTCCTCTATTTTAAAGCAGATTTTTGGTAAGGGTGCGCTGTAAATTATGACCGTTAAAGGCAAATACACCGCTTACCAATATGTACAGTTATAACATAAAATATCATAAAAGTCAATGTATTATAATTTTTGACTAAAGTTTTCGACAAGTAACCACGGGGATTATTTCACTTATCCATCATCAAGCTACGACATTAAACAAACATTCTTTTGTGGGATGGCCGATAAAACACACAACCTAAACACAACATTATTTCTAATACTGGAGTGCTCAGTTCTTATTTCTTTTCCCATGGCCAGGTAATTGTAGTAAACTGCTCTAACATCGATTTTCTTTTGTCGGGAACTGCTTCAATTTCTGAGGAGCTTACTTCGACTTGAGACGGCTCAAAATTTTGATCGTTCAATTCATCGTCCTTTTTGTTCTTTGGCCATAGGTTCCCAAACACATCGGCCAATCCAGTCTTTTTAGTGTTTTCACCGGTTGCTACCCGATCACTGCCATCGGGAAGGCCAACTTGGTCAGCCTCTTTTTTTCCAAGATTAAAAAACGATCCTTCGTACAAAATGTGTTTACCATCAGCGTTCTTCTTGAACGTGACGCCCTTAGGGGATTGGTTCTCTTTCTTTTCTTCTATCGAACCAGCATCAGCATCATTATTGAGTTTTGTTTTGTCCATGCAGCCAGAGAATATGAAAATAGATGCCATAAGAATTATAATTTTTTGATACATGGAATGTTCCTCATATTCTAATCGAACCAGTGCAATCATAAAATTGCATGTTTTTCAAAACACATATAATTTTATAACTGCACCAAAGTCCAGCTTTCCACAATCACAATAAGAACGCAAAACATGTCTTCCACTAAAACAATCAAATTTGCAGCTTTCATAATCCATATCTTGCGTGGGCGGGTGGTTTTTTATGCTTATAGATCGATAATTCGAATAGCCCTTTCCACAAACCCTGATCTGTGTAACAGCCCATATACATATACCAGTGTACCCCCCATGGCCCCTGCATACCCCCATGCAATAGGTAACTGTCCAATGTTGGACACCTAAGGGTAGGGTCACTTTAGGTGTACATCACGTACAGTGTATCACCATCACCACCATCACATCCCCTGTACTAGTAACGATAAGGATTACACCGTCTATCTGTACGTACAGTGACTGCTGAAATCTGTGGTATCCAAATTGGTATCATAAAAGTGATGCTTGATTATGAACTACAGACAGGTAAGATACTGTTATTGTTTGCATCAGTTTGTACGTGGTGCATATGAAGGGAAACAATACCGGCCTTGGGTACCAAATCTACTTCATATGCATGATGTATCACACTGATCTGTAAGCAATGTTTTGTTTCAGATGATGTGACTACAACACTATACGCTCCATCGCACTGTGCTTTTGCGCCAACGTATGACCATCTCCATAGCCTTGTCCCACTGATGATAACGCCCACCCACCTAATTGATCTGTAAGCTCTGTGTTCACCTCAGCGGCACGTAGCCTATCCCGAAAACTATGCCTGAATGAATGGACTACACCTTGCTTCGTGTAAGCCTTAATCCACTTATTCAAAGCCGCTGAAGCTGAGTTGCCATTGCAACGTTCAGCATTTGTATACGATGGGAACAGAAACTGGGTGTTAACCCCCTGCTGATGCATAAGTTTTATCGCAGTTAAAGCTACTCCAACGAGTGGAACAAGTCGTTTACTCCCAGAGGTCTTGAGTGGCCGCCACAGATGCGGAACAAGATTGATATGCGGGTACTCATGCTCAAGGTCAACATCGCCCCATACAAGCCCCAGAGCCTCTGATAGGCGCATCCCAGTGTCAGATATTAGGGCAAGCAATAGTCTGCGTTCATCGGCAATTTCCAAACACGTTTTTTGGATCAACATGATCTCATCTACAGGCAATGGTTTGCGTTTTTCCTCTACATTCCTGGGTAGGTAGATATTTGCAAATGCATTTGAACAGTCTAAGCCAAGCTCCTGGATAGTGAGATTTACCACTGCTTTAACTGTTCCAAAGATACGAGCTATGGATGACACATTGAGCCCTCTCGCTATCAACGAGTCCCTGAATGATGCAGCATCAGCTGAGCTGTAGGTATCAATTGGGCGATCTCCAAGATGATCAATCACGTAACCAACATTGCGCTTCCCTGCTTTGAAGAAGAGTGCTGCACGGCCCTGCCCCTTTAAAGAACAATACTTCGATAAAGCTTCACTCAAATTAGGAGCATACGAAGTAAATGCTTCCTTCGGTTTTCCCTTGATCAACAAGTGAGATGCAGGGACATCCAAATCAGCAAGACGCATTTTAAACCAAAAATCATCCAGTTTGCTGGCGATTGATTTGCTGGCCCTCAATGCTGAAGGTTTGCTCTTGGTCTTCAAGCAAATGACGATACTTGATCGCTCATAATGCTTTTGCACGTCCACTGGTACATGCCTACGAAAGTAAAAGACTTCATTCTTCTTCCACAAATACTCACTGCTTTTGGATACCACAGTGTATACCTCCACATCATCTGAAACAAAACATTGCTTACAGATCAGTGTGATACATCATGCATATGAAGTAGATTTGGTACCCAAGGCCGGACTCGAACCGGCACGCCTCGCGGCGGGGGATTTTGAATCCCCTGCGTCTACCATTCCGCCACTTGGGCCAATTGATTTCGTTGAATTTTCTACGTTCTTGCTTTCATAATCCTTACTGTTAAGCTGGTTTTACGTCTACTAAACGTCTACCAACTTTCGCAGGGGATCATTTGTGCCAGAACATTTAACACAACGAACCTTAGCCAGACTCGAACCCGAAGGAACTGGTAAGCGATACTTCGTATACGGCTCGAATCCTGTGGGATTAGGTATTGAAGTTTCTGCTAAAGGTAAAGCCAGTTATTTTGTGGAAATACGAATAAGAGGTAGGAGAAGTGCGACACGTAAAAAGATAGGTTCGGTTGACCTAATTTCTCTATCAGATGCACAGGCCGAAGCGAAGGCAATGCTTGGCGATGCAGCGAAGGGCATTGATTTTAGGTATTCTGCGCAGGAAGAAGAAATTAAACCAGAAACAGTCGGTTTTGCCCTAGAACAGCATTTAACCGAAAAACGCCACTCTCTCAGGGACAGTACTATCAGGGACTACCAAAAGACATTTAACAACTGCTTTTCGGATTGGCGCAGCCTGCCCTTACAGCAACTTACGAAGAAACGTGTTACAGACCGTTATTTAGAATTAAGAGACACTGGAAAGAGTTCAGACTACGTCAACAAAGCCTTTAGAAATCTGAGTTCTACCCTAAGCTATTATGACGTGGAGCCTAATCCAATACGGGTATTGAAACAAAAAGGGTTGAGACAATCTGGTAAAGCTAGAGAAAGGTTCCTCAGCCAAGACGAAATCGTTCAAATAATGCAGCATCACCTAATCGGATCGAAGCGGGATGCTACAGGTACAAAAGTTCCCAAGATAACAAGAATATTTATGTTCTTTATGCTAACAGGTCTTCGTGCAAATGAAGTGATTGGGCTAAAGTGGAAAGACGTACAAGATGGTTATTTTATAATAACGGGCGACGTGGCAAAAAATAAGAAGCCACACAAGATGCCTCTTGTTGGGAGCTTAAAGAGCATAGTTGGCCAACGTAAAAAAGATGATGATCCAGTATTTGGCTACACTCAGTCAGGTTACAGGACAGCTAAAGACAAATTCCTTGAAGCAACAAAGATGGTACATTTTACCACACATGACTTTAGGAGGACATTTTCTGAGCATCTTAATTTATGTGGGTATTCCGAGCTAGATATTGCCGTTGCAAACAATCAAAGCTCCACAAATGTAACGAAGAAACATTACCTAGGTGGAGAATTGGCTAAAGCGTCTTTGCAAGTCAAAATGCTGACGGATTTACAAAACCAATTTGAATTTTACCTTCATGGCGATAGCAAAAGTAATAACCCGCAAAAAGCCCCGGAAAGATGGGAAGAAACGGTTTTTGTTGAGCCTGATATGTCCAATGACGATTTTCAAGAATATCTTAAATAGCGTGTAGGCTCACAAATGAACCAAACGAAGCTCCTCAGTAGCAACCCCGACAGACTTGACCACCTGTTTACGTCTGTACAGTTTTCAGAGGTTCTATCGCCTGTCGTACAACCACAAGCCATCATTGACGAAGAACAGATTGATCACCTGCTAATTCAAATCGGCTGTCACTCAAACAGACCTGTCTCGCTGCGCAAATTACACACACTAATGTCCAGTTTCCTTCTTCAAGCCCAGCGCCTTGCCAACAGAGTGCAACGAAAAGGTGGGCAGATGGTTATCGGTTGGCCACATGACGAGGCTTATTGGCGTACACGCTCAAATGTTGGTTACCCAATAGTAAAAAAGTTAAGGCAAGCTCTCCTTGATAACGGCTGGATTACCCATCACAAACAACCGACAAAAAATCTTTATCATGGTGAAGGTAATTGTAATGGGTATTTGATCGCTGGTTTTGTGCCTGAATTAGCAGACGGCATTGCGTTCCAATCCTCTGAACTAACCTACGCAACTAAATCATCAGCCAAAGAGGCGAAGGGTAAGAAAGTCACCAATGAAGCCTTGGACAAACGTACCATTGCACTTTGGGAACTTTGGAAAAGTGAACCATTAACCCTTGGTGACCTTAAGATGTGGCGAGCCACACGCTCGTTCAGCAATAAAGAGCTAACGAGAGGCGGAAGGTTCTTCGGCCCATGGACAAGCATGAACAAGGAAAGGGAACGCCTTAAGTGTACCATCGGGGGAAGTACTGTAGCTGAGGTGGACGTAAGTGGTATGTACCCTACCCTCCTCTGCGCAATTACGGGACATGTTCCATTTAAGACTAGATTTAAAGACCCATATTTCATCGAAGGCATTGAACGAGAGGAAGTCAAAACGGTTCTAACGTCAGCCATCGGTGGAGGAACAGCCAATCAAAGAACACTCACTGACCTTATGAGAAAGTCTGGGCTTACTCAGGAGAGGTTAACGGAAATACGAAGGGTAATCCTACCAAAGTTTGAGTGTCTGGGGTCTCTCAAGAAAGGTGTCCTTGATAGCGAAACACTGGCATACCATGAGACCGAAATCTTGATGCGGGTGGTAGAGCGCCTGACCAGACCAATATTCATTCTGCATGATTGCCTGATCTGTAAAGCAGATGAAGCATTGGAAGTTGGCAAAGAGGTGCAGAAAGAGTTCGTTCAGTATTGTATTGAAATGGACTGGCGACCTATTTCTCCGGCTTTCACGATAGAACGAGACGGCAAGGACAAGCTACAAGTGAGTGGCGAAAGATCACCATTTTACAAGCAACAGGATGCAAAATGAGGGTTTTGAACGAAGCCAACCTGTTTTCTGTGAGAAGACTATTTACCTTCGATGGTAGGTAATATTAGTTCAGCTAAAAGGTGACCTGATTGTGATAGCCTGTTCGTGCTATCGAAAAACTGCATTTCACGCCCGTAGTCCATGGCTGCGCTCAGCGACCTGTCTGATACTCGAGTTTCGCAATGGGCAAGAACCGCTTCAAACTTTAAAAACTCTTGATGAATAGTCATGTAAAGCTCCTCCTAACCTACATACGGGGAGGAATTAAGATTGGATCACTTCCACCGGTTCAGATGTGAAACCAACCTGAGGTGGTGACCTTTTAGTTTTTATAGAAAGATTATTCGCTAAATATGCAGAATAATCAGCCCTCTTTTTCAGCTTTTTTACGGGCGAGTTTACGCTGACGGCTGAGTCCTTCTTTCGCCTGACGCGCCTTTTTCTCAGATGGTTTCTCGAAATGTTGCTTGAGCTTCATTTCACGATACACGCCTTCGCGCTGTAGCTTTTTTTTCAAAGCCCGAAGAGCCTGATCGACGTTATTATCACGAACACTTACTTGCATTTACTGTCTGCCATATTTGAACAACTGATATGAGCGTTTTGGCATTAATTTTTTGCCAAATCAAATTAAATAATCCCATTAGTACGACCAACCGCGTGCGCAGGCTTCTGTGAGTTCAACCTGTAGAGATAGGGGCGGATGACTAACACGCTGCGTTCACCCACAGTTGATAGCCATCCAACGATGTGCGTTTCTCGCTAGACAAACGCCAATCTCCCCCGGAGAAGAAAATAGCTATGAGCCATTTCCGAGTAAGATGGTGGTTCGACTTTTGGTGATTTCAAGTATCCAAAGAAACGCCAGCCACTCATACTGAGAAAGCTGGCAGTTTGAACTCCGAGTGGCCTTGGGAGGTACTACGGAGACAGGAAATATCGAAGGATACCCTTTGAACCTATCATTAGGTTTCATTTTGAGACAACGATTCTTTAAATTAGAGAAACTACAGAAGAATTTGGTTACAAAAATCTGAGGGGGTATACGTATATGGCCCGAGCGTACCCCCCCTATAGGCCGAAACTGGCTGGATAAAAGAAGCTCCATCAAATGAAGAAGCTATTGAGTACGTTACCATGAAACAAGTGGAACGTGGTCACTGGAGTAATGAAGCGAAGGAGTATTACTACGCAAAACGTGCTGCTGCTTTGGGTGTTAGAACCAAGGCAGAAAACCAGCATGTAACAAATGTTACAAGCTCTCCGTCACAGGAAGAACACGCTGATACCCTTGGGGTCAGTCGTCCAACAATCGCAAGATGGGAGAAAGACATTAAGGATATCATGTCTGACCCTGAGTTAGCAGAGAAAGCTTCAACACCAGAGGGCTACAAAGAAGCTAAGAAGGTCGTTAGAGACACACATGAAACAGTCGAGAGAAAAGGCTTGCTATACGCCCTCGCTCCTCTCAAGTAGTAAAACCACTAGTTATTAAGACATAAGTTATGTAGCCAGTTTTAAATCAATAAAGAAATACCACTATTGGTAACTAATTAAAGTTTCTGCGAGGGTAGTCGTTGATATATGTACGACGTTTCATATTTCCCCCGACAGACACTAGCCCTGCCATGAATACGGCAGGGTTTTTCTGTTTGGTGCGCTTGTGAGCAACAATGGGCGGCTTAAGCTGGAAGCTGACTAAAGGTCACTGGTTGGAACCCAGCACTAGCAGCTTGTGCTTTATCTGCTGCATCAAAATCAGCTTTAACTTGTGCAACCATAGCTGCTGCGAAGGAACCACGAGTGTATCCCCAGTCATTCAACTGATGGTCAGAAAGGTAAGCGGCTGTACGGTTTGCGGCACTTGAGGCTTGGGCCAACATGATCGCTCTGTAGATTTTAGTAAGCATTTTAATCTCCTTGGTTTCATAAGAGCGTCTATCCAAGGTTATGAACTTTCACATCATACAATGTGGTATTCCCGTTATGCATCAAGCACAGGGCTACTCAACAGGGTCGTTTTCGTACCCACCTCCACGTCTGTATCCACCCATCCCATTGAATAACAATAGTTAACAACCCCAATGCTATGATTGTCGTTGTGGCGAAGGGATAATGCCCGTGGTGTGACCTACTGGGTTACGAAGCATTATCAAGAGTTTAGCCCTTGGCTTCTTCGTGGGCTTTAATTTCCACTGAGGGGGTAAGTCATTTTAGTCGTGTCCATTTTTGCCCTCTGCACAAAATAACTGCCACGCATCCGCTAACGGTCAGTACATCTTCATCAAGTGTCATATGTGATCTATAGGTTTTATCTGTATCGGGCGCCCAGATCGTACCACCATTGTATTTACCATTACCTTTAATCTTCATATCATTGATTATATTACGGCCAATTATCGAACGATTGTCATTACCAACGACTTCTGTGATTATTCCGCATAAATTATTTTCACACGGCATGATTTCCACATGGATGTAACCACCCGTTTCTCCCGGTTCCGACTTCCAAACACCAAGAGCGGGTTCTGTCGATGCCGGCGTAGCCCATATCAGGCAAATTGCAGTCAAAATTGTTGAAGGATGTCGCATCACTATACCCCCGTGAAACTTGGTTACATGAATATGGTAGCTAAATTGACATTAAATACAACTACCACATTGAAGTGCGTCTCACTAGGTCAGGCTCAAGTGCGCCACCCGTTTGAGACAGTTTAAAACCCTCCTTTAGCATCAATTCGTCTCATTAGCTTGCCTCAGTTCTGAGACAGTGGTGGTCTCATTAGATATATATAGAATCATATGAGTCCACAGGAGTGCAAGATGCTTATCGGATATGCCAGAACGAGTACCACAGACCAGCAAGCAGGGTTTGATGCACAGTTAGTCGAGTTGGAGACTTACGGCTGTGAACGTACATTCAAAGAGCAGGTATCAGCCGTGGCCTCAAGGGGTGAACTCGACAGAGCTATTGATATGCTTCGTGAGGGTGACAAGCTGGTCGTTACCAAACTAGATCGTCTGGCTCGTAATGTGATGCACATGGGTGAGCTATTATAGCAGATCGAAGCCAAAGGTGCTGGCTTAGTTATCTTATCGCTTGGCAGTGAGACCGTTGATACCACTACAGCCACAGGCAAGCTGATCCTTAACATGATGGTATCTGTCGCACAGTTCGAGCGGGAGATGATGAAAGAGCGTCAGGTCGAGGGCATCAAGAGGGCGAAAGCTGAGGGGAAGTATAAAGGACGTGTTCCGACAGCTATGCGACAAGCAGATAAGGTTAAGGCATTGGTTGAAGCTGGTGTGCAGCGTGTGCAGGTTCAGGAGCAGCTTGGGATTAGCAAGGCGTCTTACTATAGATGCTTGAATGGGTAATGAGATTGGATACCTGAGCTTGCTAATTACGAGCTTGAACCAACGCCTTCTGGATCAAAGCATCTTTCAATAAACGCTTAAGTTTGTCGTTGAGACGATCATTATTCTGCAAGGCCATAAGCTCATCTTGGGTTAAGCTGTAAGGATCATCCTCTAGCTTCATGCGAAGGCCCATGTCGTTCCAGACTGATGTGATAATTATGCGCTCATGATCTGTCATACTCAGAATAACGACAGGATAAGGCACGATGTTAGCAGGTAGCTGAGTTTGTCAGCCAAGTACTGCGGTATGTCACCAGACGCACCACCCAAGGCTCTAGCTAGGTTCCTGACTGAACGCGAGGTACAGACGCCTTCTGGACGTTCTAAGGTATGGCAAGCGACAACCGTACAGCGCATGAAAGCACGTTGGAGCAACCAAGTGGATTAACGGACACAACTTCGCAAGCCTACGCTATAGTACTTGTACGAGGCTCTCCATAAGGCTGATGGGACCCTAGGATTCATGGGAGAACGAATTGGGTTGGCCCGTTTTTCAGGTGGGAATCCAAGGTAAAGCAATACTTCGGTGTCGTGTTCCAATAGCCATACGTCAGTGATCCAAGGGAAAAGCACTGGTTCAAGCTGGCGCCGGACGACTACAGGTCATGGGAAAGGTTGAATTAAGCAAGGCGTCGTACTATCACTGTTTGAGTGGTTCAGGGCATTGGAGGTCGGAGCTTGCTAGTTACGAGCCTCAACCGACGCCTTCTTGATTAACGCATCTTTCAGCAAGCACTCAAGTTTGTCGTTAAGTCGATCATTAGATATCGTCATTTTTATGATGCTCCTTCATTGGTGAAGCATGGACCGAATTACTCATACACAGAAGATCGGACAATCTCTAATCATGGTCACATTTTTTAATCCACACAAGTACCGTCGTGATCATAGTCAGTACACAACGCATCATCCTCTACTGACACTACGGAGTTGTCACCGTCTGCTTGTCTTTTTTCATATACTGCCCTGGCGCGAATTACCCGACTAATGGGTATGCTTATTGCGCGAACCCAATTTTTATCTTTTGTTGCAATTGCTTGGGACTCTATGAGAGATTCGGCTTGTTTAAACACCGCGTCGATATCAATCTCTTTTTTAAGCATGTTCTTGTTCAAAGCCTTGAAGACGTACGTCACAGGAACGCCCATCTGCAACCCCGATATGTTCTCATGCTTTTTGACAGAACCTGGGGTGCATGGGCCAGGATTGCAGTAAAGGGTACGCGCTCCGCCATCAGGTGTTATATAAACTATCTTATTCGTTACCGCTGGTCGCGCTGGTCGTACATCCTCAAGAATGCCTGGAAGAATTGTAGTTGGAGTAATGTCTGGCCGCGTTACCGCTGGTTGACTGTCCAAGCGATTAATCACGCTCGCTACATTGGCCTCCGCCACTACGGACTTAGGAGCCCAAGCGGAGTCCACAGGCGCACGCACCACCACTTTATCTTCGTAGTTGCTATTATTGTATCCCCCGCCGATAGCGACTCCATTTCCCAACACCAGCAGAATGACCATGCAGTATTTTATAGTGTCTTTTGTTGCCGCGGACACGAGCTTCGCCCTTATATGAAATATTGGCCAATCAGACCCAAACGACCTCCACGCTTTACGCTTTTCGTGGACAATCACTTTAGTTGCCTGCGAAGAAGTGAAGCGATCTAATCGCTTTTGAATTTGATCAATGCGCTCGTAAATTTCCTTATCGGTCATTACAACATTCTCTCAACACTTGATTATATCCAAATCAGATATGATTATATATCAAATTACGACAAAAATACTTATAAGTTTAACCCAGTCTATCTCACCTAGATCTACATCGTGCATAGACAGCGTTCAGCAGTGATTTAAGTTTCATTTTAACCAAACTTTTATTTCAGTATAAACAAAATTGATTAACTATTACTGCGCAGTAATGTATGCGCTTTTAATTGGACCAGAAAGCCATCCAGCACACACCATCATAACCACTCAAAACTCAGTTGTTTATCAGTCAAGCCTCTCAACCCACTACGATGCCATTGTAACCACCTACGAACATACTGCCGCAGCCGTGTTATACTGGCTGTGCGCTCAAGAAGCTGGCGCCACAATGACCAAACTCTCGACTATCCCACAGCACCAACTCAGCATCACCTGCGGCCTCTGTAAGCACCATACGCTTCTAAAGGTAGCAAACCTGATAGCTGTCGTTGGAGGCGATACCACAGCCCACGAGGTACGTCAGAGAGCCAGATGCCATAACTGTGGGGTGAAGGGTAACAACACGTATCAGATCAAACTGAGGGGCTGGAGAGTTAGCGTCAAGCATGGCCCATGCAAGAATAATTCAAAGATGGGCCACGCAGTAGTTGTCGCCATGGCTCACGTGTTAGCGGTACTCCACGCTCCAAAATTCTTGGCGGATACGGTGACTTCATAGCCGATAAACTCAATATCTCCATTAACCCAGCCATCATGGCCCGGAGCGAAGGTGTATGCATCACCCGCATGTACGGTTATTTCAGACCCGTCATCATGTGCAACAGTCATTGAACCTTGAATTACAACGCCAACATGCGCTGCTTGACAGCTATGACCACCCACCAAAGGTTTGACGCACTCTGACCATTTCCAGCCCGGTTGCAGCACTAATTTGGTGGCCGTCGCCACACCTAAGTCAACCGAAGCTGAATGTGTTTTGTCAGGCTCTTTCAAAACATCGGGATTGGTGAATGACTTACTTGCTAAGGATTTTGACATTACTGTTCTCCAAACTTTCTATTGATGTGATTATCGTGAGGCAACTTTTAGTGAAAATCTATATCAAATTCGGGAGTGGTTTTTGCCCCATAAACACCACAGCCCACGAGGTACGTCAGAGAGCCAAATGCAACAACTGCGGCGTGAAGGGTAACAACACGTATCAGATCGTTTACACGGATAACTCTGACATGGCGATGGATGGTGCTGAGGTTGGATCAGATTCGAGAATAAATCTTTTCCAAATATGTCTACCATACGTCTACTAAAACTGATTCTATTTTTTATATATTTGATTTTAAGTAATATATTTTTGCAATTTAGAGTCTTTTGAATCCCCTGCGTCTACCATTCCGCCACTTGGGCCCATCGGTTGCTGTGGGCTGCGCCCCCCCGTACATGCGGCTTTTTGCACCAGAACAGGTTT
>Ga0209504_1001831_pt1 | contig 15381 bp, 9 predicted proteins | sample COGITO_mtgs_1005_FD_184791 | JGI IMG/M metagenome (GOLD analysis project Ga0209504, IMG submission 184791) | Pelagic marine microbial communities from North Sea - COGITO_mtgs_100511 (SPAdes) (version 2) | ecosystem: Environmental > Aquatic > Marine > Epipelagic ...
AGAAATTACTGCCACCCTCCAGAAGACAGGTCTGTTGTCAGAAGCACATAAAAAAATACAACAACTGTCAAAAGGCTACCAGCAACGCGTTGGAATTGCTGCGGCCATTTTGCACCAACCAGACGTATTGATCTTGGACGAGCCGACCACGGGATTGGACCCCAATCAATTGCTGGATATTCGTGCATTGATCAAAGAGATTGGAAAGGAAAAAACAGTGCTTTTTTCCACACATATTTTGCAGGAGGTAGAAGCAGTCTGTAACCGTGTGTTGGTCCTTCATAAAGGAAAATTGGTTGCCGACAGGCAATTGAAAAGCCTCAAGGAGGGACAAGCCCAAATCATTGAAGTGACTTTTGATTTCCAACTTGAAAAACGTTTTTTCAAAGAGCTTTCTAGCTTGAAAGATGCTGTCAATATTGGAGGGACTACTTGGGAGTTGACCTTTGAGACCCAAGAAGACCAAAGGTCTGAAGTATTTGATTTTGCCTTGAAAAAAGGACTCAAACTTCTCAACTTGACAACAAAAAACAAAAGTTTGGACACATTATTTCAAGAACTGACTCAGTGACTAAGAAGTAGAGAACGTGTTCTTGATTTTTTAGAATGCTTGTTTTTACACAAAAACACGACACAGCTCTTATTGATCTACTTTCCACCGTGCGTTGGCAGAGACGTCGACATCACTGTAAGCTTTGTTTAAGTACTTGTAATAGCCAGCGATGCCTATCATAGCAGCATTGTCTGTCGTGTATTCAAATTTTGGAACATAACTCGTCCATCCAAGTGTTTTTTCCGTGGATTTGAGCCGTTTTCTGATTTCAGAATTGGCAGAGACGCCTCCAGCGATGGCCACTTCTTTGATGCCGGTAGCTGCAACTGCATTTTTCAATTTGTCCATCAAAATGGTAACGATGGTATCCTGAATAGAAGCACAGAGGTCGCAAAGGTTCTCCTCAACAAAGGAAGGGTTTTCTTTCTCCATTTTTTGAACAAAATACAAAATGGCTGTTTTCAAGCCGCTAAAGCTGAAATCTAGCGGGCCTACTTTGGGCTTTGTAAATGAATAAGCTTTGGGGTTTCCAAGTTGTGCATATTTGTCAATCAAAGGACCGCCTGGATAGGGGAGGTTAAGGATTTTTGCGGATTTGTCAAAAGCTTCTCCTACCGCATCATCGATGGTTTCTCCAAGCACTTCCATCTCAAAATAGTCGGTTACTTTTACGATCTGTGTATGCCCTCCACTAATGGTTAGACACAAAAAAGGGAATATGGGTTTGGGGCAATTTTCCGCTGCAATAAAATGAGCCAAGACATGTCCTTGCATGTGGTTGATGTCCAACAAAGGGACCCCGAGCGCCAAGGACAAAGATTTTGCAAAAGAGGTTCCTACCAAAAGTGAGCCCATCAATCCAGGTCCGCGTGTAAAAGCTATGGCGTTTACATCTTTTTTGTTGATATTTGCCTTCTGAATTGCTTGTGCTACAACTGGGACAATATTTTGTTGATGTGCCCGTGAGGCCAACTCAGGAACTACGCCTCCATAAGCTGCGTGGATTTTTTGATTGGCAACACAATTCGACAAGACCTTGTCGTTGCAAATGATTGCTGCACTGGTATCGTCACAAGAAGATTCAATCGCAAGAATGTATATTGGTTTTTTAGACATCAAAGGAAATTTAGGCATCTTTTTTGCAAAGATGCTGCAAAGTTAAAGCTTATCAAACAAACTAGAAAAATACGGGTCAAAATTTTAGGAGGGAGCTTTGTGATTCTTTTGCTACTCAGCACTGTTCTTTCTTTTTCAGGAGTGCAGACCCAATTAGGAAACTACGCCACTCGGATTCTTAGAGAGCGTGCAGATGTTCAAATTGCCATCAAAAAAATAGACCTCTCTTATTTGGGACGTATAAAGTTGAATGAACTCTTGATCAAAGACCACCACAACGACACTTTGATTGCGGTTGCCAATTTGCAGACATCGCTGCTCAGCCTCTACCAGATTTTTCAAAAACAGGTCTCTCTCGGGACGGTTGTTTTGGAAAATGGCAGCTTTAATTTGACTACCTACCCTGGAGAAAGTCAAAACAACTTGACTGTTTTTTCAAAAAAACTACAGCCCAATAAAAAAACAAAGAACCCCACTTTTCAATTGACTTCGGATCAGATCCAGCTCCGTGGAATTGATTTTGAAATCTCAAATCAAAACAAAGAAGAGAATACTTCCGTGGCGTTTTATAAAAACATCCAAGGAGATTTGACGGAGTTTGAATTGATAGGAAATGAGGTCTCTGTAAATTTGAAAGCGTTGCAGTTTATGGACAACCATGGATTGGAGATACAAGATTTTACGACGAGCTATCGCTACACTCCTTCAAAAATGCTTTTTAAACAACTGCATTTGCAAACGAAAAGTTCTCTGTTAAAGGCAGATATAACATTTGAATACGACCTTATAGAATTGAAAAACTTTGTAAATAAGGTACGTATAGATGCCTCTTTCCATGAATCCAAACTCTCTTTGCAGGATCTCAATCGGTTGTACGCCGGTTTTGGAGAAAGTGATGTCTTGCATTTTTCTACAAAGTGCAAGGGTACGCTCAACGATTTCAATTTGACTCAATTTGATCTGAAATCCGATAAAAAACTAGTTGCCAAAGGAGATTTTCATTTTAAAAATAGTTTTCGAGGAGTCGCTGCTTTTTCCATGAAAGCAGACATGGAGCAGGTGGATTCCAACTATGGACAGTTGAAACGTGTGTTGCCTAGTTTACTGGGAAAAAACATTCCCACTGAATTGAAAAAAATAGGAAATTTTACACTGCAAGGGACCACTGCAATTGACACAGCTCTTATCGATTTGGATTTGAAAGTGATTTCAGAGATGGGTAGCGCGACTGCCTTATTAAAATTGACAAATTTTGAAAATATTGACGAGGCATCTTATGCGGGAAAGGTGAAGATTTTAAATTTCAAATTGGGAAAATTTATAAACGATCCACTTATTGGAAAGATTTCTTTGGAAGGTTTGGTAAAAGGAAATGGTTTTACACTTGCCAATATGAATGCTTCTTTCGATGGAAAAGTCACCAAGCATCAGTACAAGGGATACACCTATCAAAAAATCCGCGTCAAGGGGTTTTTTAAAAACAAACTATTTAACGGAAATCTTCAAGTGAACGATCCAAACATTCAATTGGATTTCAAAGGGTTGGCAGATTTTTCTTCCCGAGTCAATAAATTTGATTTTAAGGCCGCTATTGGGTATGCTAATTTTAATAAATTGAACCTTTTCAAACGCGACAGTCTTGCGGTTTTAAAGGGAGACATCCGTATGGATTTTAGCGGAAATACTTTGGACGAGCTTCAAGGCAATGTCAGGTTTTCAAATTCAAGTTACACCAACGAACATGAGTTTTTTGAATTCAAAGATTTCAACATATCCGCTTCCTTAGATGCGGGCATCAAAACCTTACAAGTACAATCGAAAGACCTTGTAGACGGGCAGGTAAAAGGGGTTTTCAAGATGGCTGACATCGGCCCAATGCTCAAGAATGCTTTGGGGAGTATGTCTGCAAATTACAGTCCAGTGAACCTCCGTGGCAAAGGTCAATTTTTTGAATTTGATTTTCAAATACACAATGAAATAATCGCTGTATTTTTACCCCAAGTACACCTGGCTTCCAGCAGTGTGTTCAAAGGAAAAGTCATTGATGAAAACAAAGAAATAAAACTGCTTTTAAAAGCGTCTAAATTAAGAGTTTACAACACTATTTTGGACAGTGTTTATTTACAAATTGACAATAAAAATCCGGTTTTAAACACGAATTTTACCATTGAGAAAGTAACAACACCGGGTTATACAGTGCGCAATCTGAATCTTTTGAACAAAACCTTAAACGATACGTTGTACTTCAGAGCCGATTTTACAGGTGGAAAAGAAAATAAGGAACGTTTTGACCTGTCGTTTTATTATGCTTTTGACGATGACAAAAATTCTGTAATTGGCATTCAAAAATCAAAAATTCACTTTAAAGACAAAGACTGGTTCCTCAATAGCACAAACAACAAGGCAAACAAATTGATCTTTGATTTGCAAAAGCAGTACTTCAATTTCAAAGCCGTTGAATTTTCCTCTGGTGAGCAATCCATCAGTTTTGAAGGCAGCTTGAGAGACGCGAAGGCAAAAGATTTGAAAATCAATTTTGAAAAGGTTAGTTTGGAAGCTATCAGTCCTAAGATAGACAGTCTTTCTTTGGAAGGTATTGTGAACGGAAAGCTGCATTTCAAACAAGAAAAAGGCGTCTATCAGCCCTATGGAAAAATGCGCATTGATGCTTTTCGTGTAAACGAGTCCCCACAAGGAGATTTAATCCTTGATTTACATGCAGAAGATTCCTACAAAAAATACCGTGTCGATTTGCAATTGCTCAGCGATTCTTACAAAAAGTTAAACGCACAAGGGACTGTAGATTTGACTCCCAAAATACCGACGATCGATCTCTCTGTTGCTTTGGATGGTTTTCAACTGAACGCATTTAGTCCCTTGGGGAAGAATATACTGTCTAATATCCGTGGTGTTGCCGATGGGCAGTTTCAAGTTTCAGGGCCATTGAAAAATCCAAATATGGATGGGTTTTTGTCCTTGTCATCGGCAGGATTGACCTTTCCTTATTTGAATGTAGATTACAATTTTATTGCTGCGCCAAAAATCCGCCTCAACAAGCAGTCTTTTGTTTTTGATCCTTTGTTACTGCAAGACACCAAAGCAAACACACAAGGCGTATTGACGGGGAACATCCAACATAGAGGCTTTAAAAATTGGCGATTGGACCTCAAGCTAAGGTCAGACAAATTACTGGTTTTAAATACTCAAGACAGCGACAATGCAAGTTACTATGGTACGGGGATCATTGATGGAGAAGCCAATATCAAAGGAGTGACAAATGATTTACAAATAGATGTCAAAGCAAAAACGCTTTCTGGTACCCACTTTGTCATTCCTCTAAACGATGTAAAAACCATTCAGAATTCAGATTTGATACATTTCAAAACAGTTGAAAAAACAACTGAAATCGATCCCTTTTTTGACAAAGCTTCTCTGTTGAAAAAGATACAGGGGATTTCTTTGAACTTTGATTTGGATGTGACCAAAGCTGCAGAAGCTGAAATTGTGATTGACCGAATTTCTGGTAGCTCACTAAAAGGAAATGGAACTGGAAATCTTTTGGTGGAAATTGACACCAAGGGAAAGTTTGAAATGTTTGGAGATTTTCTGATTGAGAATGGAATTTATAATTTTGCGTATGGGGGACTCATTAACAAACCCTTTGAGGTCAGAAAGGGAGGAGTTATTTCTTGGGATGGAGATCCTTTCGGAGCTGATTTGAACTTGGAAGCCGTTCACCGAGTCAAAGCAAATCCAAAAATATTACTCGACAATTTAAACACCAACAGAAAAATCCCGATCGATTTGGTCACCAAAGTAGAAGGAAAACTATTCAATTCAACAGAGGAATTTAACATAGTCATTCCAAATTCAAGCTCTTTGGTCGCTTCGGAATTGGATTTTAAATTGAATGACAATGACGACAATACGAAAATGCGGCAGTTCTTTTCCTTGCTGATTTCTAAAAGCTTTTTCAATGAAAACAATTTAGAGGCCAACCGCAATTCTGCCATTTCAGGAACCACTTCCGATATCATATCCGGAGCTTTGTCCGATATTTTTAACAAAGAAGGAGACAAGTTTCAAATAGGTTTGGGCTATACATCAGGAGAAAAAAGTGATGTTGAAACTCAAAACATCGATGATCTAGTAGACATTTCTCTGGCAACCCAAATCAACGATCGTATTTTGATCAATGGAAAACTGGGAGTTCCTGTTGGGGCAAAAACACAGTCCACGGTCATTGGAGAAGTGAAAGTAGAGTTTTTGGTTGACGAAGCAGGAAAGTTGCGCTGGACAATTTTCAACAGACAAAATGAGATCCAGTATTCTGAAGAAGAAGAAGGGTATACCCAGGGTCTTGGTTTGACCTATCAGATTGATTTTGACAACCTAAGAGAAATGTTTCAAAAATTGGGTATGAAAGGAAAAAAAAGGAATACTTTTGAAAATAAACGCACAAATTCCATTTCAGAGGATTTGATTTTGGTTGTTCCGACACTGCTGTAGGAACATCATGTTTGTCAAGAGAAAGTATTTTATAAGAAGTTTAAGACCAAATAAAAATAGAGATTTACAGCATGAAAAAACACACATTAGTTGTATTGGCTGCCGGAATGGGAAGTCGTTATGGAGGGTTGAAACAATTGGACACCATGTCGGATGAAGGAGACACCATCATAGATTTTTCTCTTTACGACGCCATAGAAGCTGGGTTCTCGAAGGTGGTATTTATCATTCGAGAAGAATTCAAAGAACGTTTTGTTGAGATTTTTGACGAAAAATTAAAAGGTAAAATAGAAGTTGCTTATGTGTTTCAAGAGCTGTACAAAATTCCTTCTGGTTATGAGGTGCACCCAGACAGAGTCAAACCATGGGGAACGGGACACGCTACTTTAATGGCGCAAGAGGAGGTTGCTGGTAATTTTTGTGTGATCAATGGAGATGACTTTTACAGCAGAGGTGCTTTTCAAACCATGATTCAAGAACTCGATTCTTTAGACCCAGATTCTTACGATATGTGCATGGTTGGCTACAGTCTTAAAAACACACTTTCTGACAACGGCTTTGTTTCACGTGGCGAGTGTTTTGTAAACAATGTCCATGAATTGATTGAGATTATAGAGCGACTTCACATAGAAAGAGTTGGCGGTAAAATTCTACGTAAAGATGAAAGTGGAGCGCTGGTTTTAATGTCAGAAAGCACCGTAGTATCCATGAATTTTTGGGGATTTACACCCAAATATTTAGAAGTTGTAGCAGAAGCGTTTCACCTGTTTTTAAAAGAAAGATCTTTTGAATTGAAAAGTGAATTTTTCATCCCTTCAGTTGTCAATAAAATTCTTGAATCCAAATTGGGCAAAGTCAAGGTTTTGACTTCTGATGCCAAATGGATGGGAGTGACCTATGCAGAAGACCGCGCTACTGTTGTTCAAGAGGTAGCACGTTTGAAAAAAGAAGGCATCTATCCTAAAAATTTATGGCGCTAATTTTAAAAAAAATGACAATCCCCATTTATAAGAATGTTTATTTAACAGTAAAAACGGATGAAGTGTCCTAAAAGAAACTTATTTTTATCAGGTTTTTAAAAGTCAGAAGATTTGATTTGTTTGTTTAGCGTCCTTTCATCCCTTTATTTATAGGGGAGAAACGACTGAAAACGTTTTCGTAAAAAAATAATTATATACGAGAACCAATTCAAATTAACAGTAATTTTATGCGATATTTGAACACATGAATACAAAACTAAAAAAGATAGCTGTCATGACATCTGGAGGAGACTCTCCAGGTATGAATGCGGCCATAAGAGCAGTCGTTAGGACGAGTGCATATTACGATGTAACCTGCATTGGTATTTACCAAGGCTACCAAGGAATGATCGAAGCTAACTTTGTTGAATTGAATGCTAGAAGTGTACACAATATCATCAACAAAGGCGGCACCATGTTGCAATCTGCCCGTTCTGTGGAGTTTCGAACTCCGGAAGGCAGAGCGAAAGCCCATGCCAATCTCTTAGCAGAAGGCATTGAAGGTTTGATCGTTATTGGTGGAGATGGAACTTTTACTGGAGGAATGATTTTCAACCAAGAGTTCGATTTTCCAATCATTGGAATTCCTTGTACCATTGACAATGACATTTTCGGAACTCAGTACACCTTGGGTTATGATACAGCCCTCAATACAGTGGTAGAAGCTATTGACAAAATTAGAGACACTGCTTCTTCACACAACCGCTTGTTTTTTGTAGAAGTGATGGGGAGAGATGCCGGGTTTATTGCGCTGAATGCAGGAATTGGAGCGGGAGCAGAGGAAATCCTAATACCTGAAGAAAATATCGGTTTGGACAAAATGTTGGAATCTTTGATAAAAAGCAAGGAGGCTGGTAAAACATCAAGTATCGTAGTCGTCGCTGAAGGTGAAAAAACAGGAAAGAACACTTTTGAACTGGCAGAGTATGTGGAAGAAAACCTTCCAGAATACGACGTACGTGTATCCGTACTTGGACACATGCAACGAGGAGGTGCTCCGAGCTGCTTTGACCGTGTATTGGCAAGTCGTTATGGTGTCAGCGCTGTAGAACTCCTGTTGTCTGGAGCCTCCAACCTGATGGTTGGTTTTGTAAACAACCAGATCCAGTATACGGCATTAGACAAAGCGGTAAAAGAACACCACAACATCGATCAAGAATTGATGCGTGTGTCAGACATCATCTCAATATAAACAAAAACTAAATTAAATACAGGTAACATGATTAAAATTGGAATTAATGGATTCGGTAGAATTGGAAGGTTTGCTTTCAGATCTGCAATGGCAAGAGAAAATGTACAAGTTGTTGGAATCAACGATTTGTTGGATGTAGATTATTTGGCATACATGCTTAAGTACGACTCTGTTCACGGAGCTTTTAACGGTACTGTTGAAGTAGTAGACGGAAAATTAATCGTCAACGGAAGCGAAATCCGAATCACTGCTGAGCGAAATCCAGCAGACTTGAAGTGGGACGAAGTAGGAGCAGAATACATTATTGAGTCTACCGGATTTTTTACGGCAAAAGAAAAAGCAGCCTTGCACATTGAAGGAGGCGCTAAAAAAGTAGTGATCTCTGCACCATCCCCAGACGCACCGATGTTTGTCATGGGCGTAAACAACCAAGAGTTGAAAGCAGACGATGCCATTTTTTCAAATGCATCTTGTACTACAAACTGTTTGTCACCCATCGCAAAAGTATTGAATGACAACTTTGGAATTGCAGAAGGATTGATGACAACGGTTCATGCAGCTACTGCAACTCAAAAAACAGTAGACGGGCCTTCTATGAAAGATTGGAGAGGTGGACGTTCGGCATTGCACAACATCATCCCTTCCTCCACTGGAGCTGCAAAAGCAGTTGGAAAAGTAATTCCTGAATTGAATGGAAAATTGACAGGAATGGCATTCCGTATTCCTACAATGGATGTTTCTGTTGTTGATTTGACTGTGAAATTGGAAAAAGCAGCGAGCTATGAAGACATCAAAGCAGCGATGAAAAATGCTTCTGAAAACGAAATGGCGGGCGTCTTAGGATATACGGAAGACTTGGTAGTTTCTCAAGATTTTGTTGGAGATACAAGAACCTCTATTTTTGATGCCAATGCTGGAATTGCTTTGACTGACAACTTTGTAAAAGTGGTCGCTTGGTACGACAATGAGATTGGATATTCTACAAAAATTGTTGATTTGATCGAATATTCTGCGTCTTTGTAAAGAAACGCTTTATTGTACATAAGATATCCCGTTTCGATTTCGAAACGGGATTTTTTTTTGGCAGACAACTAGAGGTTTAAACAGAACAGCATTTAAAAGATAAATACGATGGAAATAGCAATCATTGCACACGACGGAAAAAAAGCTGAGATGGTTCAGTTTTTAATGGAAAACAAAAGCCTTATTTTAGAAAGAGACATTCATCTGATTTCTACAGGTACTACTGGGACAAACGCCGAAAAGTCTGGATTGAATGTCACCTAATACCTGTCGGGACCTTTGGGAGGAGATGCACAGATAGCGGGACGGGTTGCCGAGGGAAAAGTTTCGATGGTCTTCTTTTTTAGAGACCCTTTAGAAAAACATCCCCACGAACCGGATGTTTTGATGCTCATGCGTCTCTGTGATGTTCACAATGTGCCCCTAGCGACAAACCCAGCAACGGCAAGTTTGCTGATGCAATCTTTTGAATGAAACCTTTTGGATGATTTTTTCTCAGTAAAAGAAAGGGATTGAGCGGTCTTTTAGAGGGCAGCAATCATAGAAATTTCTACCCTTGCATTTTTTGGGAGTTTTGAAACGGCAACCGTTTCTCTTGCAGGCGCTTTGTCTTCATCAAAAAATTGCCCATACACTTCGTTGACGCTGCTAAAATCTTCCATGTCAAGGATAAAAATTGAGGATTTTACTACCTGTTCGAATCCCATTTCAGCCGCTTTCAAGATAGCACCTAGATTTTGCATGACTTGAAGGGTCTCTGCCTTGATGTTGTCATGGATTTGAATTCCAGTACCTGAATCGATGGCGATTTGCCCAGAAATGTACAAGGTTCCGTTGCTGAGGATGGCTTGGTTATATGGGCCAATTGGCTCAGGAGCCTTGTTTGTTTTTACAATTTCTTTCATGAGATTTGCGGTTTTAAAAATCCAAGCGTTGAATTAGTCGATCAAGTCAATATGCCTGTCGTGGTAGCCCAACAAATACAGCACTCCATCCAGTCCAATGCTGGAAATCGAACTTTGCGCATTTTCTTTGACTTTGGGTTTGGCGTGAAATGCAATCCCCAAGCCGGCCAAATCAATCATTGGCAAATCGTTTGCACCATCACCAACCGCAATCGTTTGGTTGATGTCGATGCCTTCTTTTTCGGCAATTTCTTTTAAATATTCAGCTTTTTTATTGCCGTCTACGATATCTCCGAGATAGCCTCCCGTCAAAACACCGTCTTTGATTTCCAATTGGTTGGCATGTACATAGTCGATGCCTAGTTCTTTTTGGAGGTATTTTCCAAAATAGGTAAATCCTCCAGATAAAATTGCTGTTTTAAACCCGTAGCTTTTCAAAGTTGAAATCAATCGATGCGCACCTTTGGTGATGGGCAGGTTTTCAGCAACATCTTGAAGCACCTCTTCGCTCAATCCTTTTAGCAAACTCATGCGTCTTTTAAAACTCTCGTTAAAATCAATTTCGCCTTGCATGGCAGATTCGGTGATTGCTTTCACTTCGTCTCCCACACCCGCCAATTCTGCCAATTTGTCGATGACTTCTGCCTGAATAAGGGTAGAATCCATGTCAAAACAAACCAAGCGTCTGTTGCGTCGGAAAATATTGTCTTCTTGAAAAGCGATGTCAACATCCAAATCGTGAGAAATCTCCATGAGTTTTGCCGTCACATAGCTTTTATCTTTGATCTCTCCTCGAACGGATAATTGGATAGAGGCTCTTTGGTATGCCTCTTTTTTTACTAAAGAAATACGACCTGTCAAGCGCTTGATCGCATCAATGTTCAAATTGATGTCAGAAATTACACTGGTCACTGCAGAGATCTGTTCGGCATCTAACTTTTCACCCAACAATGTGATGATGTACCTGTTTTTGCCTTGGGAGGATACCCATTCTTCGTATTCTTTGATGGATACAGGTGTGAATTTAGCATTGATTCCCAATTCGTAGGATTTGAACAATAGGTCTTTCAAAACCGGTGCGGAACTCGAATTTTTCTTGATTTCAAACAAAATACCCAAAGACAACGTATTGTGTATGTTGGCCTGTCCGATGTCTAAAATTTTGGCACCGTACTCGGTCAATGCTTTTGTCAAACTCGAGGTAAGTCCCGGCTTGTCTTGTCCAGAAACATTCAGTAAAATGATCTCATTTTCCATGTCAATAGTGTATTTGTTTGCAGCTGTAAAATTGCTCAATCTTATTGGTAAAAAAAAATAATAAAGTCCTTTTTTCAGTTAAAATAAACGCCGGTCGGGAGCATTTCTTTTTTCCCATTTCAGGTCACTTAAGAAAGCCGATTTTACTCCGATAAAGAAATAATACGATGTCCTTCTTCCGAAGGGAACCCAATTGAAATTCAACCTCCAACTATCCAGATCTCTTGAAAAACGAAGTTGCGTGTAAGTAAACCCTTGGTTTTTAATATCGTAACCTGAAGAGGCACCCACCTTCCATTTGGGTGTCAGTTCAATGTCTCCTGAAAACATCAAGGTGTTGTTGGAAATTTCATCTTGTCGATTGCTGTTGGAATAGGTGCTGGAGTAGGACATCCGCAAGGACCAAGGCATTGCATTTTCATAAAGTGCTACTTCTTTGTTTTCCTTTTCTTTTTCAGCTTTGTTTTCAGCATTGATGCTTTCTTGGTCGAGCGCATCTCGTTCGTCAAAATTACGTGTCAAATTCTTACCAAATAGGTCTGTATTTTGGACATTGTCCATGTTTGACTCCTCCTCTTTGTTCTCCGATTTGTTTTTTTTGAAGTCTTTGCTTGAGATTGAATAGCTCATGGTGAGGTTGGCTCGGGTCAATCGAAACAAACTTCCGTTGTTGTGGATGTTAAAAGTGTTGTACCTCCTTCCATTGGCATTGAGGGCATAAGGATCCAAAGAAGCTCCCATATTGACGCTTAATTTTTTTCGAAACAATTGGGTTCCCGCAGTCAGATTTACAGGACTCCATCGCAAACTGTCTGCGGCAATGTTGTAACTTGATGAAAGGTTCAGATTGTTTACTATTTTTATTTTTTTATCATCTTCATCTTCAGATCCTTCTTTCGGGCGCACTTTGGCCTCCAAGTTGTTGGCGATGGAAAATCCAATCGAATTGGAAAGACTTCTTGAAGGAGTTCCATAAATTCCATTGTCAAAAGCGGAGTACAATTTCACATCTTGTGGGTCTGCACTTTGTTGTACTTCCTCGTAATAAAAACTAAAATCAGGTTTGTAATTGTAGGAAATAGAGGGACGAATTGTGTGTCTAATTGCCTTCAGTCGTTTTCCATTGAACTTAAACATCCCATAGATATTAGTAGAAATAGAGGCTCCAGCAGCATATTCTCGAAATGCCTTGAACCCATTCAAGGTGTCTGTTACGACCTCTTGAGTACTGGCATCGTAGTTTTTTTCGATCGACTTGAAGTACCAAGTTTCCTTAAAGTTGATATTTGGCGACAAGGTAAAGTACTTTAGGAGCTTCATGTTTGTACTCAGCGATGCGGTGTGTTGCATTCCCGATTTGGCTTCGTCAAACATCTTTTTAGAAAAGAATTCGTCATCGGTTGTGGTAATTCTGTTGTCTCCTCTCAAAGCATAATTCAAGCCAATTTTTTGAAGGGCATTTTTTTTGCTCCCCGATTTAGGCGCAAAAGGATAAATACGATTCATGTTCAACTGCAGTGAGGGCAAAGACATGCTGATGATTTCCGTATTGGTGTTTTGAGTGTGTGAAGCCGTCACGGACAAGTTAAATGGAGTGTCTACAAACTTTCTGTAGTACGAGATCGAGGAACTCAAGGTGTTCGTCAGTGTTTGGGAATTGTTCAATTGGTTCAAAGACTCACGGTAATACTTACTGCTCCCCAAATTGACCGACGCAGAAAGCCGTGCATTTGGGTTGGATTTCGCATCTTGGGAATGTGACCAACGGATGTTGAAATTTCTTCGCTTGCTATAGTCGTCAAATCCTTTGATGCCATAAATCAAATTTTCGAGACGAAAAGACATCCTTCCAGAATATTTATAGCGTTTTTTATATGAGGATTCTGTTCGAAATCCCCAGCTGCTGTTCGAATAAAAATCGCCAAGAACTGTCAAATCAAAATAGTCATTGCCCGCAAAATAATAGCCCCCATTTTGCAGAAAGAAGCCTTGGTTGTTTGATTCTCCATAGGCAGGAACAATAAATCCGGAAGTTTTTGAAGTGGTCATTGGCAAATACCCAAAAGGCAGCACAATTGGCGTGGGCACATCTGCGATCACCAAATTTGTAGATCCTACAATGATTTTTTTATTAGGGACGATTTTGGCTTTTTTAGTCACCAAATAATAATCGGGATTCTTTTTGTCGGAGGTAGTGAATCGAATGTTTCTTACAAAAATTGTCGAATCGTTTACCTTTTTTGTCTTTTCGCCCAAGGTGATGATACCGTTTTGCGAGGTTTTCAATCCGTAGATCAGTGCTTTTTCTGTTTTGAAGTTGAAGACGATAGAGTCTTGCGTAGATTCTTCTCCTCCCTGTTTGAATTCAGGCAGCTGTGAATAGCTGCCGATGCTGTCTAAAATCCCTTTTGCTCGCAGTAAATTTTTATTGTAATCAATCGAGATGCTTCCTGCTTTGATGACGATGTCTTTGTAGAAGATCTCTGCACCGTCGTACAAAAGAATTGTTTTGCGCGCCACATCCTCCAAAATGTAGTCTTTCGCGCGATGGCTAATGATGGCATCAATGGCTTCCTTTGCAGGCACGCTGTCTGTCACAATACTGTCGTTTTGAACCGGTTTAAAATTTGTAGCAGGGACTTCTAATTTGGGATTTCTGTTGTCTGAAGAGGGGGTGGGGATAGGCTCTTCTTGTGCAGATGTATTTTGGAGCCCAAAGCACAGCAAGCTGAAAATGAAAAGTATGTGGTTTAAATTTGTTCGCAATGCTTTATGTGCTATTTTTGTGCAAAGAGCCTTGTTGCTTTTCAAGGCCGATAAGATTTCAAAATTACTCAAAAAATGTTGACGAACTTGGTACTAATGCCTAAAATTAATAGCAAACTGCTTCAAGCGTTTGTTTGGTTGGCTTTTCTTCAGTTCTTTTTTACCAGCAACATCGTTTTTGCTCAAAAAAAAGTACACACCGTTGTATTGGATGCGGGGCATGGAGGAAAGGATCCCGGTAAAATAGGCTTTCGTAAATACAAGGAAAAGGAAATTGCCTTGGACATTGTGCTCAGGGTGGGCGCTATTTTGGAAAAGAAAAAAGATTTCAAAGTCATTTATACCCGAAAGAAAGACAAATTTGTCGATTTGTGGGAACGAGGACGCATCGCCAACAAGGCGGACGCCGATTTGTTCGTCTCGGTACATTGCAATGCCCACAATTCTCAAGCCTCTGGTTCCGAAACATGGGTGTTGGGATTGCATGCCAACCAACGCAATTTTGAAGTGGCAAAAGCCGAGAATGAAGTGATTCTTTTGGAAGACAATTACCAAGAGAAATACCGTGGATTTGATCCCAATTCACCTCAATCGGTTATCGGACTCAACTTGGAGCAAGAGGAGAATTTGGACAAAAGCCTTTCCTTAGCGGCAGCTGTCCAAAAGAATTTTAAAAATTCTTTTAGAAGAACTGATCGGGGAGTAAAACAAGCAGGTTTTGTGGTGTTGCATCAAACCTATATGCCGAGTGTTTTGATAGAGACGGGTTTTTTGACCAACAGAAAAGAAGGTGCTTACCTTCACTCTAAAAGAGGGAAAGCTGACATGGCCTCAGCCATTTCAAAAGCAATCATAGCACACATACAAAACATCAAGGCAAACAATGTGCCCGTTGTTGATGCATCGATGCAAGTTGCGGCAACAATCAAGCCCCCTGCCGATGTCGTTTATTTCAAAGTTCAGATCGCTTCAGGGAAGTCAAAAATAAGCACAAAAAGTTACAATTTTAATGGCTTAAAAGGAGTGGAAAGAGTCCCTGTT
>Ga0209504_1001840_pt1 | contig 15336 bp, 17 predicted proteins | sample COGITO_mtgs_1005_FD_184791 | JGI IMG/M metagenome (GOLD analysis project Ga0209504, IMG submission 184791) | Pelagic marine microbial communities from North Sea - COGITO_mtgs_100511 (SPAdes) (version 2) | ecosystem: Environmental > Aquatic > Marine > Epipelagic ...
AACTGTTAAACCTTTTTATGTTTCGTTGTACGCCAACAGTTATACAGCTTACCCAGTCAATTAGCTAACAAGATATTAGCAACATCACTTAAACATAAAGGAACAGGGGGCGTATCAAGTCTTTTTTATATTTATTTATAAGTTTTATAAGAATATTATTTAGATATTTTATAGTTGTTTAAGTGCGGCGGTTTGAGACCGCCTTATTTATTTGAAAACACAAATTAGTTTATAAATAGTTATATACTTATAACACAAAATAACACAGTTATATGGGTTTTAATTCAACTACAGGAAGTGAAGCAGGTAAGATTAGTAAAAGAGGTAAAACATTAAGTATAGACCTTAGAAACGACCTCAAAACACTAATAACACACATACTAAAAGACATAGATTATAACACTCTTTCAAACACTCAAAAACTAAAGCTATTAGATATTGCCTTAAAGCATACTTTACCCAAGTTATCTATAGAGAAACATATAAATGAAGATATACCACAGGATATACAAATCACTTTTGTTGATAGTGACGGAAACGAAAAGGTAAACAGAAAAAGTTTAGACAACTTTAAGTTTAAAGATTTAGCAGGGTAAACTTAAAACAGACAACGGAGACTATAAAGTAGAAGCTAATGACTTGCCACTTCCTATTAGTAGAGTTGAGAAGTATTAGAAAAATCTAATTCTGATATAATTAGTTCTGCTAATTTTCAAATCAAAGTATAATCCGTAGTAATTTAAGAAGTTAACTATATGAATTGCTCTTTTCATTTAGTTATTGTTTTGTAAACATATCCTCAAAAGGTAACCCTTCAAATGTAAGTCCACTAAATGTTAGAACATTATTATTTACAGTGGCTGTTCCGCTTGCGACACTCTCCTCAAAATCCACATCCATTGAATATGTATTGCTTGACGTGTTGGCAAACGTTATATCATACATTTCATCCAATCCACAAGGTTCAATTTCAGGGTTATCAGGCCAATCAGTATAATAAAGGTAGTAAATACCTGTACCACTATTATTTAGTTCAATGTAGGTTTCTAAGTCACAACTATTTAAATCTTGTTCAACCCCTTGAAAAGACATAGAAGTTAAATTCCATCTTCCTTCCATTGATGAGGAATTGGAGTTATCATTATCATCACTACTACAACCGAAGATGAGTATGGCTGAGAAAAATAAAAATGTTTTTTTCATAGTTTTTCAGTTAGTATTTTATCAATGTTTCTAATTGAGTGGCTTTTTTATTGTTCTCCTTCCCAACAAACTATTTCATTTTCATCCCATAATTCCTCGTAATAGAAATAAGTTGTCTCGTTAACTAATATTGGTTCACCTTCAGTATATGTAGTACTGTAAAGGTCAATACTATATGTACAGTCTAAACCAATACAACTATATCCCATACCTACAATCTCACGACAATCTTCATCACCATCACTACTACAAGAGAAGATTGTTACAGCTAAAAATAAATAAAATAAATTTTTCATAATAAACTGGTTTATACTTCAAATATAGCAAAAAATATTTCATAGAATTAGTCCAAGTTTAGTACTTATTAGCTCAGTGGCTTTGGAACAAAGCGTGTTGAGAAAAGTGCTAAAAGCGAAAAGAACAGAAATGTCTGTCAAAAGTCTGTCAGTTTTTAGTAAATTTGGACTGTTCTTTGAGATGTTTAGAAATTAAGTAATAGATGGCTTTTAGCAGCTTTTCGAGACTGGTTAGAGAGTGAGAGCTACAAAAAACCCCTCAATAAAGAAGGGTTTTCAGGGTGGTCCCACTTGGGCTCGAACCAAGGACCCTCTGATTATGAGTCAGATGCTCTAACCAACTGAGCTATGGGACCAATGTGGCTGCAATATTACAACGATTTTTAAAATTATAAAAAGAAATTCAGTCTTTATTAGGCCGTTCCTGACAGAGTTCAATTAGCACCCCATTCGTTGATTTTGGATGTAAAAAAGCGATACGTTTATGATCTGCTCCATCTTTGGCGGTTTCGTGAATCAATTCAAACCCTTCCGCTTTTAGACGCGCCAATTCGGACTCTATATCCTCCACTTCAAAAGCAATGTGATGCACGCCTTCGCCTTTTTTAGCGATAAACTTAGCAATTGGACTGTTGGGGTTTGTGGCCTCTAGCAGTTCCACTTTATGCGTTCCTACATCAAAAAAAGACGTTGTTACCCCTTCGGAAGCGACCTGTTCGGTTTTATAATGCGGAACTCCCAAAAGCTTTTTAAACAATTCATTAGAAGTTTTTAAGTCTTTGACGGCAATGCCAATATGTTCTATTTTCTTCAGCATACTACAAATTTAACCGAAAAGGACTAGCTTTTAAACAATTCACCCAGAAATATATTATTTTTACCCCATGGAAAGTCAAAGACAAAAAAAAATAGCCTCCGTTTTACAGCGTGATCTCGTTGAGGTCTTACAAGGTGCGGCCACCCAAGGCGGAATGAAAGGGATCCTTATTTCGGTAACCAAGGTGAACGTCACTGTCGATCTTTCGATTGCAAAAGTGTATCTGAGTATTTTTCCAATTGTAAAAGGCACCGAGCTTTTAGAAGGCATAAAGTCAAATGCGCCACTCATCAAACACGAACTGTCGCAACGAACCAAGCACCAATTGCGTCGCATGCCCCAATTGATTTTTTATATTGATGACTCTTTGGAGTATATCGACCAAATAGACAAGTCTCTCAAAGGCATCGAAAATCCAATTGAAAACCCCGATCTTTTAGAGAAACGAAAAAAATCCTAATTGAATTTTTCCCTCTATATCGCCCAACGTTATTTGTTTTCTAAAAGCAATAACAACGCTATTAATTTTATCACTCTTATTGCAGGCTTTGGAATTATTGTAGGAACCGCCGCTCTTTTCATCGTACTTTCAGGGTTTTCTGGGCTCAAAAATTTCAGCTTAGAATTCACCTCTTTTTCCGACCCTGATTTAAAAATTGTTCCCACCACCTCCAAAACCATTCGTTTTACCCCCGCCCAAAAACAAGCCTTAACCGCCCTTAACGGAGTTGTCTCTTTTACTGAAGTCGTAGAGGAACGGATGCTGATGAATTGTGACAATAAACATTTAGCCGTCACACTCAAAGGAGTGGATGCAAATTATCCACAAGCAACAATTGATTCTATTTTGGTATATGGACAGTGGTTCGAACCTAACACTCCTCAAATTGTCGCAGGTTGGGGTGTTACCAACGAATTAGGCTTTGGAATTTTTGATGTAGCAAAAGTGATTAAACTCTATGCGCCCAAGCCAGGCACTGGACAACAAAGCTCAGTAAAAGGGGCTTTTAGGAGTATGAAAGTCGCCAATGCAGGCATCTTTCAAATTAATGAAACGCTCAATAATTCACAAGTATTTACATCCATTGAAAATGCCAAGTATTTATTAAACTACGACGCTGAAACCCTGAGTGCAATCGATATTTATTTAGAGCCCTCAGTCGATGAAGATACCGCAAGAGCTGCGCTTCAATCTCTTTTTGAAAACAAAGTCACCATTAAGAATCGCCTCCAACTCAACGATGCGCTTTATAAAATGCTCAACACAGAACACGTGGCGGTCTATTTGATTTTTACATTGATTTTAATCATCGCCTTGTTTAATATTATCGGTTCTATAATTATGATGATTTTAGACAAGAAAAAGAACTTGAAAACCTTATACAATTTAGGGGCAACCGTTAAAGATTTGCGACGCATATTTTATTACCAAGGAATTTTAATGACGGTCATTGGAGGAGGAATAGGACTCGGGATCGGGATACTAGTAATCTGGTTGCAACAAAAATATTCTTTAGTTATGATTACGCCTTCATTGGCCTATCCAGTGGATTTTCAGTTCATTAATATTGGGATTGTCCTCGCTACGATATTAACCTTAGGAATATTAGCTTCTCGAATTGCGTCGCAACGCATTGCTAAAACGCAGCTAAACGTCTAAACAAACTGATAGTCTCCAAAGAGGGCTTCTACCTCATCAAACGCTGCAAAAACATCGGCACTATGATCGCTGGTTACCATCCGTGTTCGGAACGGTTTAAAATTAGGAATTCCCTTAAAATAGTTGGTATAATGACGTCTGGTTTCTAAAACCCCCAAAACCTCTCCTTTCCAATCAATCGCCATTTGCAAATGACGTCGTGCGGCTTCTACACGTTCTAGCATACTAATAGGTCCTAAATGTTCACCTGTTTGCATAAAGTGTTTTACTTGCTTAAAAAACCAAGGATTCCCAATGGTAGCACGTCCAATCATGGCGCCATCCAATCCATACTGATCACGCATTTCAATGGCACGTTCAGGCGTGTTTACGTCGCCATTTCCAAAAACAGGAATGTGCATTCGTGGATTGTTTTTAACGTCGGCTATCGGCCCCCAATCGGCAGCTCCTTTATACATTTGCGCGCGCGTTCGGCCATGAATTGCAATAGCTGCACAACCTACATCTTGTAGCCGTTCAGCAACTTCTACAATCCGAATGGAATCATGATCCCAGCCCAATCGTGTTTTAACGGTCACGGGTAAATGAGTGCGCTTCACCATTTCAGCCGTAAGTTTTTCCATTAAACAGATGTCTTTTAAAATACCAGCACCAGCACCTTTACTGACTACTTTTTTAACAGGACATCCAAAATTAATGTCAATGATGTCCGGATTGGATTTTTCAACAATATCAATGGCTTGTAACATGCTGTCTAAATTGGCTCCAAAAATTTGGATTCCCACAGGACGTTCTTTTTCATAAATATCCAATTTCATGGTGCTTTTGACTGCATCACGAATAAGGCCTTCACTCGAAATAAATTCGGTATAAACCACATCTGCCCCTTGCTCTTTACACAAAGCACGAAAAGGAGGGTCGCTCACATCTTCCATTGGTGCAAGTAATAAAGGAAATTCGGGGAGTTCTATGGAACCTATTTTGACCATATTTTATTTATAAAAGTTCATTTCATCTAAGTAGTTCCAAACCGCATCGGGGAGCATAGGTCGAACATTTTTACCCGCCTGAATCGACTGACGAATAAACGTAGAAGACAACTCCATAATAGGGGCGTCTATTTTAATTATGGTAGCATTTTTTTCCAAAAGGGCTGGTGTTTTGGATTCCGTTAATTTTCTAGGATACACATAAATCGGGTACTCTTTGATAATCACATCCGCATTTTTCCATTTAGGTAAGGACCTTAAATTGTCTTCGCCCATAATAAGAGAAAAGCGGTGTTCGGGGTGTTTTTCTTCTAAATATGCCAGTGTATGAACCGTATAATTTGGGGGTGATAAATTAAACTCAATTGCACTTGGAACAAGCTTAGGATACTCCTTTGTTGCACGATAAACCATTTCTAATCGTTGATAATTGTCTAACAAGCTTTGCTTTTTTTTGTGGGGACTTTGTGGTGTAACGACCAACCAGACTTGATCCAAATCAGAGTGTTCCGCAATATGATTGGCAATGACAAGATGCCCAACATGGATCGGGTTATAAGTTCCAAAAAAGAGTCCAATGCGCATCGATTCTTAGTTAATATAGTTAGCCACTTTGTCGTAAGCTTCTTTTTGAGCTAGTTCCAAAACATCATTTTCAATGATGCAGTCAAATAAAGGTGCGGTGGCAAGTTCAGCGGAAGCTTTAGCAACCCGCATATTAATTTTATCTTGAGTTTCGGTTTGTCTTTTTTTAAGACGAATCTTTAATTCATCGATGCTTGGAGGTTTTACAAAAATAGCCAAAGTTTGTTCTGGAAATTTTCGTTTAATTCGCAAGCCACCAGAGACATCTATATCAAAAATAACATGTTTTCCAAGCGCCCAAATACGTTCTACTTCGGATTTGAGTGTGCCATAAAAATTATCTCGATAAACTTCTTCCCATTCTAGAAAATCGTCTGACTTTATGTGTTTTTTAAAAGCGTCGATAGATAAAAAATAATAGTCTTTTGCATCTACTTCAGTTCCTCTTTTTGGTCGGGATGTAGCGGAGACAGAAAATTCTAAATTCAGCTCTTTTTGCGCCAACAAATGTTTTACAATTGTTGTTTTTCCTGATCCCGATGGTGCCGAGAATACAATTAGTTTTCCTTGTGTCATCTTAGAGGACATTGAGTAATTGTTCTTTAATTTTTTCTAATTCGTCCTTCATTTGAACGACTAATTTTTGCATTGGTGCAAAATTGGCTTTGGATCCAATGGTATTGATTTCTCGCCCAATTTCTTGAGAAATAAACCCTAATTTTTTACCATTTGAGTCATTAGAACTTAAGGTTTTTATAAAATATTCCAAATGATTTTGAAGTCGTACTTTTTCTTCTGTAATATCAAATTTTTCGATGTAATACACGAGCTCTTGTTCAAAACGATTTTCATCATGTTTTTCTTTCAGTTCGGACACTCCTTTGTGTAAACGCTCTCGTACATTTGTGATGCGTTCGGGATCTATTGCAAGTACTTGATTGAGTAGGTCTGAAATGATCGCAATTCGTTTTGTAAAGTCAGCTTCTAAGACATTGCCTTCTTCTAATCTGTAAAGAGCAATACTATCCAATGCTTTTAGAATTTCATTTTGGATTTCTGCCCATTCTGATTCGTCAACTTCTTCACGTTCGGTACTAATTGCATCTGGCATTTTAATCGCTAATTGAAGTCGCTGCATTTCATCGCCAGTTGCCAACCCTTCGAGTTGTTGCATATATTTTTTTACGACTTTAGGGTTGACATTTGCAAATGTCTCATTCCCAGTATTTTCAAAATATAATGAAAAATCAACCTTACCTCTGCTTAATCTTGAAGAAATGAGTTTTCGAAGACTCAATTCTTTAGACCTGTACATTGAGGGCATACGCATGTTGAGGTCTAAGGTTTTACTATTCAATGATTTTATCTCAATGGATATCGTTTTGCTTGGCAATTGTAATACGGACTTGCCATAGCCTGTCATGGAATGTATCATTCTTTAGTATTAAAACTTTTTTCAAAGATACTGAAAACCAATAAGTATACCCAAGGACAATTTAGAACTCTTCTACACAAAGTAAATTCGTGTTTGATTTTTTTGTATATTGTTTTTAATTAACCCAAAAACTATCTATTATGGAAAATTTTTCAATGAATTGGGTGGCAATACTTGTGTCAGCCCTTATCCCTTTAATCGTCGGCGCAATCTGGTACCACCCAAAAGTATTTGGAACAGCATGGATGCATGCTACAGGAATTACCGAAGCCCAAATAAAAACGATGTCTCCAGTTAAGGCTTATATTGTTGCGCTGCTTCTATCCGTGGTACTTTCTTTTTATTTATACATTACTGTTTTAATTGGAGGGCCTGATGATATGCGGCATGGTCAAGAGATGTTTATGACGTTTAAGCATGGCGCTGCACACGGTGCATTTCTAGGAATTTTTGTTGGAGTACCTATTTTAGCAACCAACGCCATATTTGAAATGAAATCTGTAAAATACATTTTTATAAATGTTTTTTATTGGATTGTATCTTTGGTACTAATGGGTGGAGTACTCAATGGTTGGCCAGTATAAAAAGAGGCTTCTTTGTTATTTAAATGGAGAATGCTGCTTAAATTCTTTGATTTTTATACGTCTAAAAAACGGCTTTATTAAGGAGTTTAAAAAAGGGTTCTTATGTTTTATATAACAACTTAGCTCTAAAGGGATGGCACCAATAGTTGTTTTTATTTCGGAAGCCGTTCGGCCTAAATCGATTGACGAGACTTGTTTTTCAATCCCTAATCTGACATAATCATTTAAAATACGCGGATAGATGGCATGTGATTTATTTAACCTATAATCTAATCCAATAAAATGAGCATCCAACGTATTTTTATTGACAAGGGCTGTCAAAAACCCAACGAGCTTATCCTCAAGGAAATATGCTTTTACAATGAAATCATCTTTGAATGAAGCCCGTAAATGGATGTATGTGTTTAGGTTTAATACTTGTGCATTAAAACTGGCATTGTCAATGGTATTTTGATACAAGGCTTGCAATTCCTCTTTGTAGGTTTCAAAGTCATGCTCTGTAAATAAACGGCTTTTTAAACTACTACTTGACGAATCGGCCTTATTTGCTTTTACTCTGTATTTTGATTTTAATATGTTTTTGTAATCCTCAAATGTTTTCCATTTGGGATCGAGTTGAACAATCATATTAGGCTCTACATTTATTTCGCTGTAACCAAACTTTAAAAATTGTCGGGTGTTTTTGAGTGATTCTTCTTTAAAATCCTTTATAAAAATGGCATGAAGCGGTTTTGTATTCGCAGCAACGGCGTCTAAAGCTATTCCAATTTGAGACATGATTTCGTCTTTGGAAACTCCGTCCGAGCACCTAATTCCATGTTCGCCACTTAGAAATACATTTCCACAAAATAGTATTTTGATATGTTCGTTACAGAAGAATAGACCTAATAATTTTCGGATTAAGGATGCTACTTTTATGTTCTTTAGAGTGCCTTCAACACTTAGGCTAATCACTTGAACAACTGCAAGAGCTATTGTCTTTTTTTCGGCATCAGCAATCGTAATGTATTTGAATTCAATTTGAGGATTTGAACGTTCAAAAGCTTTTAAGAATGATTTTGAAAAATAGACATTTTTATCAGTATTTAATTCTTTAAAAACGACAGGATCGATAAGATCAACAGAAGGGTATAAAGAGGTGACGAAAGAATTCATTTAGTCGTTTGAAGAGTCGGATTTTTAGAAACCAAATATACACCTAAAAATATTAAAGCCGCTGCTACTATTTTAACAGCGTTTAAACGATCGCTTCCCATCATAATCGCAAAAATCCCCGCAAAAACTGGCTGAACATATACAAATGTACTCACTGTTGTGGCACTCAGTTTTTGCAGTGCGAGTGGGTTTAGTAGATAAGTGGCAAAGGTTGCGCAAACCACCACAAAAAAGATTGAAAACCAAATGTAAGGGGTAAAACTCTCCCAATTGACAGCGGCAAGCTCTGTGTATCCAAAAGGAAGCACAAAAAATGTTCCAAACAAAAACAACCATTTAATAAAAGTGTAAGGATGGTATTTGTTGGTTAGTTTTTTTATCAAAATTAAATAATAACTGTAGGATGCTGCATTGATAAGCACTAAAAAATTTCCTAATAATACATTGTCTCCGGAACTAGTTGAGGGGTTATAGAAACTTAGAATTAAGGCTCCAGAAAGTCCCATAAAGATTCCCAAAACCTTGATTTTTCTAATTTTTTCTCCTAAAATAAAAGCAGATAACAACAATACAATGATAGGAGTTGTAACCATAATTACAGACCCATTAATTGGAGTTGTAAACTGAAGTCCTTTAAAAAAAGCAAGCATATTAAGTGCTACACCAAAAAATGCAGCGAGCATGAATTTAGGATAATCGCTTCGATCTATTTGTTCTTTTGGCGTCCAAATGCTAAAGACCCAAAAGAGAACAGCCGCAAGACTTACTCTAAACAAAATAAAACCGTAAGGCTGTATGTATCCGCCGTCAATCACATCATTAGCAAAGGTGAATGTGACACCATAAAAAAGTTGCACTAATACAAGAGCAAAGAGTGCAAACGTATTATTTTTCATCCAACAGTGCTGTTTTTGCAGAGTTGATAACTTTAGGGCTATTTCCAACAAAGAGTCGATCATCAAAAACGAGCACAGGTCGTTTTAGGAAGGTATAATGCTCTAAAATATAGTTTTTATAATCGTCGTCTTTTAGCGACTTTTCTTTTAAACCCAATTCCTTATATAGCTTTGCACGTTTGCTAAAAAGAGATTCATAGCTGCCTGATAAGGACTTAAGCTGTGCCAACTCCTCGGAGGTTATCGGATTTTTTTTGATGTCTTTAAGTTCAAAGTCTTCACTTAGATCTAAATGATTCAAGATTCGTTGACACGTATTGCAGGTACCTAAAAAATAGAATTTTTTCATGGGATTCTTTTCTTATTTTTACAAAGAAAATCATTTCTTTCTTAAGAATTAAATAAACTCTGAATATTATGGACTGGAATCACAATATTATACTAAAAAACAGACGACTTCTATCGAAATTTCTTGAGAAATTCTCTTTAGATCAACTCAATACGGTTCCTAAAGGATATCGAAATTCTATTTTCTGGAACGTTGCACACACTGTTGTAACACAGCAATTGTTGGTTTATGGACTGTCAAATCGCCCCTTGTTAGTAGATTCGGACTTGGTAAAAACCTACAAAAAAGATACTAAAACCGTTCATGAAGCCACAGAAGAGGAGTTGGCTCTTGTCAAAACGCTTTTGTTTTCAACTATTGAACAAACCAAAACAGATTATGATAATGGAATGTTCAAAAACTTCACTCCCTACACGACTTCCTTAAACGTGACTTTGAGCACCGTGGACGAAGCAATTCGATTTAATACATTTCATGAAGGGATCCATCTAGGATACATTTTAGCAATGAAAAATACGTTATGAATTTTATAAAAGAGTTCTAACGATGCTTATATAGCGATTAAAATGATGTGGTGTTTAAACAAAAATATAGGGGTTATACAGTTTAATTTGATCAATTGTTGGGCATAAAGAGAATAAAGGGCTCAACAAAGATTTAATATATGCCTCAAACCAGCATTTTATGCAATCAATTACATATTTCATTAAATAATTCCTATTAAAATATCATATTACTAATTTATATCTTAATTACCGCACTGTAATTATCATATACAAAAAAATAGTGCATTATTTTTAAAGATATTATATATTTGTATTGTACAATATTTAAAATTTAACACCCCTAACATTTTCGATATGGAAGATAAAATAAAAGGTTTTTTAGACTTAGTAAAACAAAGAAATGGGCATGAAGCTGAATTTATTCAAGCTGTAGAAGAGGTCGCCGAAACGGTGATTCCTTATATTGTCAAAAATGATATATATCACGGAAAAAATATTTTGTTAAGAATGGTAGAACCCGAACGTACAATTACTTTTAGAGTTAATTGGGTAGATGACCAAGGAGAAATTCAGGTTAATAGAGGGTATCGCGTACAAATGAACTCTGCGATAGGTCCATATAAAGGAGGACTTCGATTCCATCCCACGGTAACCATGAGTGTTTTGAAATTTTTGGCGTTTGAACAAGTTTTTAAAAATAGCTTAACAACCCTTCCAATGGGAGGAGGAAAAGGCGGAAGTGATTTTGATCCAAAAGGAAAAAGCGACAATGAAATTATGCGATTTTGTCATGCTTTTATGAGTGAGTTATTTCGTCATATTGGTTCTAATACGGATATTCCAGCAGGGGATATTGGTGTAGGAGGACGCGAAATAGGATTCCTATTTGGAATGTATAAAAAACTCAGAAACGAATTTACAGGGGTTCTTACAGGAAAAGGAATGACTTGGGGAGGTTCGCTCATCCGACCTGAAGCTACTGGATATGGAACTGTGTACTTTGCAGATAAAATGTTGCAGACAAAAGGAGATAGCTTTAAAGGTAAAACAGTTGCAATTTCCGGATCTGGAAATGTTGCGCAATACGCCGCTGAAAAAACAATTCATTTAGGTGGAAAAGTAGTTACACTATCAGATTCTTCGGGCTTTATCTTAGATGAAGCTGGCATTGATCAAGAAAAACTCAAGTTTGTAATGACCCTAAAAAACATAAAAAGAGGGCGCATCAGTGAATACGTTAAGACCTATCCAAATGCAAAGTTTGTAGCAAATAAAACGCCTTGGGAAGTTAAATGTGACATTGCGTTACCCTGTGCCACTCAAAATGAATTAAATAAAAATGACGCCGAAATGTTGTTAAAAAATGGGTGTATTTGCGTGAGTGAAGGGGCTAATATGCCCTCTACAAAAGAAGCAATCGCTAAGTTTCATGAAGCAAAAATTTTATTTGCACCAGGTAAAGCATCCAATGCTGGGGGTGTCGCCACTTCAGGATTGGAGATGACACAAAACTCTTTACGTTACAACTGGACTCGAGGAGAAGTAGATGAAAAGTTAAAAGATATCATGTCCAATATTCATGATGCATGCATCGAATATGGAAAAGACGAAAAAACAGGGTATATCGATTATGTTAAAGGCGCCAACATTGCAGGCTTTGTCAAAGTAGCCGATGCAATGCTCGCACAAGGCGTGGTGTAATAACTACCAAACCTACTTTTAGAAAGCTTTCATTAATTTGGAAGCTTTTTTGTTTATGTACAATAATGAGTTCATTTCTCGTTTGTAATAAATATATTTGTATTTAAAAGTTGAAGATAGTTCCATTTCATTTCTAGGCTTGACACTCAAGATTTTTATAAATAAAACACTAGATAGTTGAATAAATTTAATATTAATAATTTCGATTTCTTAAGATTTGTTTTTGCTTTTACAGTGGCATTTGCACATTTAATTGAATTGAGTGACCTTGAAGTTCTTAAACCTTTTAAAATCTATCTTAACGCACGCTTAGCAATAGACGGGTTTTTTATAATAAGCGGATTTTTAATTGCGAAAAGTTATGAGAATAGTGCAATACTAAAAGAATACATTATTAGAAGAGCGAAACGAATTATTCCAGCCTATGCTGTTGTAATCTTAGCTTCTGCACTCCTCTTTAGTATTATCTCATCTTATTCGATTTACGAGTATTTCTCTAATAGTCAATTTTGGAACTATCTTGCAGCCAATTTATCCTTTCAAAATTATTTAGAACCTTGCTTGCCAGGAGTATTCGAAACAAATAAATTTTGTGCTGTTAATGGCGCTTTGTGGACAATTAAGCTGGAAGAAGCGTTTTATCTTTTAGTCCCTGTATTTTATTGGCTTGTTAGGGTTAAAAAATTAAACTTTTATGCCTTAATTGTCATTGTATATCTTTTATCGGTTACTTATTATATGTATTTTCTTTCTACAGGGAATTATAGAATAGCGAAACAACTTCCAGGAGCATTAGCTTTTTTTGCTACAGGAATCGTATTTTACAAAAACTTTTCAATTTTAAAGAAATGGAAAGATTATATTATTATTCCATGCTTAATAGTGTTTGTTTTAGAGCACTATATTTTAAAAACACAATTACTAAAACCAATTTCATTTGGATTCATGGTGTTTTATGCCGCTTATAGTTTTAGATTTTTAAATAATTTTGGGAAATATGGGGACTTTACTTACGGGATTTATATTTATCATTATCCTTTAATACAATTATTTGGATTTCTAGGCTTATTTAATAAATATCCTCCTCTCATTATTTGTACGCTCATTTTGATGCTCACATTACTTATGGCTATCTTGTCGTGGTATTTAGTTGAACTACCGTATTTATCAAAAAACAGAAGACTACGGCAGAAAAAATTAAGAACATAAAATAAGATTTACACAAAAGAATCGTTTTTGTTTTTAGGGGATAAAACCATTAAGTAAGATTAATTTTAATCGAAAAGTATTTGATATAAATGTATTTAAAAACGCTCATACAATGTATACTTAACCGACTGGCAATTATTATAATATTTTTGTTGCCAATGTTTAATTTTTCTCAAGATTTTTCTGAATTTTGGGAAGGACACTTCTCGTATTTAGACATAATAGAAATTATAGGAGCTAATGATAAAGTCTATGCTGCTTCGGAAAATGCGATATTTTCTTATAACTCAAGTACCAATCAAATTGAAACAATAACTACTGTTAATGGCCTTTCAGGAGAGCTCATTACCACCATACATTACAGTATTAATTATCAATTATTGTTGATAGGGTATCAAAATGGATTGATAGAAGTTTTTAAAGAGTCAGACAATGATATTCTAAAAGTTATAGATATTGTAAATAAAACAACCATTCCACCAAACAATAAAAGCATCAATCATTTTAATGAACACAATGGACTTGTTTATATTGCTACGGATTATGGAGTTTCCACATATGATTTAGATAATTTAGAATTTGGAGACACCTATTATTTAGGTCTCAACGGAAGTCAAGCACGCGTAAATCAAACGGTGATTAAAAGCAACGTAATTTATGCTAACTGCGGAGGGAATGAAGGTATAAAATCTGCATCAGTGAGTAATCCGAATTTAATAGACTTTCAACAGTGGACGACAATTGTGACGGGAAACTTTGTAAATTTAATCCTATACGATACGAATATAATTGTCACGTCTTCTAACGCTGTGACGTCAAAAATAAATATAGATAATTCATTAACACAATTATTTGTGAGTTCATCCACCCCCCAGGATTTATATTTCTCTGATGCGTATCTCATAGAAACGCTGTCAACGAAAGTTAATTTTTATGACGCAAACTTTAATTTAGTGCATACTATTATTCCAACAACTGAGTTCCCAGCGTCTTATTCTTGTACAATTACATTTGGAAACAATATTTTTATTGGAACAAGTGGCGATACAACTACTGGTCGATTAGGTTTAGGAGTTTTAAAAACAACCTTAATAAATAGTGATATATTTGAAGAAATTCATCCTGATGGTCCTTTGTTAAACACCCCATTTTCTTTAGAACTAAAAAACCATGATCTATGGCTTACTTTTGGAGGATACGGGTTGTCTTTTGACTGGAATGGAGGTCAAAGATTCTCAGGAATAAGTAGATACCGGCAAAATGAATGGCTTAATATCCCATATGATTCTATAAGCTCAAAGGTAGTATCACCAGACTTTTTATCTCACATCGCTGTGAATCCTTTTGACACAGAGCAGGTTTTTGTCAGTTCCTATTACTCTGGTTTAATAGAAATTAATAGCGAAGAAATTAGTGGTATCTATAACGAAAATAACAGTACTCTTAAACCATTTATACCAGAACGCTATTTGACATCTACGAGCAAATTTGATGACAATGGTGTTTTATGGGTTGCTAATGGAAGGGTTCAAAAGCCATTGAATAAATTTGAAAATAATCAATGGACCTCGTATGATTTTTCATCGATAATATCAGACCCTATGAGTGATGAAAATGGTTTCAGTGAAATTGTAATTGGACCAGACGGTACTAAATGGATCGGCGGTTTAAAAAAAGGATTGATTGGCTTCAATGAAAACGGCACAGTATTAAAAAACATAAACGATGAAGACATTGCCAACCTCCCTTCAACCGCAGTAAAAGCGTTAGCCTTAGATAAAAACAATGTGCTATGGATTGGGACTTACAAAGGACTCAGAGTGCTGTATAATACTTCCAGTTTTTTTACAGAAGAAGTTGTAAGAACCGAACCTATTATTATTCTGGAGGACGGGCTTCCTCAGGAACTCTTGGCACAACAGTTCATTACAGATATTATCGTTGATGGATC
>Ga0209504_1001850_pt1 | contig 15279 bp, 9 predicted proteins | sample COGITO_mtgs_1005_FD_184791 | JGI IMG/M metagenome (GOLD analysis project Ga0209504, IMG submission 184791) | Pelagic marine microbial communities from North Sea - COGITO_mtgs_100511 (SPAdes) (version 2) | ecosystem: Environmental > Aquatic > Marine > Epipelagic ...
GCCGCAAAATCTTCCGCAACGATTTCAGCACTGAAACCACTCTCGTTGCCACCTCTGGTAGCCGTGACCACATAGTAGTAAGTGGTGTCCGAGACGGCAGTGGAGTCGGTGTAGTTGATCGAAGTCAAACCAGACGCGAGTGCGGTGCCATACGTACCAGATGCCTCACTACGGTAAACGCTGTAGGTATCGGAAGCGGTTGGATTAGGATCCGCCCAAGCGAGAGTGATGTTAGTTCCGTCACTACCCAAAGTGACATCAACCGGCGCATTCTGCACCCATTTCGCCATCAGAGCGTTACGCTCGTCCTCGAACTCTTGCGTTGTCATGGCGCCGCGATAGACCTTCAGTTCACCGAACAGACCGTCCATGCCTTGACCGGCGTTTTCGCTACCGGCGATAAACATGTCTTGCACGCTGGAGAAATCGGCCGCAGCAACAGTAGTGGTTCCATTACCCCGTCTCTCTGAATCCCATAATATCAGTTGACCGGTGCCGGAATCGTATTTCACCGCGAGTACCACGGTCTCGCCCGCAGCAACTACGGCATTTTCAGGTATGCTTCGCGCGATGCCTCCAAGCCAGATGGTCGGTGTGCCAGCAGTATATCTCAGCGACAAACTTTCAGCAGTAGTCGGGTCGCCATGATTTGAAAAGACCACGTCTGAGGTGACGCCCACGGCATCTGGCTTAACCACTGCAAAGATTGTAAAGCCGCTGTAGGCCTGCGCCGCACCGCCACTTGAGAAGTCCAGCCACTCATTTTGCTGCGCGCTGGTAAATGCTAGGAGCTTGTTGTCCGCATCCGCAGGTACGTCGAGTCCAGTAACACCGTACGAACTGGTGCTGGCACTAGGATACTGGATGGGGGTTCCGGCGCCAGCGGCCGTGGCATTAAAGGCATTGCCGGAAAGGTCATTCCAAGCGGTGACATCGGAGCCAGTCACCTGCACGCTGCCACTATTTGTCGCATCGTAGTGGGCGTAAAGTGTAGACCCTGTGATCGCTGTGAATGCAGCGGCACTGACCGTGGCGCTAGGGCCACTCTCAGAACCATCCGCAGTTGACGTCACGTAGTAATAATAAGTCGTCTCATTCGTCACAGCGGTATCGGTGTAATTGCTGTCGGTCAGCACTGCCGAAACCGCGGAGTAACCGCCGACTTCCGTCAGACTACGGTAAACCGTGTAGGTAGCCGTGCCTAAATTATCCCAGTCGAGGGTGATTTGGCTGTTTCCACCGGTCGCAGCCAGGCCCGTCAGCTCAAGCCATTTGGTGACCAGTGCAGTCTGTTCGGCAGCGAACTCCGCCGTAGTCAGCTTGCGATCGTAGAACTTCACCTCACCGATCGCACCGTCCATGAACTGGGCCGCACTGTTGGTGCCGCCGATGAACAAGGCGCTAGCGCTTACCGCGGTGTTGGAGAAATCCCCTGCGGGGACCGTTCCGGTCACCGAGGCACCCGCTTTCGAATTCCAGAATTCCAAATCCCCAGTCGCTTTGTCGTAATTCGCTGCAATCACCAAGGTATCTCCCGCGCCGATGCCGGCACCGGCGTTCTCGATGGTCACGGAAGTGCTACCAACACCTACACCACCTGAGTCTTGATTGCCGATTATGAGCCTCGGTGCATTACCTGTGCCATCCAAACGAAGCATTAGGCTGCCGTTGGCTGGATTATCGTTGTTGCCGAGGATCGCGTTCACGTTGCCGTCTAGAATGGAATCGACCCGAGCCACCACAAAGAACGAGAAGCCGCTATTACCGTCAGCCGCGCCGGTGCTGGGGGTGAAGTCCAGCAGATTGCTCTGCTCAGCAGTTGGAAGGAGTGTTCTCAACCTGTTGCTAGTTGCACCCATATCCAGAAGATCCAGCCCCGTGGCGCTTTGGATCGCGTCGGGATAGAGTACATCGCCAAACTGTGTACCGTTGCCATCCTCGGCACCTAGGTTGTTGGCCGAAAGGTCATCTAAAGTGATGACTTTGGAAGTGTTGGTCGCGTCAAAACCCACTGTGCTAGCATCCGACGCATCGTAGTGAGCATAGGTAGGAATCGCAGGCGCTCCCAGCCATTTGGTGACCAGTGCAGTCTGTTCGGCAGCGAACTCTTCCGCAGTCAGGACGCCTTGATAGAACTTCACTTCGCCGATCGCTCCATCCATGTATTGGCCGGAGTTTGGACTACCTCCGAGGAAGATCGCAGCACCCTCAGAGAAATCTCCAGCAGGGACCGTCACGCTCACCGAGGCACCCGCCTTCGAGTTCCAGAATTCCAGATTCCCAGTCGCCACGTCGTAGTTGGCGGCGATCACCAAGGTGTCTCCGGCTACAGGAGCGGGGCTTGCCAACTCAGCTTTAATCCCATCCAAGTAAAACTCGGGTGCTCCGCCTTGGAGACGTAGCACAAAGCCATTACCTACATCACCACGGTTCGCAAGAACAACATCGCGAATCGTGCCGTCCAACAGGGCATCGACCCGAGTGACGACGAAGAACGAGAAGCCACTATTGCCGGCAGCCGCGCCGGTGCCAGGAGTGAAGTTCAGCAGGGCATCCTGCTCTGGTGGAAGGAGTGTTCTAAGCGTATTACGTCCAGCTCCCATATCCAGAAGATCCAGCCCCGTGGCGCTTTGGATCGCGTCGGGATAGAGTACCGTGCCAGCTGTGGCGTCTGCGTCGTAGGGATTGCTGGAAATATCCGCCAAGGCGGTGACTTTACCGGTTCCGTCCTTCGTCACGTTAGTCGCATCTGACGCATCGTAGTGGGAATACAGAGCAGGAAGTGCCGTGGCGACGTTGGCTTGGAAGCCGAGCGCGGCGGCGCAAAAAATCGCCATTAGGCGTGGAGTGGAGCCGAAACGTTTTAGTCTTCGGCGCGAGGAGTGGTTTATTTCATTCACGAGGGTATGGGGTTATAGGTTGACTGTAAAAAACTAGCGAAATTGGCACAAAACTCTTCGAAATTCGATGAGTCGGACTGAACTAATTTGAAAACTGAAGGGAGCGTAAAGAAAAGGTAAACGTTTAGTCAAGGCCTATTCTAAAAAAACGTTTTGCATCTTTGGACACAGCAGTAGTCAGAAGTTTTATCGAAAATTAAATGACCAAGACCCAGTTAAGATTTATATTGCAGTAGACGAACCCCGCAGCTTCTTTAAACGTTTATTCCACAATCTAAGCCCATCGCATCGCATCAAATGCACGCCCCTTTCAGATTAAATTTTTCATTTCGCACACAGTTGAGTCTTTGCGCTTTATTTGTGTTGTGCTTCGCACCACTGCAGGCGCAGGACCGCGGATCGATCGGCAGCATGAGCTTAGAGTCGCTGACGACCGCGATCAAAGGGCAAGAGACAGGCACAGTGCTCCCTTACATGCTGGAATTGGTGAGGCGGATCGAAGCCGAGCCAGACCCGAGGCTCGATCCTCTGCTGGCACAGTGCTATTCATTGCTGGCGCGCTTCCACTACAATCAGTTCGTCAAATTGCGCCAGCAGCCTGATCGCAAGCAATGCTTCGACTTTGCGCAGCGCCTACTGAAGCGCTACCCCATTAATATTTATTGCGCGGAAGCCCTCACCTACAAAATCCAGATTTTGATGGCGGACAAGGAATGGGACGTGCTTAAGCCTGTGCTGATCGACGGCCTGCAAGGAATCCGTGAAGGTAAATATTCGGCAACTTATCGTAACCGCTGGTTAACCAACCTCTGTCTGGTGCATGCGATCAAGCAGGAATGGGCCATCGGCGAGCCACGCTTTCGGCAACTCTACGATCTGACGCTGATTGATGACAAAACACGGATCGAGGCGGCGCTCTACTTAATCCGCAGCTACGAGGTACAAAAAAAGCCGAAAAGGATGCTTGAGTTCATTCCGTTGCTTTCACGTAGCGGCGATGATCGCTATGATCCGGAGCTCAATCTTTCGCTGTTTAAACTCGGCAATCAGTTTTCTGACCAGGGCGATTTCATCAAGGCGAACTACCTTTATTTCCTATGTCTCACGCTTGAAGATATCATCGCCTTCAACCAGCAGAAACTGGCGGAATATGAGTCCCGCCAGAAATGGTATGTGCTCCAGCCAGGTATATTTGTGCCAGAAGACCTGCGCTACGAAATACAGCGCAGCAGCAAATTCGTCGCCGAGCTCAACAAGCAAAAATCCTACACCTCGGCACTCAAATACCACCGAGCGCGCAATCTGGACCGGATGGAGCGCCGTTACGATGCATTCTTTGCGTATCTGCGCTTGGTGCGCGAACATCCCGAAGATGAGAATGCAGAACTATTTCACTACGCGGCTTTCATCAAAGCGAGCGACATCGGCTATATTAAAGAGGTGCTTGAACTCGGAGAAAATTATTTGGCGATGCCCAATTACCGACTCTATCGAACGGCGGTGTTCGTCAAGCTGATTACCGCCTACTTCAAACTCGAAAATTACCAGCAAGTGCACCTGCACGGTCGGCAGTTTATGCGTGAATACCCGGAGCATGCCTACGCATCGAGCGTGGTTCACTTCATGGGCTTTGCCTGGACGCGCCTGGAACAATTGGACACCCTAGAAAGTGAACTCGGAGCTTACCTTAAGTCATACCCGCAGGCTCCAATGGGCCAGAGTGCCCACTATTGGATCGGGATCACGCAAGTGGTAAAGCAAGCATTTGAAAGCGCACGTGGACACTTTCAATTCGTCGTTGATCATTTCAAGGGCGGTGGTTTCTACACCGATGCCCGCTTCCGCATCGGTGTCTGTGACTTCGGCTTGGGCAACTATGCCGCCGCCGAGACCCTATTCAATAGCTGGGTGAGCGACTACCCGGACAACCACTTGCGAGGCGAAGCCGAAGTGTTCCTCGGTGACATCGCCGCGATCAACGCACAGGTGCCAGAATCGCTCGCGCATTATGCGAGCGTCGAAAACTATACCTCAAAAATGAATTTGATCGATCACGCTTACTTCGAAAGCTCACGTTTACTAGAAGCGAATGATCGTTTGGAAGAAATCATTCCGCTACTTGAGGGCTACGCCGAGAAATTCAGCGAAGACGGAAACCTGTCACGCGCCATTTACCGGATCGGTGAAGTCTACGAGATACTCGGCGAGCCTGCGCGTATGTTGGCGTCTTATTTCGCAGCCATTAAGACCTACGGCAACCAACCAGGGGCGGAGGGAGTTGATCCGATATTACTGCGCTACGTTACCAAATACGAAAGCTACCGCGACCGCTATACAGCCACGATCGCCTTTCTGCAGAAGATCCTGGAAGACCAACAATTCCGCCTGCAAATGGTGGAAGACCGCAAAGCCCTACACTTACACCGCCTAGAAAATCCGAATCTCTCAAAGGAGATCGTTGATCTGCTGTTACGCGACGAAACGCTGCGAGCAGGCTTGAGCAGTCGTGAGATTCCACAGACAGACGAGGAAATTCAGCTGAGCACGCCGGTCCGCTACGACCGCTCGATCCTGCCTGAAGCACAATCCATCCTTGAATCAACACTCGACGAGGTGAAAGGCCTGCTGGATCGCTTCCCAACCAACCCGCCCCGCGAACGCTTCACCGAACTCTACTGGGTGGCTAAAGAAAAAGACCAACGCACCCTGCTCTTACGCCTCTTAGTGGCCTTCGATGCATTGAATATGCCGGCACCTGATACAGTTGAAGTCACAGTGAATGATCTGCCCGATGCGAGCCCAGCGACCTTGGCATGGATTGCGATGAAACAGCTGGAGTCCGAACCTGAACTCGCTCGACTCGCCGTCGCTGAAGTACTCAGCAAGCATCCATTTTCCCTCGCAGTTCCCGATGCGCAGCAAGTCCAAGCAGAACTACTGATGCGTGATGGTGACCGCGATGGTGCGATCGCTGCATTTCGTCAAATCATCAATGAGAATCCAGTTTGGCCTAAGGCTTCGATGATGGCGCTTCGTATTGGTGAGCTCTACATGGAAGCGAAACAGTATGAGCAGGCACTGGAACAGTATCAAAGTATCCTGCAAGTGCGTGACTGGCGTGGGCCCGCTTGGGCGCAAGCCTGCTACAAAATTGGCCAGTGTTTTGAAGCGCGCACCGAGACACTCAAAGCGCATGGCTACTATGAGCGCACCTACCTCTCTTACCGCCAGTTCCCCACATGGGCTGGCAAGGCTCTCTACGCGGATGGCAAGCTCCTCGAGTCAATCAACGAACTAGAATCTGCAAAAAATGTTTATCTCGAGTACATGGCTCTTCCAAACGCAGAATCCCTAAGCAACTTTAATGAGGTGAAACGCCGTTATGATTCACTCAATGTATAAACTATCCACCGGCTTGGCCGTCACGTATTTACTCGCTCTGTCGATCGGGTCGGTGCCTCTGAGTGCCCAGATCAATCATCAGGCCGCTGCGCTGGAACAGGCCAGGGCATTGATGAAACAGCCACTAGACGTGGTTCAAATCCGGGGCAACACGCAGAGCAAGATGCGCTTGACTGGTATCGAGAACGAACAAGTCATCTTCCAAATCGGCAATGGCATGGGTGAAGCTTCGATCCCACTCGCTCAGCTTGGTGAGATTTCATTTCGTATTCTGGTCGACGATGAATATAATCAAGCAATCGGAGCCATCGTCAAAGAAACGCTGAATCGACAGCAGTTGAATATTATCCGCGAACGTAATTTTCCGATGGTTCGCTTCCTGCCGATTCCTCGGGAAAACTCGATCTTTCACGAGGCAGTCAAAAAGCTATTCGAAGCCTTAATTCTGACCGAGAGCTACGATCAAGCGCTGCTGCTACTGCAAAATATCGATCTTAACAAGCTCGACCCCGAGTTCGAGCAGTTGGCGATCCGCCTTTCTGGCAAACTTGCCGATGAAGCGGCTTACGAATTGGCTGCGGCCACCCTTGAAGAGATCCCGATTGAATCGATCAACCTAGCCAATTTGAATGCAGTCCTAGAAACAGCTGGTACTATCCGCGACCACGAAAACTATGAGTCCGCGAAGACCCTCTACGAGCGTTTGGCCAGCAACCCGGAAAGCCGTGACCTTGAAGCGACCTACTGGTCCTACTACTGTGGGATCTACCTGGGAATGTTTAAAGATGACCACTTGTTCCAACAACAAGTCGAACAAATCAAACCAGGTGAGCCGCTGTTTTCGCTGCAACAACTGATCCTCGGTACCTACTACCTGCAAAGGGAGCAATTCCCGCTTGCCATGAAAACGATCAGCGAAGGCGTTGCGTATGCCCGCCCGATCGATCCGTGGATCGCCGAGCTCATGTATCGTTCCGGGGTCGCCTACGAGGCGATTGAGGAAATGCAAACCGCAGCCGCGGTTTACGACGAGACTGCTAAATTCTTTCCGAACTCAAACTGGGCAAAACTCGCCCGCGAGGCCTACGACCGCATACAACTTCAACACTAAACAGACTTATGAATAGACAATCCCAAAAATCCAATCGCGGCTACCGCTGGCTGCTCCTATTACTCTGCCTCAGCTTCTTGCCTTATACGACAATGACTGCTCAGGATGCAGCGCCTGCCACTACTGAGAGCGCCGAACTAGCTCCTGCAGGAGACGCCACACTGATGGGTGCCTTCAAGCAAGGTGGCCTCGCGATGTATCCACTCTTGATATTCTCAATTGCGACCATGGGCTTGGTGATCTACAACGGGCTGTACGTACGCGAAAACGCGATCATCAATCAGGCTACGATCGACAACGAAGTGACACCTGCCCTTGATAAACTCGACTTTGCCGCCGCGATCGAAGCATGTGATCAAAACAAGGGACCTGTAATGAATATCCTACGCAGTGGACTGCAGACCACAGAGCGCGGCAATTTCAACCCTGATAAGATCGATCAAGCATTCAACGAAGCTGCCTCAGTGGAACTGGCTCGTCCGTTTGTCTTCGTCAACTACCTGCAGGTGATTGCGTCGGTTTCGCCGATGGTCGGTCTACTGGGCACGGTTAGCGGTATGGTTAAAGCATTCCGGACCATCTCTGAACAAGGAATGGGCCGCCCCGAGCTACTCGCCAATAACATTTCCGAAGCACTGGTGACCACCGCGAGTGGTCTGTTGGTGGCGATCCCCGCTCTGATCGCTTATTTCTTCTTTAAGAATAAATACGGTAAAATCGCCGCCTCCGTTTCGCAGGTGCTCGGTCGCATACTTCGAGACGTAACAGACCGCCACGAAAATCCCTCCGATCCTTCGGCGTAAGCCTCATTAAGAATGAAATGGGAATTACCAGATAACGACGACGAGCCCGATCTCACTCCGATGATCGATATCGTCTTCCTCTTGATCGTTTTCTTCATGACAGTTGCCAATGTGGTGACTGCTCAGAAGAAACCGATCGAAGTTCCCGTCGCCTCGAATGCCAATGTGCCTGAAACGCAGGAAAACCGCGAAGTCATCACAGTGGTCCCCGATGGTCAGATCTATCTCGGCACGCAAGCAGTCTCGATCGAAGATCTCAAAGCGATCGTAACAGAGGGAATGCGTACGATAAGAGACTACCAAGTACTCTTACGGGTCGACTCCCTCACCCACTTCACTCACACCCGCGATGTGATGACCGCCTGCGCAGAAGTCGGTGCAGTGGACATTATCTTCGCGACCTATCAAAGCGATAAATAGTAGGATATGAAAGCGACTGATACCTATTTAAAAACCAAAGATCGAGTGGATCTAACCGCAATGATCGACGTGGTTTTCCTGTTGTTGATCTACTTCATGGTGACCACCACGATCATGAAGCAAGAGGCTGATTTGGGCATCAAGCTGCCCACCAGTGTCCCTGCCGCACCAGATACGCCACTGCCGGAAGAACACCTAGTCGACATATTGTCTGACGGTGGTATCCTATTCAACGGTGCCCCACTGGGCGATCCTGCCGGCTTCCAACTGCCCGAGCTAGTCGGACTGCTAACACAAATTCGCGCATCTTCCGAGCGGGCGGGCTTTAAAACGCTAATTCTCATCAACCCGGACGAGATGACTGAGCAGCAGGCGATTGTGAATGTCATGAACGCTTGCGTAGAGGCTAAAGTTACCTCCGTCACCTTCGCCTCAGGCGAATAACCCATTATTCTTTAGAGTTATGTCTGATACCCGTCCATTTTACCTCCGCTGGTTTACCGGAAGCCGCCTGGCAATGGTGATTGGTATTAGTTTAGCCATTCACTTTGTGATTGGCGTCTTTTTTGGAGGTCGCGTGATCTTTGATCGCCTACAGGCCCCCGAACCGCAACTGGAGGCGCCGGCCATTCCAGAAAGCATCGACCCAATGAAGCGGGAGTATAAGATCAAGATGAAGCGCTCGCAACAACAGTCCGCCGCCCCACTGCCGATTCCGATCATCGCAGAGATTCCCTCCGACTTGAGCCTGGATAATATCGACCTGAATATATCCAATCCACGCAGTGACGTCCGCATTCGTGGTGCCGGAGACGGCGATGGTACTGGCAAAGGTTTCGGCGATGGCTTTGGCGATGGTGCAAGCTTAGACTTGGATATTAAGATCGATTTCTTCGGCATTTCAGGCGGTGGCAAACACATCGTCTTTGTCATCGATTTCTCGGATTCTTTAAGGGATTCAGGAAAAGAAATGATTATGCGTAGGGAAGCCACTCGAGTGATCGAAGAGCTACCGCTAGAGGTCAATTTTGGATTAATTTTCTTTGCCGGACCGACCTGGCCTGGCATGGATGACGTTCGGGATTCGGCAGATAATTGGGTTTCGAGTCGTGCAAGTGGCGTAAACGGCGCCGCAGCTGATTCCTTCCGCCCCAAGAAGTGGAGTCGGCTACCCAAAGCCCGTTATTATAGTGCTGATTCTTTCGCACGAAAAAGGGCGCTCAAAGCAATCCGCGAGACCCCCACCCTGTTTGGTACAATCTTTGATGTACCGATGTATATGGCACTCGCAATGGATCCGATCCCAGACACGATTTTCTTCATGACTGATGGCTATTGTAGCAATGATCGAGGCATTACGCAAATTCGACAAATGATCCAACAACTTAAATCTCAGGGCAAGAAAATCCCCGTTATCCACACGATCGGATTGGACATCTCATCAAATGATTACCTCGCTCACCTCGATAGCATAGCTGCGCTTGGAAACGGTGAGTCTAGGTATGTCACCCGACAGGCTTATCTGAAAAAATATGGAAATTCACCATTTCCGCCTAGCAAAGAGCCCCGTTTTGAAACGGGTGGAAAAATCCCAATGGTGCCAAGGGACGAGTATCCGATCAAATTTGAGCTCAAGTAAGACAACTTGCCTTTAAAACACCGACAAGCCGTATTACAAATTGAGGCACAGGCTAAGGCAAATTCTATGATTTAGAATCGATAGAATTCGACTCGGCCTGTTGTATTGCGCGTCTTGCTTTTTTAGTAGCGTGCGCGCTTTGCTTAGTTCGTTGCCCAGCTTTTGCCACTCAATATAACCAGCACGTTGTTTCTTGTAAGCTCCGCTCAATTGACAATGCCTGTCAGCAATCAATATAATATAAACGTTTTCTCGATTGATTCAAAACGAAAATAAATAAACCGATGAGCCCGCCACTTCACCTACTCGCCTTTGCTGTCTGCGCGCTTTTGCCTGTCAGCGCCTCCGCCACTGTGGCCTCGCCGACGCAAGACACGCGACCGAATATTATTTTTATCCTGTGCGATGACTTAGGCTATGGAGATCTGGCAGTGAACGGGCATCCCTATGTAAAGTCCCCCAACATCGATCGCTTGGCCGCCGAGGGGCTAACGATTCAAAATGCCTACATGAGTTCCGCTTGGTGCGCGCCGAGCCGCTACGCGCTGATGAGTGGTCGCTATCCGGCGCATTATTTTCAAAAGTCCCTTAGTATGGACGCTGAGGCGCCCAACCTTTACCAGCTATTAAAAAGTGTCGGCTATACGACGGCTCATTTTGGAAAATGGCATATGAGCGGTAAAGGGGCAGATGCTCCAACTGCTGCAGCGTATGGAGTCGATGAGGACTTTATCCACAACGGTAAAGTCGAAGGTTGGAACAAAGAAGAGCGTGATCAACCACACTGGCGCGAGAATACGACTCAGCGCTACGTCGATTTAGCGATTGATTTCATACAAAGGCAAAAAGTAGCTGAGGCGCCATTTTACCTAAATCTTTGGGTCTACCCGACCCATTCCTACATCGATCCGCGCACCGATATGCTGGAGCCCTATCGCGATCTTCAGGTCGACATTCAAGACTTCGAGAATCCCCTGATGCGGGACTTTCTGACGTGGATTAGCACGCAAGGCGACCTCGAGGCAGCGATGCGCGCCTACTGCTCCGATGTGACCGAATTAGATAATCAGCTTGGCCGCCTGCTGCAGGCACTCCAAGACTTAGGCATCGACGAGGATACGCTGATTGTCTTCTCCAGCGATAATGGCCCACCGCCGCTCGGAGGCGTTCACAATCGCGATCAGTTAGCTAAGCGTATTAAGGAACGCCCCACCCTGCTGAATTGCGTAGGCTCATCTGGGCCGTTTCGAGACCGTAAGATTTCCTTACACGACGGAGGGACGCGTGTGCCGTTCTTGGTGCGCTGGCCCGGCAAGGTGCCTAGCGGAAAAATAAACTCCGAGACGATCTTTACCGGAGTCGACCTACTGCCGACCATCGCAACGCTGGTCGGCGCAGAAATCCCTCACAACCTCGATGGGGAAAATCTAGTTGCAGCGTTGGCGGGCGAATCGATCAAGCGTAGCGAACCACACTATTGGAACGATCGACCGGGCTGGACCACCGTGCGCGACAAGCAATGGAAAGCGCATCTGCAGAAAGGCAAAATTCGACTTTTCAATATTCTGCGGGACCCGTCCGAGTCGAACGATTTATCTCAGCGCCTGCCTGAAAGAGCGTCGCATTACCTTGCTCTGCTCGAGGCTTGGGAAGCGGCAGTGCTGAACCAGTAATACGCCCTTCAAGAGCTTAACCCAACATCGAACGCTTCGACACAGCCGGCGGACGACACCTGCAGGAGTGGTTACTATCTAAGCAGATACATTTTCGATGCTTCGGGCGTCGCGGCTGATCGAGCCGCAGAGTCGTTAAACTCGCCAAACGGACGGCCCGGGATCTCGCCAATGTATTCAGTGAGACGCTGCTTGAGCAGTTCAGCAACTTCGGGCATCTGACTGTAAAGATTGGTTTCCTCGTCCGAGTCGTTGGCTAAGGAGTACAGCTGATCGTCATCGAAGTAGGTCGGATGGGTATTGGCTGACAGCGAGCCTAGCTGACGGTTGTCGACGTAGTAAGGGCGCGGCTCAATGTGCCTGCCGGTCGCCGTGTTACCCTCAACCCGCTCCCACAGATACCCTTTATCGATCTGAGCATAGATTTCAGGCGTGTAGCGCACGGCCACGTATTTGAAGGTCTTGGTGCGCACGGCTCGGGCATAGCCAATCTCGCAAAAAAGAGCATCCCGCACCACAGCGTCGCTGCCCTTGAGCACCGACGCCAAACTGACGCCATCCACCGCACGGGTCGGTAGACTTGCAGCACCCGTCAGCGCGAGCAGGGTCGGCGCAAGGTCGACCTGACTGACGATTTCATCATAGCTTCGGCCGGGCGAGGCGATGCCATTGGGCCAATTCAGCACCAGTGGCACCCGCATACCAATATCATAGAGCGAGGATTTACCCCATACCAGTGGTCCCGAAACCGTCTTTTCACCATGATCGGCAGTAAATATAATCAAGGTGTCGTTGCGAATGCCGTGTTGATTGAGCTTGTTGACGATGGCGGCGAGCGAGTGGTCGAGCCAGGTCTCACGAGCGGAAACGGGATGCTTGCGAGCTGCTTTCACCTCATCGATAATCTGCTGCCGTGATGGCATAAAGGAGTAGTCCTCATTGGGCAGGTAGCCGGCACTGGTGTAGGCATTGTCGGCGCGCAGCGTTTTGCTTAGATCGTTGCGTACCGGTCCGTGAGTGATGGTCGGCGCCATGTAGAGGAAGAATCGCTCCTTGTGATTTTCATCAATGAAATCGAGGGCGCCCTTGGTGATCCATTCCTGATTGTGCACATTCAGGGCATCGCTGCGCAGCTCGACGAGGTTTGCCTTGTAGTAGCTTGCCACGTAGTCGAAGCCGAAGGTCCGCATCCGCTGACAGAGCACACGCTGATTATGGCGCATTTTGGCATTGGTCGTGGCGTCCGTCTTCGGCTCGGCCTTCTTTGGATAAGCAAGCAGGCCCTTCGCTGCCCAGTTATTGGTGTTGTTGAGATCGTCGTCGGTGAAGTGGCCCTTGCCAACGAGACCGGTGCGGTAGCCTGCCTGTTGCAGCCAGGCACCGAGATTTTGGCCGTCGGGTTCGAGTTCCGTATCGGAGACGGCGAAGCGCCCAACTGTACCGAGCGGATAGCGCGCGATGAAGCGTTGGCTGGTATTACGCGAGGGCCAGCGACCGGTCATCAAGGCATAGCGCGAGGGTCCACACACGGTCGACGCGGCAAATGCCTCATTGAAGCGGATGCCGGTCCCGGCTAAAGTGTCGAGTGTTGGCGTGAGACAATCACGCCCCTCGAAGCCAAAGAAATGGCCGCCTGCCATATCATCGACATTAATGATGATCACATTGGGGCCAGTCGCAGGAGTCTGAGCCACCACCTCGTAATAGAGCGAGTTTGCTGCCGCGACCAGTTTAAGCTCACGATCCGCGGGAAGGTCGAAGTTGCGGGTGCGAATGCCACCCGTGCCGCTGCTCAGAGATCCATAATTGGCGAGAACGAATCTATCACCTAGCGCGAAGTTACCCCGGTACTTTGATCCGTCGAGTATCCACTCAGAACCGATCTCGAGGGCCAACTCGCCATCGCCGAGTTCAAGCGGACTACTACCGTCGGCATCAGGCAGCGTGATCACTGTGGCTGACTTTCCCAGTTTAAAGGCACTACCTACGCTGCGCAGAGATACGTTCGACCCCTCGAGCATCAGTTGTACGACCGCTTCTAATTTTTCGCCAATTCGCAGCGAGGCCAGCGACAGACCACCGCGCTCACGAAGCGTCAGGGAGCCATCGACTATCTTTAGCCCAGCGGGGCTTTTAGCGGGGACACGGTCAAGGATGACATCATAGCCATCGATCACCGCATCGCCAGCCGCTGGGAGCGTGTCGGAGCTCCAGTTGGTAGAAGTCGACCAGAGATGGTTACTACTGTCGTTATCGAAGTTGGCTGCGCCCGCAATGCCAAGGTGTAGCAGGTAACACCCGATAATTAACAAAGGTTTCAGTTTGAGAAGCTTCATGTGAGGAGTTTAGTGATTTTAAAAGTGCTTAAAAGCAGGGGATTGATCCAACGAGGCTGAATGGTTAATCGATTCACCTTTTTAATCAAATACATTGCAAGGACGAATTCAGATTTGACCTTGAGGATGGTTCTTCATGTGTATTCTTGGCCACCGCCAAGCCGATGCGCGCCCTATCATCTTTGCGCTAACTTACCCGTGTAGGGACTCTTGGCGAACCTTTAGGCATGAGTTGTTTCCTGCCTCCTCGGCATTGCTATCAACCAAGCTCAAGCAGTCGTTTTTACAAAAGCGCTGCACTCGCATTGAGGGAGATCCGGTTGCTTTACGATAATATGATTTATTAAGAAATTGACTATCTCAGCAAGACTCAGTTTCAAGCTGGAATTCGCTGCAGATCAATACCGTACTATCCTCTATTTGGCTTGCTCAGATAAACGTTTATACTTAACCGTCGTGGCGATTATATAAAAATGAAAAAATACTTTCTTAGCTTGATTCTGAGCATAATCTTTTGCTGCGCGCAGGGCGATCCTGCCTGGCAAATCGTCGAGACGCAGCACCCCACTAGCGAGCTAGTGGTCTCTGGCTACAACGTGATGGATTTTGGAGCGGTCGCGGATGCGGTGACGGATTGCACCCCTGCCTTTCAGGCAGCGCTCAACAAAATGGCCAGTCATGGCGGAGGCACTGTGTTCGTCCCTGGGGGTGCTTATGCGTTTCGAGGGCGCCTTAAGATTCCCCCTTCGGTAACCTTGCGTGGAGAATGGCTCGAGCCGACGACACACAGCGCACAAGTCAAAGGCACCGTCCTAGCTGTTTACACCGACGCAGGTAACGCAGACGCACCACCATTCATCTCGGTCGACACCAGTGCGGGCGTTAAAAATTTGGCAATTTGGTATCCGGAGCAAAACGCACGCAGACCCATCCCCTATCCTTTTACCCTAGCGCAATTAGGACAATTAGATAACGCCACTTTCGAAAATCTAACT
>Ga0209504_1001876_pt1 | contig 15160 bp, 19 predicted proteins | sample COGITO_mtgs_1005_FD_184791 | JGI IMG/M metagenome (GOLD analysis project Ga0209504, IMG submission 184791) | Pelagic marine microbial communities from North Sea - COGITO_mtgs_100511 (SPAdes) (version 2) | ecosystem: Environmental > Aquatic > Marine > Epipelagic ...
ATTGAACGAGAAGGCTCTGAAAAAATATGGCCTTGTGATATGGCTTTGTTGGCGCTTGGATTTACAGGACCCGAAAGTACCTTGGCAGATCAATTGGGACTGGACAGAGATGCACGTTCCAACTACAAGGCAAGCTACGGAGAGTACCAAACCAATGTACCGAATGTATTTGCTGCAGGAGACATGCGCAGGGGACAGTCCTTGATCGTATGGGCTATTTCTGAAGGCCGTGAGGCTGCCAGACAAGTGGACATCTATTTGATGGGGAAATCTGATTTGCCTACTAAAAATGCTGCTGGAGATCTGGTGGGTATGTAAAACCTTTTTTCTTCTTATAAAATTTGAATCCCTTTGCATTGAATTGCAAAGGGATTTTTGCTTTGACACAAACACTTGCTAAAACGAAAGCGAAGGCAGAGATCGAAGCTTTGACTTTGACTTTGACTTTGAAAAACGAACACTAAGATTCGAAATAAAAGCAAAAAAACAGGGTTTACTACCACAAACTTTCTTATTGTTTTTTAGTACCTTAAAGGTGCTATGAATACACATAACAACACACTCCCTGTTCTTATTTTAAAGAAAGTTGTGCACCGTAAAAAGGTGGTACTTGCTATAATCTTTAGATTCAATCATGAAATCAAAGAGCAGATTAAAGAAATTGGAGGCTATTCTTTTAGCAGGACACTAAAGGCATGGACTATCAAAGATACTCCACATACACTAAGACATAGTTATGCTACTCATTTGTTAGAGGATGGAGTTGGTATACGTTATATTCAAGAACTGTTAGGGCATGCAAAACCTGAAACCACCATGATATACACACATGTTGCCAAAAAGGATTTGTTAAACATTGAAAGTCCTTTAGACATCGCATTAAAGAATATCTCTAGATTCGATAAAACAAAAGCAAAACTTGGTTTATCAAGAGATTTTTAATGATAAACAGTTGTATTTATTTGGACATAACAAGTTGGGCTTAATTTAAAATGAAATACATTACAACATACATACTGCTTCTATTGACAATGCAATTGTTCGCTCAAGAGAAATATCCGCGAGTAGAAAAAATCGTTGTTCAAGACAAAATATTTAATGGTCAAATTGACAAATACCCGATAACGATTTACTTGAAATATAAACAGCTCTCAAACTATCATGCAGGTGTATACTCTGTTGAAGGATGGTATTATTACGATAAAGTGAAAACCAAAATTCCTCTAGCAGGTCTTTACAATTATCCCAAGCTGACACTCTACCATTTTAATGACACAGCCAAAAGCAATGTATTATTAAACTTCAGCGAGATGAAAAGTAACCATTGGGAAGATATGAAGCACTATGAAAACCTAAAAGATTATAAGGAAAAGTTTGTCTTATCTGATAACGAAAATTATTGGTTGAATGAAAGTAAAAACCTTGAAGTCAAATTAAATCAAGAGGATTTATCAATTCAGAATGTGAACGAATATCTACTCATTGATTCAACAACCGCTTTTGACCTTCACAATTTTGGTGGTTGGACATGGGACTTTGAAATCATTGCTCATGAAAACGGCAAATTCATTTTACAGTATGAGCATGGTTCACGTCTTTATGTTATGGGACAATGCGGTGCCGGAATTGAACAAGGATTTTTACTACTCGAATTTGACCAGAACAATAGACTCTACCACTCTGAAGAGTTTGTTTATGAAAGTTGCAACGTTTCGATTTCAACAGAAGAAAAAGAGAAAATAAACGATCAAATTACAATTTACCATTGCTACGATTACAGAAATGAAAATTCATATAATTTGACTTTGGATATAGGAAAATTAACGATAGAAAAAAAAGAAAAAAACTAAGCCCAACAAGGTGTATAGCCAATAGGGCAATTAGTAATAAATGAAAGTCCTGTTCTTTGAGCGGGCAACGCCAAAACAAAGTTTTGACGTTTAACAAAAAGAAAATTAAAAGTAAAAACGTTTGTTTTGGCTTAGTGGTAAACCGAAAGTAAAGTGCTTCGAATCTGCCCTACTTGCCATATACTAAACGTTAGGTGCAATTTGAAAATTTTGTGTAAATATGAACAAAAACACTACCACAAAACAATATCTTATAAAAGCCGTAATCCAATTCTCTAAAATTAATTTCTACACTTTATAGAAGCCTAGCGAACAATTTTTTTTAAGTAAATTAAACTTTATCTTAAATTTACGGTCAAACAACTATACTCTTAACCTATGAATAAAATATTAATTTTTGTATTACTACTTCTATTATGTGCTTGTTCCAAAAATGAAGAACCCATTACTACAACTAATCAAAAACCAAATATTCTTCTGATAATAGCAGATGATATGGGATTAGATGCAGCACCTGGATATTCTATTGGAGCTACCAAACCATATATGCCAACTATTAATAATATAATAAACAATGGTATTCTGTTTAACAATTTTTGGGTAAATCCTGCTTGCACTCCTACAAGAGCAAGTATAATAACTGGTAAATATGGATTTAGAACTAATGTAACTAAGGTTGGAGATCATTTAGCTACTTCAGAAATGTCATTACAAAAATATATATCTAATAACACCTCATATAGTAATGCAGTTATTGGAAAATGGCATTTATCGAATGATGCTAATCATCCAACAGAAATGGGAGTAGATTATTATGCAGGCTCTCTAGGTGGAGGTGTAGCCTCTTACACTAATTGGAGTTTTATTCAAAATGGACAAACAAGTAATTCACAAGAATATACCACAACAAAATTCACCAATTTATCTATAGATTGGATAAACAATCAGACCTCACCCTGGTTTTTATGGCTGGCATACAATGCTCCACATACACCATTTCATTTTCCGCCAGAAAACTTACATTATCAAGGTGCTTTACCAACAGACCAGGCAAGTATAAACGCAAACCCGTTACCTTACTATTTGGCTATGTTAGAAGCAATGGATACTGAAATAGGGCGATTATTAAACGCTATGTCTCAAGAAGAAAAAGACAATACTATTATCATTTTTATCGGAGACAATGGTACTCCAAATGCTGTTACACAAGAATTTAAGAGCAAACGCTCAAAAGGAACTGTTTACAAAGGAGGAATTAATGTGCCTATGTATATTTCTGGACATGGAGTTAGCCGAATTAATGAACAAGAAAATGCGTTAATAAACTCAACTGATTTGTATAGTACAATTGCAAATATAGCAGGCATTAATACCACAAACATAAACGATAGCAAAAGTTTTTACAGTTTACTATCTGGTGATAACAGTAATTCTAGAGAATATATATATTCTGAAATTGGAGGAAGTGCCAGTGAATCTGATTATACAATTAGAAACAAAACTCATAAATACATAAAATTCAGTAATGGAGATGAAGCGTTATTTGATTTAAGCTCTAATCCAATGGAAAATCCAAACTTACTCAACACAAACCGATTACCCCTTAGCATTGTAGACGAAAGTATTAAAAATGAACTCACATCTAAATTATTAGAAATAAGACCGTAAAAGAATTTATAAGATGGACATAAACCCACCTTTAGTTATTCTAATTGTCCTTGGATTGATTTATATTATGAGGTTGGGCTAATCAATAGTCCTTTTGTTTATAGGATAACAAATTTTTAAATTATTATTATCATGAGAAATATTTATACATTTTTAGTTTTATCAATCTTTATCCTAGGATGTTCTTCCGATAAAGAAGAAGAAGAACAAGACCCCAATTCTCAAACCTGTCTTAAAGATTATACCTTAAGTACTGTAGGTATTGATTGTGATAAATCTGGATTTACAGATGGAGTATATGTAGAGACAAGGTTAAGGGGAACAAGAAATATTACTTGTAATGCCAAACCAAATCATGATTATTGGGTAAAATCCGAGAGAGAAGAAGCTACTGTTGCAGGCGTAGATCATAGTTTTACTATGGATTTTAATCCCTCGCTGTCAGATGTTAAAACTTCTATTTTATCAGAAACAAATACTCCAAAATTTTTCTTTGGGGTAGCACTCAATGGGGTTATAATAGCACCTGGACCAGGTGAGCCTTTTATTTTTCTTGATCAAATTACTAGTGAATACAACTTGGACTGGGTTTTTGAACCTACAAACAATATGGGATTAGGTGCGAATTTAGTCAAATTAGATTGTTCATCTGCACACTCAAATGATAATGCAGGATACCATTATCATGGAAATATGTATGAATTAGCAGATAAACTTTATTCTGGAATTAGTAGCGGAGATGTGGTTCCTGATAAACCGATACAAATTGGTTGGGCATCAGATGGTTTTCCAATATTATATTTATACGGACCAGATGCTAATGGACAATTAAAAAAAATGCAACCTAGTTATGGGTTTAAAGAAGGGGAAAGACCTGGTGATGGAATTACAGCTCCCTGTGGTACATATGATGGAAGATATACTAGAGATTATGAATATACAAGCAATTTAGGAGATTTAGATGAATGTAACGGAGTAGCAAATACAGTAACGATTACCACTGCTATTGGAGAAGAAACATTTGACTATTATTATGTTATCACTGAAGATTTTCCACAAATCCCAAGATGTTTTTCAGGTACACCACATCAAAGTTTTAGATAAAATATGAAAAAGTTATTATTAATATTGGTATTATTTCTCTGCAAATTCACTTATGCGCATGATGTAAATATGACTGTTTTTACATTGTCGAAATATGAGGATAAATATAAATTGGAAATAAAATTTATTAAACATGATATAGAAAAAGAACTAATTAACCCTAATACTTCTGCAATATCAAATTATATAAATCAACATACAAGTTGGTTCATAAACAGTAAAGAATTGTGTTTTAGTGATTTTGAAATTGTAGAAAGTAGACATTTAATTAAAGTAATTTGCTATTCAAATTCTATAAATATCCAAGGAGAAATAAAAAATATTGAATTGAAGAATGAGTGTTTACTCAAAAGATTTCCCAATCAATATAATATAATCAAACTATTGTTAGCTAAAAAAAAGAGAGCATTTAGGATGGATGCTAAAAAAAAGGAATTAAGCATAAAATATTAATTGATGAACCGAATGGTTTTAATTCAAATATTTAAGCATCTAATAAAGGAGATAAAAAGCACCTAACAATGTATATAAAAAATAGGGCGGAAAGTGCTAAATCAAAGGTTGGTGCTTATTTGCAAAGTCCGCCACATTTTTAATTTGTATTTTAGGAAAAACATAAAAATAAAACAAAAAATATGGTTAAGTGTAAATCCGAAAGTAAGTGTTTATCAACTGCCCTACTTTTCATATACTAACCGTTGTAAGTAATTGAAGAACACAAATGAGTGAATTAGATAAAATTCTCAATATTGAAAATGAATCGAACCTTAGACACTTTAAAAAAGGTGAATTCATTCAACAACCTAATCAACTAAAAGCTAATGCAATCTATGTTAAAAAGGGACTTATAAGAAGTTACATTATTGACAGTTCAGGAAAAGAACATATCTATATGTTCGCTTCTGAAGATTGGATTACAGGCGATATCGAAGCAGTAGAATTTAATGAGCCAACTAGTTTATACATTGATTGTCTCGAAGATTCAGATATCATTTTTTTGAAAAAAGATCATGTGGAAGAAGCAAACCTTTCAAAAGAGAAAATGTTTCAAAACATGCAAAAACTGTGGCGAAACATGGCGAAACTACAACATCGAATACTTATGTTATTAGGATCTCCTGCGATTGATCGGTACAAGTACTTTTTAGAAATATATCCTGAATTACCCAATCGGGTTCCTCAAAAAATGATTGCTTCCTACTTAGGTATTATGCCACAAACTCTCAGTACAATTCGTAGCAAAATGTCAAAAGGAGAATAATTTCATTTCTTCATCTATGTGAATGCATAGGAAATCCTGTGTGCTGACATTTGTATAAATTAAATTATATACAAATGAAAAAAGCACAACTAGTCATCAGAATACTATTAGGATTGATAGTACTGATATTCGGATTAAACAAATTTTTACAATTTATGCCTACTCCTCCTATGCCAGAAGCGGCAGGTGAATTTATGGGAGCACTCGTAGCAACTGGTTACTTAATGGTGGTAGTAGCTATAGTTGAAATTATTACTGGCATAATGCTTTTAACAAATCGTTTTCAACCTTTAGCATTGGTTTTGTTATTCCCGGTTTTACTTAACGCTTTCTTGTTTCATCTTTTCTTAGCACCCGCTGGAATTGGTGGTGCACTAGTAGCATCTGCAATGAATATATTCCTATTCTTTGCCAATAAAGAAGCCTATAATTCAATACTAAAGATTAAATAATCAAATGGAAAAGCAATATAAAAACGAAGAGATAACTATCCATTGGGATCAATCAAAATGTATTCATGCTGGAGTATGCGTTAGGTCATTGCCTAACGTATACAATCCTAAGGAACGACCATGGATAAAAATAGAAAATGCTTCTTCTGAAGAACTAAAAGCTCAGATTGACAATTGTCCTTCTGGAGCATTGAGCTATACTTTGAACAATAATAACGATAAGTAATGAAGGATACTTTACACGCAAATGGCACACTTGGTGCAGAAAACTACTTGATGGAAATAAAAACCACCAAGCATACAGTTATGGTAGATGAACCTGAATCTATTGGGGGATCTGATCAATATCCAAACCCTGCTCAATATGTGCTTTCCGCTTTAGCATCTTGTACGGCTATTACTATAAAAATGTATGCGGATAACAAAAGATGGGATGTTGGCAACATCAATGTAGATGTAAAAATGAAAGAAGTTATCTCTTCAGGGAAACCAATAAAAACAATAGTTAAAGCGGTGCAATTTGAAAACCCATTGGAAGCAGAACAGATTGAACGATTATTAACTATTGGTTCAAGATGCCCTGTATCAAAATTGCTGGAACAACCAGTAAATATGGAATTTGAAAAATAACATGTTATGAAAAAACTATTTATTACATTCGTTCTAGGAGCTATCTTAATGGCATGCTCTACAGAAAAAACGCAAAAAACAGAAAATAAAATGGAACCAAGAATATTAGCTATCGGAAGATTACAATCAACATTGGACGTGTTAGTTGAAGAATGGGAAAGATATGGCAGAAACGTTATAGCAAGTAATTCAAGAGATAGAATTAAAGAAATAATTGAAACAGAATCAATAGATTTTATCTGTATTGGAGGTGGACTTCCTGACAATGAAAGAGACGAAATGGAAAGTTACATTGCTACAATTGACTCCAAAATAAAAGTGCACCCTATACCAAGAACTGAGGAAAAAATGGGGCCATATAACTTTATTCCTTTCCTAAACAACCTTGCTATTATGCACAAAGTGCGTAAAGCAATGGAAGAATAAAAGCTTACAACAAGATATATAAGCAATAGCGGTTTGAGTGTAAACTTGAACCGCTTTTTGTGTTTAATTCAGTATATTGTTGCCTAAAGAGTTAGCACAGTTTTATCCGCTACTGCTCATATACAAAACGTTGGCAGTAATTTTTGTTTAGGCAATAAACAATCAATGAAAAGAATTAAAGACATAAAAATTAAAGGAGCGAATTTACATTTTAGTTTTTGCCACCAAAAACCAGATAGATCTTTCTTTTGGAAAGGCAAGCAATTTCCTCTTTGTTCGAGATGTACAGGAATAAATTTAGGTTATTTTATATTGCCTTTTTTTATTTTTGGCTTTATACAAATTCCTCTTTTGTGGTCTGTATTAATGATAATTCCAACATACATCGATGGAACTATTCAAGCATATTTTAATATTGAGAGCAATAATACGAGAAGATTCATAACTGGATTATTAAGCGGAATCGGAACAATGTCTTTGGTGTCAATCATCGGAATATATTTAGGAAATCAAATATTAACACTAATCAAATAAATTTTAAATTATGTCGGAACAACAGAACCCAAATGAAAATCCTTATGACAAATTAAGCACAGGATTACAAGTTTTATCTTTTTGTATTCCTTTAGCAGGAGCAATTATTTACTTTAGTAGTAAAAGTGATAGTCCAAATAAAGCAAAAATGGCTTGTCACGCTGCGTTATGGGGATTTGGAATTGGGATTTTGCTTCAGATAATTGCAACAGTAGCTGGAAGTTAAAAAAACTACTGCCAACACCGTATATAAGCTATTGCTTGACCTTTGCTGCTTTTGGAAATTCCTACGGAATTTTCAACTTGGTGTGTACTTGCAAAATTAAGTGCTAACCCACGCAACTAATCATACACAAGACCGTTGGTCGTAATTTTTTAAAAAAAAACGCACAACTACAAGGCACCAAAACTTTCAAAAACTTGAATAAGAATACTTGGTTTTGCACTTATGCTTGGAAAAAATAGGCAAAAAAAAATCCCGCCACATATTGTGGCGGGATTTTTGTCTTCGAAAAGCAAAAAACTTATTTTTTGAACTTTGCGTATTTGGATTTGAACTTGTCGATACGTCCTGCAGTATCCACCAATTTTGACTTTCCAGTGTAAAATGGGTGTGACGTTCTAGAAATCTCTAGTTTGATCAATGGGTAAGAAACACCATCTACTTCAAGCGTCTCTTTTGTATTTGCAGTAGAACGCGTTAAAAAAACATCGTCGTTAGACATGTCCTTAAAAGCAACCATTCTATAATTTTCTGGATGTATCCCTGTTTTCATCGTATGTTAATTTAAACTTTAATTCGTAATTTTGAGAATGCAAATTTAACGATATTTTTTAGATTTCAAACAATTAAATTGTTTTATTTGTCCTTAAAAGTTTTAAATATTAAAAAACAGTACATGTCATACAGAGTCTTGTCCATCGCGTGGGTTGCCTGCCTTCTTTTTACCGGGTGTAAAGAAGATGCTGAATTCAAATTCAACAGTCCTAAAAAATTAAAGATTGACAGTCCATTGTCCCTATCCGTTACCGAAACCAATGGCAATGTCATCGATTCCGTCGTATTTTACCTAGACGGTGTAAAAACCTCCACAAAAAACCCCAACACACTTGACATCTCTAAAAAAACATTGGGAAAACATACTTTGAGTGCAGTGGTCTACCACGAAGGAAAAAGCAAAAGACGCAACAACAGTATTTATTTTCTCGCGGACAAAGCTCCGATTCTCTACAACTATGAAATTGTAAACACCTATCCGCACGACCCAAAAGCCTTTACCCAAGGTTTTGAATTCCACAACGGACACCTTTACGAAAGCACAGGGCAGAAAGGCCAATCTTCCATTCGAAAGACAGCTCTAAAAACAGGAAAAGTCCTTCAAAAAAAATCCTTAGACGCCGCCTACTTTGGAGAGGGAATCACCATCTTTGACGAAAAAATATACCAACTCACTTGGCAATCCAAAAAAGGATTTGTCTACGATTTGGAAAGCTTTCAACGCCTCGATTCTTTTGCCTACGGAAAAAGCATCGAAGGATGGGGACTGACCCACAACGCAACGGAATTGATCAAATCTGACGGAACGGAGCGTCTTTGGTTTTTGGATCCAAAAACCCAAAAAGAAACCCACTACATCGAAGCCTACACCAACAAGAGGAAAGCAGAACGCCTCAATGAAATCGAATACATCCAAGGAAAAATATACGCCAACATTTGGCAAAAAAACACCATCGTCCTGATCGATGCCAACAACGGTGCCATCGAAGGGGTAGTGAATTTGAACTCGCTTGCCAAAAAGGTCGACAAAGCAGACCCTACTGGGGACTACGTGCTCAATGGCATCGCCTACGACTCAAAAAACGACCGCTTGTTTGTCACCGGAAAAAACTGGAGCCACACCTTTGAAATTCGATTGCTAAAAAAATAAAAAAAATAGATGCGCTCTAAGCCAATCTTCACGCTAAAGGCCATAAAAATCCTATATTTGTAAAAAACACTATTTGATGAAACGCTTCGCCATTCCAGTTCTTATCGCCCTGCTTTTGTCAGCTTCTTTTTCGTGTAGAAAAGATTTTTCTACCCTCTCAAGCACTGGAAATCTCACCTTTTCAAAAGACACCGTATTTTTAGATACCATTTTCACAAATATCAGCAGCAGTACTTATGCCGTAAAAGTCTACAACAAAAGTTCCGACGACATCCATATCCCCGCCATCAACCTGGGAAGAAGTCCTTCCTTTTACAGACTCAATGTAGACGGAGTGCCCGGAACTTCTTTTGAAAACGTCCCCTTAAGAGCTGATGACAGTTTGTATATTTTTATCGAAGCCACCATCGATTACACCAAAATCAGCGAACCGATTTACAAAGATTCCATCGTCTTTGACTCCGGTGAAACCCTCCAGGATGTCAAGCTGATCACCCAAGTTGTAGATTCTCATTTCCTCTACCCAAGAGACAATTTTAGAGGCATGTTGGACAGCACCTATGTGAAAGACATTCGTGGAGACTCCTTGCGAGAACGGAAACTTTCCTCAGAGGAGCTGCACTTTAAAAGCGACAAGCCTTATGTGATTTACGGCTATTGTACCGTTCCTGAAAACGAGACCCTGACCATCGATGCAGGGGCAAAAATTTACTTCCACAAAAAATCGGCCTTGGTCGTCAAAAAAAATGCAAGCATCCGCATCGAAGGGACTGCCGACCAAAAAGTACATTTTGAGGGAGACCGCTTGGAACCGGGATTCAGTGAGGTCGCAGGACAATGGGATGCCCTGTGGTTGCAAGCAGGCAGCAAAAACAACCTCATCGAACATGCCCTTATCAAAAATGCCGGCATCGGAATCCGATGCGATTCCATCTCGTCTAATGGCACCCCTACTTTGGAATTGAAAAACACAGAAATTTACAACAGCTCCGAACAAGGACTCCTTGCGCTTGGCAGCCATGTGCGCGCAGAAAACGTTGTCATTGGAAACAGCAGAAAAGCTTCCGTTGCCCTCTCCAAAGGAGGAACTTACAATTTCAACCACTGTACCTTGGCCAATTATTGGTCGGGAAGTTTTCGAAGAGATGCCACCGTTCAAATCAGCAACACTGCATTCAATCTCGACAAAGAGGGCAAGCCCATCGAAACAACTCAAAACCTCAACGAAGCGACCTTTTCAAATTGCATCATCGACGGAAGCAATGCAAGTGAATTGTTTCTCGACAAAAACGCGGCAGATCTTTTTGCCTACAAATTTGAAAACTGCCTCATCAAATTTGCAGGAACGGAAAGTGCTGACTTGTACGACTTCGACAATACCGATCACTATGAGTCGGTATTTTTAAACGAAGATCCTTATTTCAAAGACCCGATTGCCAACGAATTTCAGATAGGAGAAGAAAGTGAAGCCATCGAAAAAGCAGGGCTTGAAAATGCACTCAAAACACCTTTGGACTTGATCGGGACGGACAGAACAATCGCCCCCGACCTTGGCGCCTACCAACACATCATTTTTGAAGAAGAAGAAGAAGAAGAAGAAGAAGAAATGTAAATTTTCATTTGCCCAGTCGTCGTTAGCAAAAAAAAGAAGGCGCTTTTAAAAAAGAACCGCCATACAACTGAACACCTTTCATCATATGAAAAACATCATCATCACAGGAACCAGCAGAGGCATTGGCTTTGAATTGGCCCATTTGTTTGCCAAGAATAATTTTCGCGTATTGGCTTTGTCTCGAAACACGTCTCCGTTGGAACAAGAACAACACCCGAACATCACCCCGCTCTCCACAGACCTCAGCAAAACAGCAGATCTTGAAAAAGTCAAGACCTATATCCAAACGCATTGGTCTCAAGTAGACCTCTTGATCAACAATGCCGGGATGCTTGTAAACAAACCTTTTGAAGACACCACGAAAGAAGATTTTATGAAGGTATACAATGTGAATGTTTTTGGAGTTGCAGAACTGATTCAAACGGTGCTTCCGCATCTCAAAAAAGGAAGTCACGTGGTCAACATCAGCAGCATGGGAGGCATTCAAGGAAGTGTGAAGTTTGCAGGCCTCTCAGCATACAGCTCTTCCAAAGGCGCCTTGATCACGCTGACAGAACTATTGGCAGAAGAATACCGCGAACGGGGAATTGCCTTCAACGTCCTCGCTCTTGGTGCGGTACAGACAGAAATGCTCTCGGAAGCGTTTCCAGATTTCAAAGCCCCTTTGCAACCCTCAGAAATGGCTGCCTATCTTTTTGATTTTGCCACAACTGGAAATCGGTACTACAATGGAAAAGTACTACAAGTTTCAAGCACAACTCCCTAGATCGAAAAAACACACTGACGCTCTTTTTTAGAAACGCTCTGAAGTTTTCCAATTTGAAAAATTTAAACGATTACCTTCCCGAAAAAGCTGTCCCGCGCATCCGTGAAATGCGCGAGCAATATTCCTTTGACTTAAAAATTGTAAAAAAACGCGTGACCAAACATGGAGATTTTAGAAAATTGCCTAACGGACGTTTTCAAATTACCATAAACGAAAACCTAAATCCCTACCAATTCTTACTCACTTTGGTCCATGAAATTGCCCACTATGTGACCCATCAAAATTTTGGTAGGGTTCAAGCGCATGGCAAGGAATGGAAAAAAACCTTTCAACATTTGATGTTGCCTTTTGTACATCCTGGTATTTACCCTCCAGAAATCTTGCCGCTGCTGGCCAACTACCTGATCCGTCCAAAAGCAAGTTCAGACAGCGATTCCAAACTCTCTTTGGCGTTGAAAGACAAGCGACGAGATTCGGATAAAAAGTATATCTTTGAAATGATTGTGGGGAATGAATTCCTGTTGAAAAACAGAAAATTTGTGATCTTAAAAAAACGCAGAACACGGTTTCTTTGCAGAGAAATCAACACACAGAAAGAATACACAATCCACCAAAACACGGAAGTACAGGCTTTGTAAATAGCAACAGCACACAAAAAAATAAGACTTGCGCTTGTTCCATCATTTATAGACACATATGAATACAGAAAACAACCCAGAAAACCTGGATGTCACAAAGCAAGGTCTCAAAGAAGACATCACAGGAGTCTTAAAAGGCATCAAAGCTTTTTTGAGCGAACTTTTGGACATCCGAGAAGGAACTGACCACAAAGAGACCATCCAAAAAATCAAAGATGGCATTCCTGTAAAAAGCCACACCGCTTGGATTTTGATTTTTTCCATCTTGATTGCTTCCATCGGCTTGAATACAAGTTCCCCAGCCGTAGTGATCGGAGCCATGTTGATCTCCCCACTGATGGGCCCTATTTTGGGAGTCGGTTTGTCCATAGGAATCAACGACATCGACACTTTGAAAAGGTCCATGGTCAATTTGGGTGTCATGGTCGGGCTGAGTCTCATCTCTTCCTTTTTGTTCTTTAGCATTCCTTTGTTTCAAGAAGCAACCCCAGAAATTTTAGCGAGAACCCAACCCGATGTGCGCGATGTATTGATTGCCATCGCTGGAGGCTTGGCATTGATCGTCGCATTGAGCAGGCACCGAGAATTGACCAATACCATTGCGGGAATCGCCATCGCTACTGCTTTGATGCCACCGCTGTGTACGGCAGGATTTGGCTTGGCGACTTGGAATTGGAAATTCTTTGCGGGTGCCATGTTTTTATTTACCATCAATGCTATTTTTATTGCTTTGGCAACTTTTGTGATTGTCAAGTTTTTAAAATTCCCAATGGTTCGATACATCGACTCCTTGAAACGAAAACGCGTGGCCCAATTCGCTTCGCTGATCGCTTTGCTGATCTTGAGCTTTAGCATTTACCTGTTTTATGGCTTGTTTCGAAAAAATCAATTTTACCAAAGAGCACAAGAATTTACGGAAATCATCAAAGAAAAAACAGGCGCTGGGATCATCAACACAGAATACAATTTTGAAAGGAGAAAAATCAAATTGGTGGTTTTGGGAAAAAACATCAAGAGCAACGAATTGGCCATCTGGACAGAAAAACTTCCCCTGTACGGATTGGAAAACACCCTTCTCGAAATTCAACAAGACGATGAGACTTCTAAGCTATTGGAGGAGATCAACACCATCAAAAGCTCTTATGTAAAAAACCAAGAATTGATTGCCAGCAAAGAGGAACGTCTCTTGGAAAAAGACAACAAAATAAGAGAACTCACGGAGAATTTGGACAAATTGGAACGGCAGCAAATTCCTTTTGTCAAATTGAGTCAAGAAGCCAAAATCAACTACGACGGATTGAAAGAAATCAGTTTTTCCAACGTCATCAAAACCAATTTTACCCGCATCGATACCATTCCCGTATTTCATTTGCAATGGCAGGACAGCATCCCGAATCGGCTCCTCCAAGAACAACAACTCAAGAAATGGTTGCAAATGAGATTGGAACTCGACACGCTCCAAGTATGGAGCAACTAATCTCCTGAGAAAGCCATGAAAAAGATCCTGCTACTCTCAGATACACACAGCTATGTGGATGATCAAATCCTCAAATACGTTCGGCAAGCAGACGAAGTATGGCACGCAGGTGACATTGGACAGTTCCACGTCGCAGCACAGCTAAAAGCATTGAAACCGCTTCGTGCCGTCTATGGAAACATAGACGATTCAGAAGTGCGCATGGAATTCCCGTTGGACTTGAAATTCACCTTGGAAGGGGTCTCCGTATGGATGACGCACATCGGTGGCTATCCAAACAAATACAACCAAAGGATTCGAAAAGAAATACAAGAGCAAAGTCCACAACTGTTTATCAGCGGGCATTCACACATTCTAAAAGTACAGTACGACCAAAAATTAAACTTGCTGCACATGAATCCCGGAGCGGCCGGAAAACATGGTTTTCACCAAGTGCGTACCCTCCTCCGCTTTGAGTTGGAGGCCGGGGAAATCAAGAAGTTGGAAGTGGTGGAATTGGAAAAGAGAATTTGAAAAACCCAACTAAAAATGTCATACGATGCGGTGTAGCTTCTCAAACATTTTTTTTCTGAGGTCGGTGTAGTTGACGACCATTTCTAAGGTGGCTTCTCTGTTTTTATCGTCGGCAACTTCTTGAATCAAGTCTTCGATTTTTCTTTCAATCATGACCCTCCTTAAATTGAGAATGGCATCCCGCACCAATTTGGGCAAAACTTCGTCTTTTGCGGTCACATAAATTTCTTGCGCCTCCCAATTGCTCAACAGGTGTTTTTCGTCGTCCATTAAGATGTCGGTGACGATGTTCGAGATTTCA
>Ga0209504_1001878_pt1 | contig 15157 bp, 10 predicted proteins | sample COGITO_mtgs_1005_FD_184791 | JGI IMG/M metagenome (GOLD analysis project Ga0209504, IMG submission 184791) | Pelagic marine microbial communities from North Sea - COGITO_mtgs_100511 (SPAdes) (version 2) | ecosystem: Environmental > Aquatic > Marine > Epipelagic ...
CTAGCACCATTGGGTATTCTTCTGGGCAGTTGTAGTGCTTGCTCTACCATTCCATCGTGACCTTACTGCGCTTCACATACTCGGCACGATTATACAGCGATTGATGCTAATGTTTGTTTCCGTTAACATTTGACTCTTCCGCGACTCTTGCTAAACGATTGGCAGGGTAGAAGTGTCCCACCGCTAATTTGGTATCTCTATGTCTAATAAGTTTTGTCCGCAGTGCGCTAGCGCATTAGTAGAGTGCGTGATCAACTCTGAAATTCGCAAAGCATGTCCATTGGCCGAGTGCGGCTTTGTGCAATGGAATAATCCAACCCCGGTGGTCGCAATTATTGTTGAGCTGCCTGAAGGTGTTGTGATGGCGCATAATGTCAGCTGGCCTCAAGAGTTTTTTTCAATAATTACCGGTTTTTTGGAGGCAGGAGAAGATCCTGCTGAGTGTGCTGTGCGTGAAACCAAAGAGGAACTCAATCTTGGTTGTTCGAGCTGCAGCTTAGTGGGCGTCTACCCATTTGAGCAGCAAAATCAAGTCATTATTGCGTATCACGTTGCGGCTTTTGGTGAGATCAAGCTCAATCAAGAGCTTGACGCTTTTAGGGTGGTTCCGGTCGATCGACTCAAGCCTTGGAACATGGGGACTGGCTTGGCTGTGGCCGAGTGGTTGGCACAGCAGCGCTAAGGAAATAGCGATACCATTTCGGTATCCCAAGGTTATGTAAGCCAGCGCTGCATTAGTTGGTTTAGATTTACCTTCGCTTTGAGGCGGCTCGCTAGTAAAAACATGCCGCCTACTTTTCTGTGAATATAGACTGAATCAGCGGGTGGGGCTTGCCAAAAGTCAACATGCTGTTTGGCGTCGTCGCCGAGCTTGGCTAGTCTTGCGGGCAGATCAGAGGCAGCAAAATCATAGGGCGCATCGGCCCGCGCAGGCTCTAACACCATACTGAACAGCTCGATGATTAGCTGCCGGTAGGGCGAGTCTGCGTCGCCTACACCGTAACCAATTTTTTCTGCGGCATTGCAGATGCCTGCTTCGTCACTAGCAAGCGCGGCCTTTAGTAGGGTTAAGTACTGTTTGATAAAACTTGCTTTGAATTTACGGGTAGCTCCAAAGTCCAACAGCACAACTTTTTCAGTAGTAGCATTATAAAGATAATTGGCAAAGTTAGGGTCTGTCTGCATCATCCGCAGTTCAAATAGCTCGGACAGCATCAGTTCGAACAGCGCAACCATCACTGCATTGCGAATTGACTGTGACGATTCAACGAGCTGCTCGATGGGCTCGCCTTCCACAAAACTCATCGCCAATACATTGCTGCGGCTCAAGCTGGGAAATAAAGTCGGGATGCAGTAGCGTTGATCATCTTGCAGAGCCTCTGTGAAGCTAGTTAAATAACGTGCCTCCTTTTTATAATTGGTCTCGTCTTTGAGCTGTATTTTTGCGTCATCAAGCAGTGGCGTTAAATCAATGCCTGTCGGGACTAGCCCCGATATTCTTAGCAGCATCGCTATGTTGTCAATATCGCTATCGATACTTTTGGCTATGCCGGGGTATTGAACCTTCAAAACAATATGCTGACCATCGTGGGTGCGAGCACTGTGGACCTGGCCGATGGACGCGGCTGCAATAGGCCTTTCATTGAATTCAGAAAACTCTTTGCGCCACGCATTTCCGTAAGCTGCTTGCATGGCTTGTTCGAGTTGTGCCGCGGGCATGAACTGTGCCTGCGCGCGGAGCGTAGCAAGAATATTGGCTAGCTCTTTGGGCAGTAACTCGCCGGAGTCCATCGACAAAAGCTGGCCAAATTTCATGGCGGCGCCACGCATATCGGATAATTGTTTAGCCACGCGGCGAGCATTGCCTGGCGTAAGCAGCATATCTCGCGGGCGCGGTACGTTGCCTGCTTTGAGTTGTCGAGTCCCCTCGGCTAGCATGCCGCCTGCCACGCCAGTGGCTATGCGGGCGACCTTACCCAAGCGTTTTAGCCGACCGGTGGGCAATGCTTTACCTTTCGATGGTTCAGCGACACCGGCCTTTTTCAATGTTAAAGGTGGATCGTTAGGCTGGGTCAATCTTTTCTCCCGATGTTTATTGAGTATTGTACGCATGACAACGATGATTTGATGACTGCGGGATTAAAAAATCATGCGATGTGGCGTTATCGTTTACAGCCATTAAACGGTGGCTCATTCTAGAAGAGTGAACCGAGAGTCATTGTGTTGGTCTTAATACTCATCAAGTGGATTGAATCGTGCGCTTCAATCAGCTGGTTAGTGCAGCCACTAGCCTGCTAACTAGCTGGTTTTTGAGATTGAGCTGTTGCAATAAAATACCATGCCCTTATCGTGGTTGGGATCACAAGTGGTCAAATGTGAGCTGCTGTGCCATGCATTAATAGGTGATGTTATGGTAGGCTAGTCTTGCAATGCAATGCTTTGCACTGTTGTTGCATACTGCTGTGCTCGCCATTTTTCTGATATCTATGTGTGTAGAACCTTATGTCTTTGTCTCCTCAATCGTCTGTTAAATCTAACTCTGGTAGCAGTCCTGCAGAGCCCGCATTAATCACGGGCGCTAATGAGCCAATTTATAAGCGCATTCGCGATTTGCCTAGCAAGGGTTTCACCATTGATTGGGTGAATACGATATTTATTTCGGTGACTCATCTAGTGCTAATCATTGGTACCCCGTTAGCTTATCTTTACGCTCCGGCAGGGTTTTGGAAAATCATGTTAGCTTGGACGTTGATTCATGCGTTGGTTGCGTGCCTTTCGACCACGGTTTATGCCCATCGCTTGATCGCGCACGGTGCGGCGCGAAAAATAAGCTGGCCTGTCCATATTGTGTTTGGTTTTATTGGCCAAGTGTTGGCAATTCAAGGCAGCGTTCGTCGCTGGGCGGCTATGCATATCATTCACCACGGCGTAGATCGCAACGGCAAGCACCATCTTGATCCGTATAGCGCCACTTGGTTTGATAGCACTTGGCGAAATTTTTTATGGTCGCATATGCTGACTTATTTTTTCTTTCATCCGGACAATGAAGCCACAGAGAAAGCCTATGAGGCTAAGAATGGTCGTATGTTAATTTGGCAAGATAAGTTGTACTTACCTTTATTAATATTGTTGAATTTCTTGTTGCCGCTAGTGTTAGGGTTTGTGTTGACCGGCACCTTGGTGGGCGCTCTTTGTTTGCAACTAGCAGCAGTGGGTGGTTTTATCCTAGCGCAGCATAATACTTGGACTGTGAATAGCGTGACCCATTTGTGGGGAGCCACAAAGGGAGCGATCAGCTCGGCCAAAAATAACTATATCTGGATGGGGCCGCTGGGTGAGGGCAATCATCATGCCGACCATCACGACCATGGACATGATTATCGCAATGGGTTTGGCTGGAGCGGCTGGTTACTCGATCCCACTCGTTATGTCATCTTGTTACTCAGGGGTTTAGGGCTGGTTAAGGGCTTGCAACGAGCGAGCAAGCATAAAGAAGCCGAAATACTCGCGCGCCGAGCTTTGCAGCGAGCACAAACAAAGTCACAGCCGTCGCGCTGGTGTAAATACGAACGTAAACTCGAAGCGCTAAAGCGAGACTGGCTAGAGGCTACCCGTCGCTGGGAAAAATTTAAAACACAACAGGCGCAGTTAAAAGCCAGTTACATAGAAAAATTTGAAACGCGACAGAAGTTTGAACTTAAACAAAAAATGGCTGCACTTAAGGCGGATATGGATGAGGCAAAACAGGTGATGCGGGCGCGTAAGCAAGCCTTTTTTGCTGCAGTTGCCGAAGTGTATGCGCCGCAGTTCGCGTAAGTGCCAAAAATGGTTTGAGTTGGCTTGATTCTGCTTTTTTTTTGATAGGTTGCCTTTATGCGGCTGGTTTCGCGAGCTGGCAGGCAGGGGTAAATATTCCCTGTTTGTCAGGTCAAAAGTATCGGTCTCTACTTTAAGCTGAAGAGCATTTCTTTTTCAAAAGCCACCAACTCTTCGAAAGCGTCATCGCGAACTTTATTGGCCCAATCAGGATTGGCAATTAAGGCGCGTCCTACCGCAGCTAAATCAAATTCGCCAGCGTCTAGGCGCTCAATTAACGCGTCGATGTTGGCGGTACCACCCTCGCCAAATATTTCCGCTCTGCTGTCAGGCAAAAAGTCGTTGTCTAGGCCGATACTGCCAACAGTGATAACGGGAAGCCCAGTGATTCTTTTGACCCAACCTGCCAAATTGAGGTCGCTGCCCTCAAATTGAGGCTCCCAAAAACGGCGTTCCGAGCAATGAAAGAAATCGATACCGGCATCTCGCAAGGGCAACACAAACTCACCAAGCTGCTCAGGCGTTGTGCATAATTGGGCGGCGTAATCTTGTTGCTTCCATTGCGAAAAGCGCATGATGAGCGGCATATCTTCACCCACTGCTGAGCGGATAGCTCGGGTGACCTCTATGCCGAATTGAGAGCGGTTTGGCACGCTCCCGCCGTAGGCATCGTTTCGTTGATTGGTGCCACTCCAAAAAAATTGATCAATCAAGTAACCGTGTGCGCCATGGATTTCAATGGCATCAAAGCCTGCGTCGCGCGCTTGAGCAGCGGCCTGTGCGTAGGCAGAAATAACCTCTTGGATATCTGTGGCGCTCATGGTGTGGCCGGTGACTTTTCCCGGTTTTATCATGCCTGATGGACTGTACCCAGGAAGCTCGCCGCCAGGTTCTATTCCAGCCTTGCGGATACCTCCAACGTGCCATAACTGGACGGCAATTTTCGAGCCCGCTGCATGCACTGAGTCGACCAGTTGACGCCAGCCTTCTAGCGTGTCTTCACGGCCAATGAAGGGAACGTCTGGGTAGCCGGATGCTGCGGCATGATTGATGCAGCTTGCTTCGGTGATAATGAAGCCAACGCCGCCTTCAGCTCGACGGACATAATAGTCAATCATTTTTTGATTGACTTGGCCGCCCGGTGCCTGATTGCGAGTCATTGGCGCCATAACAATTCGGTTAGGCAGCTCGATTTTTTTGTGAATGAAGGGTGTAAAAAGTGGAGTGTTCTCCGACATAAAGCAATTCCTGATTAAAGCCAAATAGCGTTTTTTTGTTACGTTCGGCGTTCTTAATAAAAAGAAGCGCTGCAAAAAAATTAAATAAAGTTAATGCGCGGCGCCAATGTAAAGTTAAAGGCATAGAGCCATAGCGGCTTTAGGTAGCATGATATTAAAGCAGAGTGGCGGTTTCACCGCTAGCGGTTTTGGGTGGAATTGTAATGGGTGAACTTTGCATGGCTTTTGTTGCGGAGCAGTGCCGTTAAGGCAGTTCGGTTAACGGCTAGTCCTTTTGTGTGTATGAGGCTATTATGCAGCGATAACCTTCAAAAAAATGAGGCGTGTGATGATAAAAATTGAGCCTTCCGGGCAGTCCTGTGGTGCAACAATTACAGGGGTTAACTTAGCAGAGCCGCTGGCTCATGAAACGGTTGAGCAGTTGCGCGCGGCTTGGCTGGAGCATCACGTGGTCGCTTTTCCTGATCAGCCCATGACAACGCAAGATTTAGAGCGCTTTACACAATACTTTGGCCCGTTTGGACATGATCCATTTATTCAAGCCATTGAGGGCCACCCTCATGTTATTGCTGTACAGCGAGCAGCTGACGAAACAGGGCCGGTGTTTGCAGGCAACGTATGGCATACGGATTGGAGTTTTCAAGCCAAACCACCGGCAGGAACGTGTTTGTTCAGTATAACGATCCCTCCTTGCGGCGGCGATACGGTTTTTACTAATCAGCATATGGCTTTGGAGCAAATGCCTGACGAGTTGCGCAAAAAGCTGGAAGGCAAATTCGCCGTGCACTCGGCACGCCATGGTTATTCAAAGCAGGGCGCCTACGGTGATAACGAAGAGGCGGAAAAAATGAGCATGACCTTTCATCCTAGCGATGAAGCCAATGCAGAACAGCGCCACAGTATTATTAAGGCGCACCCTGAAACGGGTCGGCTGGGGATTTTTGGTTGTTTTGGCTACATCATTGGCATTGAGGGTTTAGAGGACGATCATGCTGTTGAGCTACTCCTCGAGTTGCATGCCTGGCAGACGCGGGTAGAGTTTCAGTATCGCCATCAATGGCAAGAGAATATGCTAGTGATGTGGGACAACCGCTCATTGCTGCATGCGGCGGAAGGTGGATACGACGGATATGCGCGCCTTTTACATCGCACCACGATTGGTGAGCGTTAAGCCGGCAGATTGGGGTTCAAGGTTTGGCCAAGAGCTTTAAGCTGGCTCTCGCCCAGCGCGAGGGTAGCCATTTTGAAAGCAGCTGCAAAATCTTCAACTGGGTCGATACCCAGTAATGCACACGTTTACCGGTTAATGTCTTCACCACTACTGACGCAACATCATCCGCATATAGATGGATGCCGAGTTTTTCAATAAAGGGGCTGTTCGTGTCGTCGAGCATGGGCGTGTTCACAAAGGGCGGTGCAATATCGCATACGTAAATGCCGTGCTCTTGCCACTCAATGTTGAGAGCTTCGGTTAAGCCCCTGACAAAAAATTTCGACGCTGAGTAACTCGCAAAACCGGGCACCCCATAAATCGCTGAGGCCGAGCACATGTTGATAACGCGCGCATGGTCACGTTGTCGCAGATAGTCGAACGCCGCGAGTGTGCCATGCAGCACGCCACCCATGTTGACATCAATAATGCGCTGATGCTTGGCGGGGCTAATACTGGCGAAGTCACCTACCTCAAGAACGCCTGCACAGTTAAACAGTGCGTCGAGGTGGCCAGCATGGGCAACGTACTCGGCAAACGCTGAGCTAATAGCTTCTGGATTGGAAATGTCTAAAGCTATTTTATAGCAGCGTTCAGGGCCGATCTCTGTGGTGAGTGCATTGAGGGCTTCTTCGTTAACATCCATTGCGCCAATGTGCCAGCCTAGCGAAGCTAGTTTTTTCGCTGTGGCTTGGCCAATGCCTGAGGCAGCTCCGGTGATAATTATGGTTTGCATGAGAAGGCTCCGTGCGAGGATGTTCGGCCAAAGTTGATTTTTTTGGGGTTTAAATTTCTGTAGCGGTTGCCTAAAGAGCTGTATCATAACGCATTAAATACAGTCCAAACATAGTTCATCTACCCTGTATAGCGAGCATGCTATGACGAACGCACAATCGAGTAAAAAAACCATCTTGTATAGTTGCGAAGATGGCCTGGGTCGGTTGGTACTTAATGATGCCAAGCGTCACAATGCGCTGGGTCAGTACGAACTCGATCAATTGCATGATCTGCTGTTGATATTGGCGCAGGATGAAAAGCTGCGAGCATTGGTAGTGAGTGGTGCCGGTATGAAGACGTTTTGTTCAGGCGCGGCACTCGATCAGTTACACCCTGCGAATTTTAATGGCGACAACTTTGCCAAAGTTACTGAGCAGCTTTCGGAGTTAGCCGTACCTACGCTGTGTGCACTTAATGGCAATGTGTTTGGTGCAGGGGTTGATCTGGCATTGGCTTGCGATTTTCGGATCGGGCTTGTCGGCTCGCGCCTGCAAATTCCGGCAGCAGAAATTGGTGTGTGCTACCCCGCTAAGAGTATTCATCGGGTGGTTAATCAGTTGGGGGTTAGTTGTGCGAAGCAACTCCTGATGCTGGCGCAAACTTTTGACGATCAGCGCATGTATGACTGCGGATTTCTGCATGAATTGGTAGAGCCTAAACAATTACAAGGCAGAGTTAATCAATGGTACGTGTCGATTAGCGAGCTTGCTCCGCTATCGATTAAATCGATGAAGCAAATTATCGATGACTCAGCGTGGCAGCGGCTTGATGCTGATTCAGTCAAGGGTTTGTCGGAAAGTTGTTTCTCGTCTCAGGATTTCGTTGAAGGTATGCAGGCAAAAAAAGAAAAGCGAACGCCTAGATTTATAGGCAAATAAACGATGAGTCGTTTCTGTAGGTTCGTTTTTAGTATTGCTAAATTGTAATAAAAGGTTAAATACATTGAGTAACGACAACAAAATTCGCGCTGTGCAGGACACGGCTGGCGAAACAATGGCATTGGGCTCTCAAGGTGAGCCGGTGGCAATGGCAGAGCAATTGCCAACGCTTGATAGCCTCCTGCCAGAATTATTGCAGCCGGCTTGGGCGTTTATGTCGGGCTACCCGTTAGCAGCTGCATCAGCCACAGTCTTGGTTTTTTTTATGATGGCTTTGCTGCTAAGGTTCGTCGTTTTTCGGCTGTTACAGGGTGCGGCTGGCCTGACTAATAGCGCAGCCGATGACCAGATATTGCAAATATTGCGCAAGCCATTATTCAATACAGTTTTTCTTTTTGGGGTGACACTTGCTATTGCGTTGGCGGAATTACCCTGGGGTGAAAAGTTTTTAATTCATGCGGTGTTGTCATTTATCGTGATGAGTTGGTTGCTGGCTTCACTCAAGTTAACCACGATTATGCTTGAGGCATTTTCGAGCGACCATCGCTTTAAGGTTATTGAATCGCGCACAGTGCCGTTATTTGATTTGACGGGTAAGCTGCTGATGATTTTGGTTGGCAGTTATATTCTTCTGATGATTTGGGGTATCAATCCGGTGGGGTGGTTAGCTTCGGCCGGAATTATGGGTATTGCAGTAGGTTTTGCTGCTAAAGACACGCTGGGTAATTTGTTTTCTGGCTTTTTTATCGTTGCGGATGCGCCTTACAAAATCAATGATTACATTACACTCGACACAGGCGAACGCGGCAAGGTAGTTGCTATCGGGTTGCGCAGCACTCGTTTGATGACCCGCGGTGATGTTGAGATAACGATACCCAACGGCGTGATAGGCGCTGCAAAAATCGTAAACGAGAGTGGCGGGCCTTCATCATCGATGCGTATTGGTGTCCCCGTTGGCGTCGCTTATGGCTCCGATGTTGATGCTGTTTGCGAGCTGTTGACCAGCGTCGGCGAAGCACATACAGAAACTCGGAGTAATCCCGAGCCTCGTATTCGAATGCGCGCATTCGGTGCATCGAGTCTCGACTTTGAATTATTGTGCTGGATAGACAAGCCAGAAGACAAAGGGCGAATTACGCACGAGTTGCTAATGGGTATTTATAAAACACTAGGCGAGCATAATATCGAAATCCCCTATGCTAAGCGTGATATTTATATTAAAGAGATGCCACAGACGTAACCCCGACAGGTCGTTTGTTACGATGAGCCGACTAAAACATTATGATCTGCCATCTTAGGCCGTGCGTATAATAGAGCCTTAGCTTAACGACGTAGCGATGATTTCGAAGGCTAAATGTTTTGTAATGTTGGCGCTGTTGCAAGTATTAATGCCTCTTTTGAGAAGCCCTCGTTTTTGTTATTATCGTTTTCCATTCGGCAACGGCATATCACTTCAAGGTTCAGCCCTAAGCGAAAACATATTTAAGATATGTGGCTTAGTGCTAATTCGACTGGCCACCTCGATCGATAGCCGCGGCCGCGCTCTTCATTTTTCATTGGTAGTGATAGTTCCCTCGCGCACAGTTACTAATGAAGTTGCTACTCAATATTCCCAGCGGTAAATTTCTTTATGCATAAAAATTGGCTCATAGCTTTGTTGATCGGCGGTGGATTAATTCTTTGGATGGCATCAGGTATTATCTTTGGTGAGCCACCTGAGACGGATCATGTAACGCTATCGGAGCGAAATAGTGAGCGTAAAGCCAAAGGGCAGGTGCATATTGCCCAGGTGCGAGCCGAGGTCCGCCATGCTCAGCCGCGCAAACGCTTTTTGACTTTGCGTGGTAGGACACAAAGTAAACGTATGGTTGATGTTAAAGCGGAGGTTGCAGGTAAAGTTGTTGCCCGCCCCATCGAGCGAGGCGCACGTGTCCTGCAGGGCGATCTGCTGTGTCAGTTGGCGCTGGATGACCGGCAAGTTGCACTCATCCAAATGCAGGCGGCACTGAAAGAGGCTGAAATTGAGCATGCGGGTAGCCAAAAACTTAAAGCTCGAGGCCTGCAGTCTCAAACGGCCATTGCCCGATCTGAGGCTACACTAGAATCTGCACGCGCCGGTGTGCGTCGTGCCGAATTAAATCTAGAGCGCACGCGTATCGTCGCACCCTTTGATGGTGTGGTCGAGAGCTTGCCCCTCAATGTAGGTGATTATGCTACCAACGGTTCTTTATGCGCTACCGTGATTGATTTAGACCCTATGCTAATCGCCGCTGAGGTTACAGAAGTAGAGGTTGGGTATGTCCAATTGGGTACCGCTGTGTCGGGGTCTACAAGCGTGGGCGCGGAAATACAGGGTCGGTTAACTTTTGTTGGCAAACAAAGCGATCCGCTTACCCGCACCTATTCGGTAGAAGCTACTGTAGAAAATGCAGACTATGCAGTCCCTTCGGGCCTCACTACAAGCGTTCGCATTGAGCTCAATGAAGTATTGGCTCATAAAGTTTCGCCAGCTTTGTTTGGACTTGATGATGCCGGAGCGATGGGCTTACGGTTAATCGACAAAGACAACCGCGTTGTATTTTATGCAGTAGAGGTTATTGAAGACACTGCTCAGGGTGCCTGGGTAACCGGTCTGCCAAACAAGGTTGATTTAATTACAGTTGGACAAGAGTTTGTTTTAGCCGGGCAGCTGGTTGAGCCTATTTATGTTGATGCGCAAGACAACCCTAACATAAAAGCTGATTCGGTAAGTCGGGCAAGCAGGGTGCTTGAAGCTGAGGCTTTGAATGTGGATTTGGCTGAACCCACGACGGTGTTAAGCACGGCCCCTGTAGGTAATATACGGTGATCACTTTTATTGACGCGGCCATTAGTCGTACCCGCTCAACCTTGCTGATGATGGGAGTTGTCGTCTTGTGTGGGCTTATTGCGCGCTCTGTCCTACCAATTGCTAATAATCCCCATATAGAGTTACCTTTCTTTTACGTGGGTATCGTTCACGATGGGATTTCTCCCGAGGATGCCGAGCGCCTGCTTGTCCAACCAATGGAGATCGAACTGCGAAAGATTGAAGGTGTTGAAGAGCTTCGTGCGATAGCGTCTGAAGGCATGGCAACCTTGTTCGTTGAGTTTTCGGTACAGCATGACCTCGACCAAGCATTAATAGACGTCCGTGAGGCAGTAGATCGCGCGAAAGCAGAGATACCCAGCACAGCGGAAGAGCCCTTTGTGCGAGAGCTTTCGGCCGACGATTTTCCGACCATTCAAATCAATCTAATTGGCGAGAACGTCAGTGAACGTGCGGTCTATGCCGCGGCTTTGAGCTTGCGAGATGAGCTAGAGACGATTCCATCGGTGCTTGCAGCAAATTTACAGGGGCAGCGTGAAGAGTTACTTGAGGTGATTATTGATCCGGGGGCATTAAATGCTTACCGCATTTCAAGTGAGGAACTCATTAACACCTTGGTGCGAAATAATCGTCTGATTCCTGCAGGCAGCATTGATACAGGTCAAGGCCGCTTTTCCGTTAAAGTTCCTTCGGTGGTTGAAGATGCCAGCGACGTGCTCGGTCTGCCTGTGCGCACGCAAGGCGATACGGTAGTGACGCTAGGAGATGTCGCAACCATTCATCGGACGTTTAAAGACCGAACCAGCTACTCAAGAGTGAACGGGCGAGAAGCCATGTCGATTGCCATCTCCTTGCGTGCTAATGGCAATGTGATCGATACCGTCGATCAGGTGCTAACTATTGTTGATGCGGCGCGCCCGAATATTCCCGACGGTATTGAAGTGCTGATCTCGCAGAATCAGGCCGAGTTTGCCAGTGAGCAGGTCACCGAATTACAGGGAAATATTTTTACCGCGTTGGCGCTAGTCATGGTTGTAGTGGTTGCAGCGATGGGTTTTCGTAGCGGTGTCATTGTTGGCTTGGGTATTCCAGTCTCCTTGTTATTTTCAGTTACCATCATTTATTTGCTGGGTTATACATTTAACTTTATGGTGATGTTTGGGATGTTGTTAGGCCTAGGCATGTTAATCGATGGCTCCATCGTTATTACCGAGTATGCCGACCGTCAAATGGCTGATGGTATCGGGCATGAGGACGCCTATGCGCTGGCCGTTAAGAGGATGTTTTGGCCCGTGGTTGCCTCTACAGCGACGACCTTGGCAGCGTTTTTACCCTTAATGTTTTGGCCAGGAGTATCGGGCGAGTTTATGCGCTACTTACCAGTGACAGTGTTCACTGTATTGAGCGGTTCGCTGCTATATGCGCTCATGTTTGGTCCTGTGTTAGGTACGCTATTTGGTAAGCCTGATGCCCACAAAGGCAAACTTTCTGTAGAAGCGCACTTGCTCGAGACGGGCGATCCCACAGGATTAAATTCAGTGACGGGTCAGTATGCACGTATGCTTGCGGGTGTAGCGGCTCGACCCTTTTTTACCATGGCAATTATTGGCGGCTTGCTGCTGAGTATTTTTTGGGCCTACGGTAAATTGGGCGTGGGCATGGTGTTCTTTTCCGATTCAGACCCACAGTACATCCAAGTGGCAGTGCGTGCTAGAGGTAATTTTTCAGCCAGCGAGTCCAATGAATTAGTTAAACAAGTTGAAAATGAAATTTTGCAATTGGAGGGCATTAGAGCAGTTAATGCGCGCGCGATGCTGCCCGCTGGCAGCGGCGGAGATCAGTTTGGTCTGGGTAACAGCGGCAGCTCCGATACCATAGGGTCTTTGTTCATTGAGTTGTATCCTGAGAGTCAGCGGGAGGTCAAGGGCAACGCTCTGATGCAACAGATTCGCGATCGTTCAGGACAATTTGCAGGTATCTCGGTAGATGTGTTGCCGATGGAAATGGGCCCGCCCGTGGGCAAGCCAATTCAAATTGAATTGCGTTCTACCAATCGTGCTTTACTTGAGCCGGCGCTAGCGCGAATTCGCGCGCATATGAATACTATGCCCCAGCTCGTCGACATTGATGACAGTAGTGCATTGCCCTCAATAGAGTGGCGGCTGTCAGTGGACCGTGCGCAGGCATCTATCTATGGCGCTGACGTGTCGTCGGCAGGTATTGCTGTGCAACTGGTGACGAATGGTGTGAAAGTCGATGAATATCGCCCAGAGGGCGCTGACGACGCGGTTGACATTCGAGTTCGGTATCCGGAGCGTGAGCGCGGTATCCGCTCAATGTCAGAACTTCGTGTTAGCACTAACCGAGGCATGGTGCCACTATCCAACTTTGTTCATATGGCACCAGTGCCGGGTGTTGATTCATTTGAGCGTGTAAATGGCGTGCCGGTTGAGAGCGTTAGAGCTGACGTGATTGAGGGTGTGTATGCCGATGCGATGGTTCGCGAAATACAAGAATGGTTGGCTACGCAAAAATTCCCGTCAGGACTAGAAATTGATTTTAGAGGAGCCAATGAAGAGCAAGCGGATTCGATGGCGTTTGTGCAGGTCGCATTTTTAATCTCGTTGTTACTCATGTTCGTGTTGCTGGTCACGCAGTTCAATAGTTTTTATCAAAGCGCACTCATCTTACTGGCAGTAATTATGTCGACTGCGGGCGTGCTGCTGGGCCTCATCATCACAGGTAATCCTTTTAGCGCCATTCTCTCTGGTGTAGGGGTTGTAGCGTTGGCCGGTATTGTCGTTAACAACAATATTGTTCTAATCGATACGTTTAATCATGTACGTGACGACCACCCCGAGTTGCATGTACGTGACGTTATTGTGCGAGCTGCGTCGCAGCGGTTGCGCCCCGTAATGTTAACAACAGTGACAACTGTGTTTGGTTTATTACCTTTGGCCTGTGGTTTATCGGTTGATTTAATTAACCGAAGCTACAGCGTGGCTGGTCAAATGAGTGTTTTTTGGGGGCCATTGTCACAAGCTATTGTGTTTGGTTTGTCTTTTGCCACGATTCTCACGCTCATTGCTACCCCCGCAATGCTCGCTTTTCCTGTTGCCCTGCGCGAGAGGTATGCGGTGATTAAAACAGCCGTTATTAAAGCAAAACCGACCTCTTTGTAGGCTGCGTGCTGTTTGGCCTTGAGATCGGGCGCTTGGGTCAGATTTGGCTACTAGGTTTGCCTACTGGGTTTGCCTATAGGATGTCGGCAGGGCTGCCTGTGCACAACGCCAACCTAATCGACCTGCTCACTAGCAAGTGAAACAGGTATAATGCTAGCACCACAGCACAGCTAGCCTACTGGGCGGTTAGTTTATCCTGCTTATTCTCTGATCGTCACAAGCCTCATACAAAAAGCCTCCTATGAAAGTAAACTTTGAAACTGCGCTGGGTTCGTACCGAATTCAACGATTTCCGCTGCGAGCACAGCAGCCCCTGCAGGCTTGGGATGCTGCCGATGAGCTGTTACTAAATACGCTCGTCGCTGAATATTCTGAGCGTCTGAAGTCCACTGAGAGTCGCGTGCTGCTTGTCAACGATCAGTTTGGCGCGCTGGCTACAGCGCTACGTGCACAGCGACCCGATTGTTGGAGTGATTCAACGATGAGTCATGCAGCCACGGAGTTTAATTTGCATGAAAACGTTGATTCGGTAGATGCCGGTAAGTATGGTTTTACTGCCATTAGTAGCGTGAGCGATTTAAACGGATACTACGACCTTGTGCTAATCAAAGTGCCAAAGACACTGGCGTTACTTGAGCAACAACTCACAATGCTTAGCGGGCATATTACCGAGAGTACATTGGTTATCGCTGGTGGTATGACCAAGCATATTCATAACTCAACCGTTGGTCTGTTCGAAACACTGGTCGGGCCCACTCGCACCTCACGGGCGACTAAAAAAGCGCGCTTGATTTTTTCTGAGCCAAAGTTAAATGACGCAGATTCGCCCGCTCCGCACTTGATCGAGTCGAGGTATCAGTGCGAGCCGTTGCACGCAGAGCTGATTAGTTATGCCAATGGGTTCTCGCGTGAACGACTTGATATTGGGGCTCGAGCTATGTTGCAAGCCCTGGACAAGTACCCCATACCAATGGGCAATAATATTGCCGATTTTGGCTGTGGGAATGGCGTATTGGGTTTGTATGCATTGCAAAAAAGATTGAGTCAGCCAGCTGCTCGTGTGGCTTCAGCATCGGCAGCCGTGTCCATTAGCTTTATTGACGAATCGTACATGGCGATAGCGGCAGCACAAAAGAATTTTGAACGTCTGCATGGCGGTCTGTCAGTTGAGAGTGAAATATTACAACAAGACAGCAGCCAACAAGCGG
>Ga0209504_1001880_pt1 | contig 15126 bp, 9 predicted proteins | sample COGITO_mtgs_1005_FD_184791 | JGI IMG/M metagenome (GOLD analysis project Ga0209504, IMG submission 184791) | Pelagic marine microbial communities from North Sea - COGITO_mtgs_100511 (SPAdes) (version 2) | ecosystem: Environmental > Aquatic > Marine > Epipelagic ...
AGTCGGACCCTTGGTCGATGATTAGGTTGTAGCGGGCTGCGCTCATATGATTTCCTCCATTACAGAATTATATCTAAGTTGACATTCTATGTCAAGGTTTATTTTTTAGGTGGTACTAGGATATAAATATCCTAGTACTACGCTGTATTCTCCATCGTCTGTCTCAGTAAAAAAATATTCATTGTCTGTATTAGACGCCTCAGAGGTAGCAAGGGCTTGTATTGCGTCGCCCGCTTCTTGGCAGTTTTCGTGTTGAGAGACTAATACCTCTGTCCAGTTTGTTTTCATAATTTTTAAATTGATCATGCTATATTCTCCATAGTTCCTACTACTTGGTTAATCTGTGCCTGTGCTCTGGCGGAGGAAAGCCCTGCTGCTGTGAAAGATAGTGTTAAGTACTCTGTCAGAGTTGAGGCAGGCAGATAGGCCACCAGGCTCATCTGCCTCCGCCTGCCAGGAAATCCTGTACCTGCCGGAACTTGGTCAGTGATAAAGTTTGTAAGGCCCGAAACGTCAACTAGGGTGACATTGGTTGCCCCGGATGTTTGAAAGTTATCTTTATTAACATATATAGTATTTCCGACTTGTGGTAAGTTTGATATACCAGAAAGCCTTATTTCAGTCTGAGGCCCGGCACTCTGATAACCATCATGATCATATCGCACTCCGTAAATTTTATGGGGGTTTGTTCCATTATCACTCGTTGCTAGCATTGTACCCGGTACTATATCCTGTATCTTATTTCCCGCTACTACGATGGTCCAAGACCCTGTACCTGAAGGTGAATAGGCTCTAACAATATTCCCTATTGAGACAGATTGATCCTCTGCAGAGGCGTTTGCAAGAACAGTTCTTTGTAAAATAGGACGTATACTAACCTCCTTAGCATTATTTTGGTCATTGTTTGCCGTCTGGTAATAAATATCTAGACTTATCTTCTTCCTTTTAGCTACAAGCTCGGGAGCAGGTACATTAAAGGTTCCAAAAACACTGCTGCCTCCGAAAGGTACATTAAAGGCTGGGTTGTATATTGCAATAGGGTACTCTTCTGTTACATCACCAGTTAGCTTGTTTACTGCAACCGAGCCTACCGCAATAGCATCTGCAGTAATAGCGCCTGCATCAATAGCATCTGCAGTAATAGCATTGGTTGATATTTGTTCGGCAATAATCTTACCTACTTGAACAATATCATCTTTTCTTAGTTTTTCGCTATACCCGTCAGCAAAGTATTCTTTGCCAAACTCGTCGTTTGTTCTTAGTGCAAAGGTACCTGTACCAGTGAACTTCCATAGATTCGAACCCCCTCCAAGTGCGTTTGCCGAATCGTATTCGAAGTCATTCGAACCTATTTTAAGACCCACTAGATTAAGAGGGGAGGCCGACATAAGGTCATGAGTATCGTGTTTTACCCATTTTGAGTTTGTACCGTCCCAATAACTAACAGTAATAATAGTAGGCTCAACACTTGCTATTTGATAATTTGATATTCTATGGGGAAGCATATACACGTCACCGCACATATTCCAGGGCAAGGCTGAGACACCGTCTCCTCCAGCGCCGTCCCCATTATCAAAAGACCCAATGAGTCTAGTATTCGAACTGGCAGTGCTCCAGTCGTTAGATGTTCTAATATCTAATACTTCTGTCTTTGCAGGATCAAAGTATATAGGCGCTATAGCGTTGTCATATGTCAAAACCCTGGTTGAGACGGGACGCACTTGAACATTATCATTTACTCCTGATTGACAAGCTACAAGTAGTGGAGTGTCGGATAAGATCCAAACATATACTTTGCTAGTACTGCTGAGACCTGTGAAAGTCTTTCTCAGCACTGTAGATTCGCCTATTTCCGCAACCTCAAAGCCTTCTAAACTTTGTACGGTGCCATTTACTTCGCCTTCTGTGCTTACTAGAGGGCCGGCTCCGGTTGCTGTGAACTCGGTATTAGGGTTGCTATCCGCCGCACCTATAGTGGTAAAATCTGTGTTTCCTGTTGTTAATATTTTATACTTCACTCCCGCAATCAATGAACCTGAGGACAATGTTTTATTTTTCTCAAAATTACCGTTCCACTCAATAAGAGGAGAACCGTTCAACTTAGTAGGCGAGGGGCTAGTGGAGTTAAAATACCTTATATTTCCTGAGCCATAAGGCGCGTAGAAATCATAGTGGTTATTAGTTCCTACGGAGAAGTTACAAAACTTTGTGCCTGTAGAAGAGAAAGCATTTAAAGCTCTTCCCTTTCTAACAAAAGAAACTGCCTTATTTGATTTCATCACATCACCAGCAGCAAGCGTAAGAGTTCCTTTTGTGCCCGCAGCTACGTCTACTAGTATAGGCTCTTCGTTTTTGAATATATGAGTACCGCTCTCGCCTACAGCATACTGCACAGCAGTATTATTGGTCATATTAACACGAGGGCTTACTGTAGCTTGACCCTCTGGGTTGCGTCTAGTTACAACATCCGAAACAGGAACTCCTCCTATTACAGAGCTTTCACCAAGATTAAAGTTTCCTGCCAACAGAAGCTCCCCATTCACCAGGAGCATATTAGTAGTGAAAACGGCTTGATTCGTGCCGGTCTTGAGCAATTGACCTACTATAAAATCTTGAGCAAAATTTAAGCGTAGCTTTTCTCTATTGAACGCTTTATTGTTCCAACCAGCCTCAGGGTTTCTATCTACTGTTAAGTGTGTGTCATTTTTAATAGTAGCTACCCTATAGTACATATTATTCGCCGCTCTTAGGGTATCTCCTAGTTGTAGCTCTGTTGTGAACGAAGTGCCTGAACCCGTAATTACATGACTATTCGAAGCCTTACTAATTGTACCTGTTAAATTAGCTGTAAACTTATTAGTAACTGTAGCATCGCTCCACGTATCAAGAGGCATGCCCGAAATTTGCTGTTCGTAAGTATCCCGGACAATCGGTACTAGTTGGTCCGCATCGGCATCATACATAACATCATAAGGAGTAGTAGAGATCGCCAAACCAGATAAAGAGATGTCTACCCCTGTAGGTCTTGATATAATTTCAGCCTTACTAGATTGAGCAGGTTGCACAACTATTTCATCCGCCCGAAAGTTTAGTTCGGTTTGGGTGGTCCCATCTGAAGTAGCTATATCTACAGTTGTATTTGCTTTGCCTCCTACGGCTAGCCCATACTTACTCGCATAGCCTCTACCCAGTAAACTGCTACTGTTATGTGGAGGTACTGTTAGACTTACATTGGCAGGATAAGAGGTTTTGCCTGTTGAAGTAATTGTTGTGATACTAAAGATTATACCGCCCTCTAGAAAAGGTCTTGCGAATACATACTCTTGAGTGCCTGAACTGACGACTTTTTCTCTGACGAAAGTTCCTTCGGCATCGTCTTCGCCGAAGGGGAAGACGGCCTTATTACAAGTTATTTTATAGCTATCAACATCTTTGAACAAAGAACCGTCGCTATTTACAGGAGGCTCCCAGTGAAGAGAGTAAGTCCCTCCCAAGTCGCCAGGAACCAGAGATAGATTTGTAGGTTCCTCTGGAGGGGTTACTGACCTAGATGCTAGATCTGGGTAGGCCTCTTCGCTGCGAACTACTGTGTATACTTCTTCGTTCTCGATGGCACCAAATTTCTCGTTATAATGCTCAACTCCTGTAAGCGTATGTACTCCCTGAGAACCTTCCTCAATAGACAGCAGTTTATATTGCTTTGCTGTTCCCGCAACAAGTTGACCATTTGCATCTACCTCATTGATAACAAATACAGACTGTTCAGCAGGGCGCTGACTAAATTCTGCGGTAAGAGGTAAAACGTCGACTTCCGACACTCCGCCCGAAAAAGTTAGCGCAGACATATCTATGTTTCTTGTCTCTGTTTTTATCGGGCGCTCTTCGCCTTCGATACTCGCATTCTGGGCTTGGGGCATAAGAACGGTTACACTATAGGTGTTGGTCTCTTTCAGAACAACAGATCGATCTAGCGGTAATATATCAAAATCTGGATCACTATAGAAAGATAGGTCCGAAGTTGTTTGGGCTGTCCAAGAATTAAGTCCGTGGTTGCCTGCAGTTGCAAGGTTTCCTTTTCCCCAACCTCCGTTATTACTTCCTGCCCACAAACCAGTATCAAAATTAGTCTTGTCGGAAGTTTGCAAGTCAAGCACCTTACGATTACCGATATATAATCTTGCTATGCCATCAGGAATTACATATTCTATAGTAATTTTGTGAGACTGTCCGTTAAATTCGGGTATCTCTGAAATAGGAATCAGTCTAAAAACTCCGCCAGTTGTATTTCCAGTGATCGTATCCTCGCCTGAGCCTGCTCGGAATACTAGATTGTAGGCTCCTCCGCTGCTAATAACGCCTAGATAAGTACCTACACCGGTTCCCCCTATCTCAAATAGACATTCATTTCGTGTGAAAGTGGCGGGGAGGTTCGCTGTTCCCGAAATAATAGCAGTTTTTGCTCTATTCTCAGAGGAAGCTGGTACGAATGTATCGGTGGAGATGGTGACACCATTATCTGCTCTTGAGATCAAGCCTGTCGCGACCCTTCCTTTTGTAGGGTCTGAAGAAATTCTTCCGCCAAGACCTAGTCCTTGTCTTCCTGAGTCTTGTATGCTTACAATGTCGCCCGGGACCAAGAAGCCTGAATCAAGCGAAGTACTAAAGCTTACAACCTCTGTTTGGTTAACGCTTGTCCATAACTTCCACTTAGCGTATCGTAGAGCTTGGCCCTCAGAAGTACACCCAAATGCCATCGCCTCTTGCTTAATTAGTTTACCTGTTTTTGCTATATTTTCAGAATCTTCTAATAGAAGAGGTTCAAGGTCATAATTAGATTCTGGATTATTCCAAGAGACTACTATCTGGTTGGCGCGTGTTTTTTCTCCTGAGGTTTGGTAAGAGAATAGCCCTTTGGACACATTGGAGTTTGAAAAAGTATATACAGGGTCTTTAGCTTCATCAATTATAGTTTGCACTTTTCCATCTAACCAGTATAGCATACCTCTAAAAATAGTGGCCATGTCTTTTAATACTTTATAAGACTCTGCGGCTTTTGTAAGGTATATGTTTGCTCTAAAACGAGGCTCGGTTCCTCCCTTTCCATCAGGGACTAGCTCGTCACAGTATTTGGCAACTCTATATAGTTGAAATTTATCAATATCGACCTCTTGTATGAAGCCGCCTAGTCCATACCTATCATTAGTAAGTATATCGTAAAATACCCAAGCAGGATTGTCTGTATAAACAGGCTTAACTGCAAAAGAGCCATTCCATAGACCAGAGTATGCCGCAGTATCGTTAGCAGTCAGATGCCTCGGCGTATAGTTATTAGGAATTTTTACTAATCGGCCCCTGCAGTGGTACGTTCGTACAGGTAGTCGAGGATATTCTTTAGATGTAAAGCTAGTATGGGCATACGCGGTTAAAGGGTAGCTTAAATTTGATTCCGAGGTACTTTGGATACTCGTTATAGCTGCTTTTGCAAAAACCTCGTGTCCTGATGTTCCTGATGTAGCTAAGCCGTCATGTCGACTTTTTCTCTCCACTGTTATCGCAAAATCAGTAAAAGGCCTGTAAGGCTCTAGATTTATCTCCTGTTCAAACCTTATAGGCCTACTAACTCCTTTCGATCTGACTACCGTATTTATACCTTGTTTTCCGTGGTCTACTGAGAATATTTTGAAAGTATCAGAAGCAGTCCCACGATAAATTGTAAGTTTTATATCGTGTTTAGCCTCAGCTTGGTAGGATTCTCCGTTATCGATATTAACATTTCTTAATTGATCATAGGAAAATTCCAATGATACATTGCTGACCTGCTTTACCTGCTCTCCAGTAAGTCCGAAACCTCCCGCAGAAGTACCTCTAAATACAGGTGCTGCTGTGGCCGGAGTATTCGGTGTTTTAGACGAGGAGTCTACAAATTCCAAAAGGCTATTACTAAATGAAGGCCCCGCGCCTACATTTATCGAACTGCCCGCGCCGCTAAATATAGGTGCCTGGTACTGGTATCCGTGTCTAAAAGTACTTATGACATCGCTACTCGTTAGATACGCATTAGAAAACTCTGAAGGAGTTAAGGTAGTGCCATTGCTGTCCCCCGAGTCTCCATCTATTCCGCTTGGATCAACTGTCAGGCTGTCAATCTTAAAGTCTGCAATCTCCCAATCATAAGTACCATTAGGAATTGTGCCGTTAGTGTTTTGAATGGTAATATAATCGCTGTCAATATTAGCAGTACCTACAATCAGTACACTTCTATCGGCTCGTAGCGTTGCGGAAAACGCGCTACTTTCAATGAAAGACGCAACGTGTTCAGCATTGCCAAAATATATGTTTGGCTCGAAAACAGCAGAGCCTGTATTAGTAACTGTTACAGATCCCCAGATCTCTTTGCCTGTTGCAGGGTTTTCAAGTGTGGCATAAAAATTTCTTTCTCCGTCAAAAGGAGTAACATCTAGCCTATCAAGATTCGAGGTAAATTCGTTGCCTGATGAAGTAATACTGATACCCGGCAGCTCGCCTTCCACAGAGGGAGCAACTAGAGCGGGCTGAACACTTACAGTTAAGGTGGCAAGTCCAATAATTCTCAGAGGCTTATTCATAGTGAACATTGCCCCTCCATTAGTCATAAGCTCTACTCTTCTTGGATTAGAAGAAAAAGTACCTGAAGGGAAGGTGGCCGTATTGCCGTTAATGGTCACTTGACCTACGTCAGAGGTATCTTCAGAAGTTACCGAATTTACTTCGCGACCTACTATAGAATCCCCGTCAAGATAGACGCTGGATCTACCGTCTACAAGGCCCTCGATAGGCCCTTCAGATATAAGATCCGTAGCGTCTATTCGTGTTATTGTACTTTCATAGTAGAAAGTAGCATCATATTTATTCTTTTCATTTTCCGCTATCTGCGAATCTCTAGTTGTTGACATTATTAAACTCTCCTATTAACTTCCAAAACCATGACCCATGTTCCAAGGTCCGTATATCGGGGTAACGTATTCCCCTGTGTTTGCACCTAAATTGCTTGTTCTGAAGCCAATAGGTCTACCTGGTACTCTTAATTCTCCGTACAGCAAAGGTACGGGATCTCCTTCAATTACATTCTGTTGAGAGCCATCGAACAGATATGTAGGAGGCTGCTCTTTATCTACAGCCGGGTCGGGGGCCATTATCATCGCAAGGCTCGCGGTTGCTAGACTTACTCCAATCCCGAGTAGGGCCATACCTACTTGCGCGTTTGTAAAGTTTCCAAAAGCTAGAAATTGAGGGCTCGCCAGTCCAATACCTATAAGGGCTACACCCAGAATCAAAGATGTAAACCTACTTTTGGAGCCTCTTGGCACAGGATGAAACGAGATGTCTCCTAACTCTTCAGACTCAAGTATCTCTTTCTCTGACTTTTCCTTTTTATCAATCTCTACAACAAAGTCCAAGCCTTTAGAATCCGACTCTGCTAAGTATTTTCTAAAAGCACCGTCAAAGTTAGCGTCTAAAAGCTTGATTGCGTCTGATACGTTCCTAACATCGGCCTCTAGCTCAGGTGTGAAGAGCTGGCCTAGTTCTCCTTCTAAATATATTTTACGTTTCATATCTATAAATTTCCGTTAAGTGCTTTGTCCAGAAAGGGTATAGATTCTCTCTGCATGAAAGCCTGTCTGCGCAATGATGAAAAAATACATCATTACCTAAATAAACCCCACAATGATTAGGTACTTTTGAGTCAATTGAAAAGATAAGCAGGTCATGTTTCTCTGCGCTGTCTACTTTCTTAAAACCCCAACTATTGATATAATCTTCTGTGAAGTAGTTCAACCCTTTCTCCCACCATAAGTTTTCATATGCGTCTCGGGCAGGGAGTTGAATGCCTTGAGTACTGTACCAGTCTTTAGAAGCCTCGAAACAGTCCTGCACTCCGAAAATATACTCTCTACCTATAAGAGACACTGTATTGTGTTTTGGCTGTTGTACGTGGAGTTCTAGGTCTGGATAGCTAAATATATAGTAAGGTATACAAAGCGCATCGCAGTTGTTAATATCAGAATCAGAAGGCTCACAACTAGCATCTGGATGACTATGTACAATACCTACTATCTCTGCTGTTCTTTTTATTTCTAAATATTGCTTGGAGTCCATAATAAAATCATCATTATTATTCGCCAAATTTGTACAAGGAAACCATTTCAGCCTCCCTTTAAATATAGCAAAAACTCCACAACCTTCTCTTGGGTACTCAGATTCAAAATGTTCTGCTAATTCTTCTAGTAGCTCTTTACTTAAATTTAACACTGGCGGGGAACCCTCCGAAAGGTATAGACCCTTGTGTTGTTGATTTTCTTGAGCCAGGTACATCAATACCTGTACTCGAGGAGGAGAGACCTATTCTTGTACCTTGAAATCTACACCTACACCCTGCAAGCGTTTTACTACAAAGGTCTATACGAGACCACAGGGTTAAAGAAGGGTCGGGAGTATTTCCAGCAGATAAACTAACATTCGCTTGCCATATTTTATTGTCGTACCTTACTAAAGCGTTTGCTGAATAAGTAGCGGAGGCAGAGTAGTCGCTCCAGCCTCTAACCTCCTGCCAAAAAGCCTGCGTAGTCGAGGGCGTTGTTTGGTTTGAATCGGTCTCACTTCTCCAAAATTTAGAGATGTGTGAGACGAGCACATCTCGAGCATACGTACCCGAAGAATACGCACTAGAGTTGGCGTTGAGCACTGTGGCGGAGACAAGAGGTCTATTTTGTGTATCAAAGAAAGCATTGTACTCAACAACAGGATTAGAGGTGTTGCCCAACACAGTAACAGAGTGATTGCTGTCTGCGGCCCAGTTACATGCACCACGAGACCTAGAAACTCCTTGATATTCCCAAGAGCAGTATTTTCCTATTATAGATCTAGAAGGTATAGTTACACCCTCTAAATCAAAGGGACTACTTAGCTCAAAAGATACAAGCGAGCTATCCTCTTCTGCTACTCTGTCTATTATATAGCGCTTAACAGGAAACTCTATTGGAGCTGAAGCATCTACACCGCCTACTAAATATTTTGCAAAAGTTGTTCTCAGAGTTATAGTCTTACCTATCAGAGCCTGGAAGTTAAATCCCGCACTTTGAAGAGTTGTTCGCAGTAGAGGAAGAACATTCGCCATCGTAAGAGTAGGCCTAGTAGCAGAGCCTTCGGACTTGTGCGAAACACCCTCTAATAGCATCGGCAAAGCTACATAAGTATTGGCGGCGCTAGAAGTATTGTTCGTAGGGTTGCCTTCAGGGTGAAACTGAAGATCTGCTATTAGCTCATTTTTTCCTGGGTGAAAAAATAAAGTAGAGCTGTCGCTAAGTTTGAGCTCAAATAACTCTACTATAGCATTATCAATAGCTAGTGTCTGGAGATCACTAGAGATTATATTATTGGTACTCATGGTTCATATACTCGTTTTAAAGTTGCACTAAGACTATAAAAATCATCATAGCTGTATGTTTTTGAATATTCGGATACTATTACTTTTACAGTAACCTCTCCTCCTGTGTTCGGTGTGGTAAAGTCAAAAGGTGTAACACCTTTTAATAAGTCAAAAAAGCCGGAAATTGCATCAATCTCCGCTTTAGTTCTATTCACGAAACTGACGGTAAAGGATTCATTAGAGCTATTTATGCCGTCCTGAATTCTTTGCTCATACCCGTCCCCAAAGGAGACTTTACGCACTCGCGGAACTGCTTGTAGCACCATTGATTTATCGGGTATTCTTTGAACCCCTGACACTGTAAAGCCTATAGCCATTATTATACTCCATAAGGGCTAAGCATTCCGCCCGATCTTTGTTGTTTTGATAGTTCTTCTTGTATAGCCTTTGATATAGCTCTACCAAAGTTCTCTACGTTTGAATCGTCTCCAGATGCAGAAGAGGAGGCGCTTCCGTTTTTATCAACTGAAACATTAACAGTTACATTATTAGTTTGCTGGCCTCCCGACTTCATTTCTACGGGAATGGACTTGCCGTTGGGCAGAGGCACAACTGCTTCTGTTCCGTGCAATATTGCGGGATATCCCGAAGTAGAGCCTCTTGCTACACCGCCGGTTGAGTAGCCTGTAGGAGGTGTAGCGATACCTCCGGTTCTGAGTTCATATTTTGCTGCTATATTTGCTCCGGCATTAGATGCCCCTGAATAGACTGTCTTGCCGGCGGAGTTTACTGCAGAATCACCGCCTCCACCGAAAGTGGATAAAGCTGCCTGAATTATTCTTGCTGCCATCATCTCCGCAACCATTCTTGCAAGGTGTCCTAGTATGGCCTTTGCCATATCTGCGAATGCTTCTTTTGCAGTTTTAGTTCCGTCTATTATACCTGTAAATGCGTCAGCCAGGCTATTCTCCAAAGCATCAAATAGGGCCACTTTTCTCTCGTAGGCATCGTTTAGGGTTTGCTGGGCTTCTAGCTCGGCATAGAGAGAGTCCTTCTGCTGTGCAGTAAGTATAATGTTCTTTTCTTTTAAAGCATTAAGGCGCGTATTAAATTCAGTGACTACAGGGTTCGCGCTAAGTCCCTCGAACCTCAGTCGTGCCGCTTCTGTATCTGCTTGCACATTTAACAACGCTGCTTGACCTCTTTGCCCAAACAGGGTAATTTCCTGACTTAAAAGTGCTACATTTTGTTTTGATATTTCTAGTTTTCTCTCTGCTGCGGCGAGTTGCTCGGGGCTGGCGGCGAGAGCCCCCTTTCTTCCAGAAAGATTAGTCTCCTCAAGTTGAGCATCTCGTTGTTTTTGTTGGGCCGAGCGCAACTGCTCTTGTAAGGTTATTCTCTGCTGGTTAGACTGCTCTACACCTCTTGCTATACCGAAAGACCCCGTACCTCCTGCCTCAATAAATTTACTTTTCTGTTTTGCTCGTAATAGGGACAGTTCAAGATTTAGTCTCTTCTTTGAATCCTTACCTAACTCTTTCTGAAGCTTGAGGTTTTCGGCTAGAATGTTATTTTTAATTGTTTCAAGTTTAACCTCTGAATCAATAATAGAAAGCTTGCCCTCCATCTGATTTTTTTGCTCAGTGAGTAGCGATAAGCTTTCTTTCTCGTCATCGGTTAAAGTCTGTGTCTTATCTGCCTGCTTTGCAAGAAGTACTCCCTGGGCCGCTAATACAACTTCTTTTTTTGCTTCCAGAGTATTTCGTTTTGTAGCTATGAGGGTGTTTTGCGACTCTAGATTTGTTATCTTTTCTGACAACGTAACCCCTCTAGTTTTATCGGCTGCAAATGTCTTTTCTGCAGAGGCGCGCTTGCCAAGTAGTTCATTGATTCTCGTTTGTCGCTTCTCAAGAGCCACAATACCATTAGAGGCGCTATCTAGTTGCGAATTAAACTTCTCCTGAGAATCAGAGGCTTCCTTAATTAGTTTATCAAGGTTCTTCAATTCGTCCCGTTTGGAAGGGTCGAGTGTCATCCTCCCCTCGTCTTCTTTGCCATCAAGAGTAGGAATATCAGAGAATACCAAACGGGAGTTGTCAGCCACAAAGTGCTTTCTGAGCATGGTTAGTTTCGTCAGCTCTTCGCCTGCAGCTTCGCCTGCAAGTTTGCTGTCTGTAACCATCGTAGTTAAAGAAGCCTTATACTCTGAACCGAAAGGTTTCTTCATGCTGCCTACAAGAGCGGTGAAGGCCTTATTAACACCTTGAACAGTCTCTGGCATCTGCGACAAAGCTCTTTTCTGCTCTAGTAAATGGTTACTTAGATTACGGGTCTGCTTTGCGGCTACCTCGGATACTTCTGCTCCGCTTCTTATTGACTTCCCTAAAACTTTGAAACGATTGTCTAACGTTATAAGCTGGTTAACCGCGCCTAATACCTGCGGTTGTAGCTTTTTGAACATATCTGGGTTAGACTCCTTGATCGTCGATAGATAGTTAATATCTTTGATTACCTTATTTACGTCCATGCTTTGCACACTACTTGCAGTTGCCTGTATACGCTCCTCAGGGGTAAGATTCATCTGTGAAAAATCATTTAACACTTTAATGGTTCTCCCCACCTCCTCCGTTAGGGTAGAGTATCTATCGCTTATTTCTTTAACTTGCTTATTTAACTCCTTTGTGGCTTCTGAGATAGGGTTGAAATGTCTGTAGACCGTTTTAAAACCATCATAAGCCATCAGCGCAATACCAATATAGAAAAATGCTTTACTTAAGGCCGCACCAAATCTAGCTACCTGTGTGGTCATGAATGCAAAACCTCTTTGTACAGTTTTTGAGAAACTATCAAAGGTAAGGCGTGTTAGCTTTATTCTATTTTGTATATTTTTAAGAGAGAAAGTAAACTTGCGCTCACCTTCTTTAATAATACCAGCCTGTAGTTGATATCCAGTTCTAAGATCTGCCACTTGCTGTACTGTCATGTCTTTAAACATACCCGTACGCTTTTTAACATTGCCTTTTGTCTGCTCCTCGAAGTGAGTAAGTGCCTTATCTGCTGCGGTTTGTGCTTTTTTACTGTCAGAGCCGCCTGTTAGGAACTCTGTCGCACCTTGGCCGCTCTTGGAGGGTTTGAAGCCTTTTAGTATATCTTGGGCGCCACCTTGGGCCCCGAGCATTGTCTGTTGTTGTGCCTGGTTTAGTTTGGCATATTCAAGGCGGGTTTGCTGGAGCTCAGCACGAATAACCTGCTGGCTAGTTTTTGCCGCAGTCATTGCAGCTTTTGAGCTCTCCTCCCAGGCGCCCATGCTTGGAAGTATTTGTTTTAAGATACCTGCCGCAAATAGCCCGAGTACAGAGATTAGAGATAAGATATTTTCGCTCAAGAATGTAGCAATACCTGCCATGGGTCCTGCAATTGCATTCTGTATACTCTTTGAGACATCATCAAACGCTTTAGCAAACTGGTTAAGAGCAGCTGCATTGGGATCCATTAACTTTTCCATGGCCCCAAACTTTCTCTCTGCTTGTTCGAGAACTTCATTTGCTACTGCCTGACTTCTCTCGAAAGCATTTAAATCTCCGGCGGCTTTACCAATTTGTAGTCCATATTTCTCAGTGGCAGCCTCCAGTCTAAGGATAATACCAAGTTCGTCTAGCAGTTCCGGCTCAGCTTTTGTTGTACCACGGATAAGTCGATCAAAGGAATCTCCAAGATCTCTACCTAGGGCTACCGAGGCTGTTTTAGCTGCGGCACCTAATCGAGTAAGCTGGTCGGGAGATAGGCCAGAGGCGGTACCAATAGCGGCAGCTTTTGCTGCCTCTGCATATTTTAACTGACCATCTGTTGCGGCAATTACAGAGTTTGTAATAGTCTTATACGCAACACCGGTTACAGCACCTAAAGCTTTTTGGCCCTCAAGAAGGTTACGAAAGTCAGAAGCACCTTTTAGAAACTGAAAGGCAGCAGATAAAGCAAATGCAGAAGCAGCAAGAGTGGCGTAGACACCTACTAAGCCTCCCATACCTTGTCCCATTTTTGAGAAGTTCTTAGTTCCGTTAGCGGAAGCCTGGGCAGCTCCTTTGAGGTTTCGATCAGCAGTACGTGCGCCCTTACCAAGGTCGTCCATACCTTGGGCAGCTTTTTTAGACTCTAAACCCAACTTTTTAGTAGTGCCTTTATCGTCTACTTTTACGTCGATTTCAACTTTATTCTTTGCCATTAACCATTCACGTTATGGGTGAAATTCTTTCCACCGCCCGCAGAGCTCTTTCGTGCCTCTGCCTTTCGTTTCTTTTCTGCTTCTTCTGCTCTCTGCACTACTACGATACCTTCGTACATTTTCAATATATAGAGCATTGTTCTAGGTTCTTCTATTTCGTAAAGCTTGAAAAGATATTCTATATTGCCCCATTTTTTTCCTAAGAAGCTTCCGGACATTCCGTCCCAGTTATCTTCAAGTAGTCCAAATATAAAAAATGCCACTTGGACCACCACCGGAAAATCGGAGGGGTCGAGCGGCATCTTTTGGGGATCAGGATCTTGTCCTAGCTGTTCACAGATACGTAAATACTTGTCTACATCAATAGACTGGTTTTGAGACTTTACATATCTTTCAAGTAGGGATCTTAGTTCCCCTACTTGTTCCCAGTAAAATTTTCAAGATCGCCTACGGTCTCTGTAACCCAGGTATCAAAGTCACCTGAATTTTTCATCAGAAGCTCTGCATTGTCCTGAGTGTATGCAAGTTCATCATCTGCATCCAGTGCCGAGATATCTACCAAAAGAAGCTCTTCTAGGTAACGATACTTTAGGCCTGTCCAGCCTTTGATTACTGCTTTACAGTACTCTATCAAGAATTTATCTTCGTCAAGGATCTCTTCTGGTTGACGAGTTTTCTTACTGAATTTAGTGCTAACACACTTCTTACGAAGTTTTACTAGCTCTTCTCTGCCTAAGTAACATAGGCTTACTTCCATTCCTGTGTAACCGGGGAAGTCAATTGATACTGTCTTGCTTGGCGTCATTAGAGTAGCTAATGAAATAGGGGTGTCACTCATGTTTTATCCTTTCTATATAAATTATGGTTAAAGAGCAGGAAAGTTATTTTCCGTACTTCTATTTTGTAATACATAGTATAATGCAGTAGGACCTGAAAGTCAAGAACTATTTTTCACAGGGGACGAAAAAAGGGACCGAAGTCCCTTTTTAGCGAGTTACATTTTTGTATTAGACTGTTACGCCCTTATAAACAATTGTAGCTTCATCTGCGTTATTGAGAGTAGTAGGCAAAGCATGGAAGTTAACCTCTAATGAGATTACGTCTTCAATACTATGCGTAGGTACTTCTAAATGACAGGTCGGTAAAGTTACTTTCATTGTAGGAGCAGAAGTACCGCCGATGTCAAACACTAGGTTGAAATCGTTAGTTACAATACCTGTAGACTCAATTAAGTCTTCAAACAAGTCTGCGCTTCCTGCTGAAGAATTGCTCAAGTAACAAGTAAAGCTTCCGCCAATATTACGTGTACCAGTTACGTGACCAATCGGCTGATTGATTACACCCAGAGTTTCTGGGGTCAGGTAAGTAATGTTGTTCTCAAAATTCAAGCTTCCGCCTGTTAATGTAAGAGTGTACGAACCAACAATAGAGCCTTCTGCAGTATTTCCTGTAGTAGTCAAAGTAGTAAGACGGTTACGAATAAAGTTATTCGTAGCAG
>Ga0209504_1001887_pt1 | contig 15058 bp, 11 predicted proteins | sample COGITO_mtgs_1005_FD_184791 | JGI IMG/M metagenome (GOLD analysis project Ga0209504, IMG submission 184791) | Pelagic marine microbial communities from North Sea - COGITO_mtgs_100511 (SPAdes) (version 2) | ecosystem: Environmental > Aquatic > Marine > Epipelagic ...
CAGGATCGCCAGGTGCGACTCTCATCATGGCGCGGGGCTTGCCCCAAACAGACGCCGGATAGATTTAAGCAAGCCAAACACCCATCACTGATCAGTATTGCAAAAGTGGGGGTGACCATAGATTTTTTATGCCCGTGCGTTTTCTGTGCGACGAAAGGCCGCGATTAACACTTGCTATAAATATAATAAGAATTATTCTCATCTAACCACTTGAAAGGGAGATGAGTCATGACCTATTTGATCGATGCCTGGCTGGACCGCCCGCAGCCGTATCTACGCATTCTCAATCGCAACACCGGCGAAGTCTGCGCGCTGATTAAAGAAGAGGCACTGGATGAGCTGCGTGACCAGGGGGATTTGGATTTGCACGAACTAAACTCCAGCGAACCGCTGGTGCTCAAGGAGTTGGTGCGTAATCTCTTTCTTTACTGCTACGCCCGGGCATTGCGCCCCTGACGCTCTGAATATAAACGCATCGCGGGCATGGCCCGCTCCTACACCAGACTTGCTGGAACCTCGTAGGAGCGGGCCATGCCCGCGAAGGAAAGCACCTGAGACGTTAGAGAACGTCCAGCAGCTCCACATCAAACACCAGCACGCTGTGCGGCGGGATGCTGCCCACGCCCTGCTCGCCATAAGCCAGCTCGCTGGGTACGTACAAACGCCACTTGCTACCGGCATTCATCAACTGCAGAGCTTCGGTCCAGCCGGCGATTACGCCACCGACCGGAAATTCAGCAGGCTCACCACGATCATAGGAGCTGTCAAAGACGCTGCCATCAACAAGGGTGCCATGGTAGTGAGCGCGAATGGTGTCTTCACGGGTCGGCATAGCGCCAGTACCCGCGCTCAACACCTCGTACTGCAGGCCGGAAGCCAGCACGGTGATACCGTCACGCTTGCCGTTTTCGGCGAGGAACGCCAGGCCCGCGCCAGCGGCCGCTTCAGCCTTGGCAGCAGCTTCGGCTTGCATGATCTCGCGGATTACCTTGAAGCTGGCCGACATCTCGTCTTCGCTCACACGGCTCTGCTGGCCATTGAACGCATCGGTCAAGCCGGCCAGGATGGCATCCAGGCTCACACCCGGCGGCGGGTTGTCGCGCAGCTGACCACCGAGTTGACGGCCGATGCCGTAGCTGACGCGGGTTTCGTCAGTCGAGAGATTGGTTTCGGACATAGCACGGCTCCGCTAGGGGCTAAAAAAGGTCGGCCAGCCTAGCACAAACCGCCTGCCCGCCCTACCCGCCTGCCGCGCCTTGGCGATTGCGCCGGCAGCGCTCAGAGCAGTACTTCACCTCATCCCAGCAGCGCGCCCACTTCTTACGCCAGGCGAATGGCAAACCACACACCTGGCAAGATTTGACCGGCAGCTCGGCCTTTTTCACAGCGCCTCACCGGCGTCCAGCCGTGCCAGCAGCTGCTCACCGCGCTGCCACAGCCCTTGCTGTTTGGCCTCTGTCATTTTATCCAGGCCGCGGTAAATCATGCCCAGGCGATGATTGCCGGCCAGCTGCTCGCGATGACGCATAAGAAAGTGCCAATACAGCGCGTTGAAGGGGCAGGCCTGCTCGCCAACGCTCTCGGTCACTTTATACGCACAGTCACCGCAGTAATTGGACATGCGCTTGATGTACTGACCACTGGCGCAATACGGCTTGGAACCCAGGTAGCCGCCATCGGCATGCATGACCATGCCCAAGGTGTTGGGCAGCTCAACCCAGTCAAAAGCATCCATATAAACCGCCAAGTACCAGTCGCAGACTTGGCTGGGCTCAATACCCGCCAGCAGGGCAAAGTTGCCGGTGACCATCAACCGCTGGATATGATGCGCATAGGCATGCTCCAGGGTCTGACCGATGGCTTGGCTCATGCACTTCATACGGGTTTTGCCGGTCCAGTAGAACTCGGGCAGCGGCCGGGTATTGCCGAAGGCATTGCGCTCGGCGTACTCGGGCATGTGCATCCAGTAGATGCCGCGCACGTATTCACGCCAGCCAAGCAACTGGCGGATAAAGCCCTCGGCAGCATTCAAAGGGACATGCCCACGCCAGTAAGCCGCTTCGACGTCCGCACACAGGCGGCGCACATCGAGCAGGCCAATGTTCAGCGCCGCGCTAATCCGCGCATGAAACAGAAACGGCTCACCGACCGCCATGGCGTCTTGATAATCGCCAAAGGCCGGCAGGGCAAACTCCACAAAGTGCTGCCACAACGCTTCGGCTTCAACGTGGGTAACCGGGTAATCAAATGATGCAAGGCTGCCGTAGTGATGACTAAAACGCTCGGCCACCAGCGCCAGCACTTCTTGGGTAATGCCATCCGCCGGGAAGCGCGCCGTCATCGGCGCCTTGATCTGCTTGGGCAGCGCCTTGCGGTTTTCTGCATCAAAGTTCCAGGCGCCCCCCACTGGTGTGCCGTCGCCATTCATCAACAGGCCGGCCTTACGGCGCATCTCGCGGTAGAAGAACTCCATGCGCAGCTGTTTGCGCCCCTCGGCCCAGCGCGCGAACTCGCCGCGAGCGCAGATAAACCGGCTATCGGCATGCCAGGTAATCGGCACGCCGCAGCGCTTCAACTCATCTTCCAGGCGCCACTCGCCGCACTCTGTGATGTGCACCTCGACGGCCTGCAATTGCGCCGCCCAACGCTGCAGCTCGCCCGGCAGCGAGCCGCTGTTCTGCGCATCATCCAGTTTGACGTAATGCACCTGCCAGCCGCGCTTGCGCAGCGCCTCAGCAAAATGGCGCATGGCACTGAAGATCAGTGCGATCTTCTGCGGGTGGTGCGGCACGTAATCGGTTTCCGCCGCCACCTCAGCGAGCAATACCGCATCGCACTGCGGATCGAGCGCCAGCAAACTGGGCAGATCAAAAGACAGCTGATCACCCAATACCAGGGCTAGGCGGGGAGCACTCATAGAACAACGACCTCGGTTTGCGGAAAGCGCCGTAAATGGCTAAGCAGGATGTGATAGGCATCCAGGCTGAATGCCTGGCCCGGTTGTTGGAGAGCGGCACCAATCAGCGCCGGATCATCAACCGTGGTCACGTGCCGCCATTGATCCAGCACATGCCAGTGGCTGAGCCCCTGCACCAGATCTCGCTCGACCCAAGCAACCGGCCCCGACCACGGCCAAGTGGCCACGCGCAGCTGCTCACAGGCGGCAAGCAACCGTAGATCATGGGCCTCGCGCGATTCGAGCCCGCAGCAGGCGCCCCGGCAGACACCGAGCTGAGTAGCAAAACAGGCGCCGTTTCCCCGTTCCAAACCAAGCACGCGCAAGCACAGCTGGCTGCGGCTTGCCTCGCTGCGCAACCAGGCTTGCGCCTGACGCCGCGAGCGGAACAAGCCAACACTATTGCCCCCTATAACCGAACAGCCCACCGTTTGCAGCTCAGGTTGCAGACCCTCAGTACCAGGTATAAGCACCCAGGTCAGCAGATCGCGCTGACGACGCAACTGACGGTTGTACAACGGCAACAGCCGCTTCACCTCAGCGGACTCCAGCAGCAACGCACCCAACTCTCCGGCCGTCGGCTGCACGCGAATATCACGCACCTGCTGAGCCATCTGCAGGCTACGTCGGCTGTGATGATCATTCTGAAAATGCGACTGCACGCGCTGGCGCAGGTTACGGCTTTTGCCGATGTACAGCAGCGCCTGATTCTCACCGTAAAAGTAATAAACCCCCGGCCGTGAAGGCACGGTCTGCAGCCGCTCAGCCGTCAAAAAACGCGGCACGGCGGCTTTGCGCAGCTGACGCTGCAAGCGTTCTGCCGGCACCTGCGTCAGCAATGTGGACAACAACTGCCAAACTGCTTCGGCGTCAGGCAATGCACGGTGCTTAAAAAACCGGCTAATGCCCTGCCCCTCGCACAAGGCATCGAGGCTATGACACGGCAGATCCGGCCAGGCCACCCGCGCGAGCTGCAAGGTGCACAACTGCCGGTAGCGCACACGCAGCCCCGCCCGTGCGAAACCGTGACGCAGAAATGCATGGGCAACACGCAGGTTATGTCCGACCACAACACGACCTTCCAGGCAGCGCGCGAGCTCAACTGCAACCTCGGCAAAGCATGGCTGATCCGCCAACTCTGCCGGCAATACACCGCAAACGTGCGACACCCTGGCCGGCAGGGCACACGTTGGTTTCAGCAACCACACATGCCGCGCCACGACTAAGCCGCCCTCCACATGCAGCACCGCCATTTCCCAGATGCTGTCCTTATCGGGGTGAAGCCCGGTGACCTGCACGTCGATAATGGCAAGCGCATGGGCAAACAGTGAGACCGCAGCAGTCACATCGCTACCAGGAAGAATTAAAGGAAATGGGCACCCGCAGGACGTCCTGGGTGCCGTCTTGCATGCCGCACATCTCGTCATGCACCACCGCATGCACAAGGTGAAAGGGGATGGGCGGCATATCAGTGAGCATATCGCGCGCATGTTCGACCGAGCGCAGGTGCAGGGTTTTACCCTTGCCATCACTGAGCGGATGGGCGCGGCCATCCATGTGCGCTTCAAGCAGGTAGATCCCCCCTTCAATGGAGATCAGGTTGAGCGCGTCGATATGCCCGGCATGGGCGTGCAGCGACAAGTCTTGCAGGTTCATGGCGATGTCCTCGGCTAGCGAAGCTATACAAAAAATTATACAAATACAATTCTTGTACAATAAATCGAGAGCGCAAGGCAGAAAGCAAACCGCCCGTCCGTTTTGCACGGCCGGGCGGTGGGTCACGCTAACAGCGTGATCAGTGCTTGGTCAGCTTATCCAGGTAGCCCATGGCAAAAGCCGAAACCACAAACGCCATATGAATGATCACGTACCACTTGAGGTGCACGGGGTCGATGTTCTGCGCATTCATAAACACCTTGAGCAGGTGAATCGAGGAGATCGCCACGATGGAAGCGGCCACTTTCATCTTCAGCGAACTGGAGTCCATCTTGCCCAGCCAGCTGAGCTTTTCGGTGCCCTCGGCAATATCCAGCTGGGAGACGAAATTCTCATAACCAGAAATCATCACCATCACCAGCAAACCACCCACCAGCGCCATGTCGATCAGTGACAGCAGCACTAAAATTAGGTCGGCCTCAGCCATGGAGAACACGTTGGGCAGGATATGGAAGACTTCCTGAAAGAACTTAAGCGCCAAGGCTAATAGCGCCAGCGACAAACCAAAATAAATGGGCGCCAGCAGCCAGCGCGAGGCATACATGGCATTTTCAATAAAGCGTTCCATAGGAGCTCACTCAGGGTTCAAGATTGCCGGCGAGTATAACCAGCGCCCCCGCCCAGACAACCCCGTTGTGTGGCAATAGATGACAGCCGCTGCGCGACCACTACAACTGTGGATAACCTTTTTGCCAGGCTCTAGACCGGCAGCCCATAGCCGTCTAGCTCAGGGTGTAAGGCGCGCGCTAAGCGGCTCACCAACATCCGCTCAGGTTTCTGGTTGAAACTGAAAATCACCCACGTGGTGGCCACGCTCGGCGTTCAAACGGCGCAGCTCGGCCTGAATATGCAGCCGCCAGATCGGTACATCCGTGGACAGCTCGTAGCCCATGCCGTGCAGGCTTTCGGCGATATCGGCAAGAATGCTTTGCGCCGCGCACGGCCCGCGGAATGGGCCTTGCGCCTTGATCGTAGAGGGTTGCGCCCCAGACATACCCGCGGCGCAGATCAGCGTCCAGAGGCCCGCGTTGCCAGCCAACGGCAGCACCACGCATTCAATGCGGGTATCCAGGCCCAAGCAATGACGGGTGAGATTAAGGCTGCGCGGCATGGCGACGACCCTCTCAGAAGCAGGCCTTCAGCCTACACCCGGGTACGCGCCAGAGGGAAGCCAACAGTTATCCCCGAATGCTGTGGATAACTGTGTGGATGAAACCAGGATAAGCCGGCCATAGCCAGGCGGCCCGGCCGGCCAGACACTTCGCTCAGTGACTGATCAGCCACCGGGCGAATTGCCTGCGCACCGCGGTCATTCAGCCGCCGGCTTTTTCGCCCGTGGCTTCTTCTCCTTGACCGCAGCAGCCGGTTCTTCCTTCTTCGGCTCCTCCTTGTCGTCGTCCTCCATACCCATGGCGGCGATATCGCGCAGACGCTCAACCACCCGCGCATTGACGCTGCCTGCAGGGAACTGGCCCTTTTCATTGGGCGAGCCGGCGTCCGCGCCGACCAACAGACTCAGCGCCTCGTCGACCTGGCGCACCGCATAGATATGGAACTGCCCGGCGCGCACCGCCTGCAGCACCCGTTCATCCAACATCAGAGTGGTGACGTTGGAGTGCGGGATGATCGCGCCCTGCTCGCCGGTCAGGCCGCGCGCCTCACACAAACGGAAGAAACCTTCAATCTTCTCGTTGACCCCACCGACCGCCTGCACCTCGCCAAACTGGTTGATCGAGCCGGTAATGGCGAAACACTGCTTGAGCGGCGTGCGCGACAAGGCCGAGATCAGCGTGCAGACCTCGCCCAGCGAGGCGCTGTCACCGTCGACATAGCCATAGGACTGCTCCAGCGCGATACTCGCCGAGATTTCCAGCGGGAACTCCTGGGCATAACGGCTACCCAGGTAACCCGTAAGGATCATCACTCCCTTGGAGTGAATCGGCTGGCCGAGGTTGACCTCGCGTTCGATATCGACGATGCCGCTCCCGCCTGGATAGACCGTGGCGGAAATCCGCGCTGGCACGCCAAAGGCTGAATCACCGACCTCCAGCACAGTCAAACCGTTGCATTTGCCCACGGCCGCACCGGCGGTGTCGATCAAGATAATCCCGGCCAACATGTCATCGATGATCCGCGCCGACACTCGGCCGGTGCGGGTGGCCTTGGCTTTCAGGGCGCGCTCGATATGCCCGGAGTCGGTCACTTCATCCCCGGCCAGGCTGCGAATAAAGTCAGCCTCGCTGACCAGCTGGAACAGATCACCAATACGCGCAGACAAGCGGCCCTGATGTTCGGCCAGGCGCGCACTGTAAGTCGCGACCCGTGCCACCGCGGCAGCCGTCAGCGGGGCCATGCCCTCTTCCGAGGTACGGGTTTTTATCAATTGCGCAAATTGCTCGAGGCTGTCGTCGGCCAGCGGAATGTCTTCATCAAAGTCAGCCAGTACGCGAAACATTTCCTGGAAGTCGGGATCGAGGTCCTGCAGCGTGTAATACAGCTGGCGCGAGCCAATAATCACCACTTTCAGGTGCAACGGAATCATCTGCGGGGTCAAGGTCACCGTGGCGATACGGCCAAGATCCCCTAACGGCGATTCCATCTTTAGCTGCCGCGATTGCAGGGCACGCTTAAGCGCATCCCAGACAAATGGCTCGCCGAGCATCTTCTCGGCTTCGAGAATCAGAAAGCCGCCATTAGCACGGTGCAGCGCACCAGGGCGCAGCTGGCGATAACTGGTGTAGAGCGCGCCCTGGTCAGTGTTGTATTCGATACGCCCGAACAGATTGTCATAGGTCGGGTGCGGTTCGAACACCACTGGAGCGCCGCCCTGAGCGTGATGGCCGACCACCAGACTCGGGCAGTACTGCTCTTCGAGCAACTTACGGGTCTGGGCATCGATCTTGTCCACCTCGACCAGCTGCTCGACCACCGTTTTCAACAGGTAAACCTGCATCGCCTGTAAATAGGCGCAGACCTCGGCGTTTTCCGCATATTTATGCGACAGCGGGGTTAGCAGTGGCTGCAAGGCGACGGTGATGGTTTCTTCATTGAGCTGACGCAGCAGGTTGCTCGACTCGCGCTTCCACTGCGGCAGGCTGGACAGCTCCTCGTTGAGGCGCTCTTCCAGCGTGGCGATATCGGCATGGAAACGCTCACGATCGGCTTCCGGCAACTGGGCAAACTCAGCCTCATCCAGCGCCTTGCCATCGAGCATCGGAGTAAAGGCGATATTGCTGCTGTCGCGATAGAGCGCGACGCTTTTTTCCAGCGACAGGCGCTCGACCACGTCCAGCGCCTGGTCGTAACGTTTATTGAAGTCGCGGTCGATGGCGTTCTTCTTCTGCTGGAACGAGGGGTGTTCAAACACCGCCGGGAAGGTCGCCAGCAGGTTATCGATCAGGCCATTGATATCGGCGAGAAATTCCGCGGCGGTGCCGGCGGGCAGCTCCAGCGCACGGGGCTCGCGCGGCTCGTCGAAATGATTGACGTACACCCGATCAGCCGGGGTTTCGAGGCGTTTAGCTTCAGCCTTGAGGTAGCGCTTAACAAAGGAAAAACGCCCAGTGCCGGGCTCGCCCATGACAAATACGTTATAGCCGGGGCGCGGCATGGCCACGCCAAACTGCAGCGCCTCGACGGCACGCTCCTGTCCCAATACGCCACGAAAGGGCTCAAGATCCTCGGTATTGGTGAAGTTGAATTGCTCAGGTGAGAAAGGACGGGTAAGTGCTTCGGGAGCCAAGCGCAAATGGGCTGCGACAGAGTCTGGCATTGGAAATCCTTAACGGGCGGCACCTGCCGCGGAAAATATGGCCCATTCTGGCGCTGCACGTCGCGCACTGGCAAGGCATCACGCCGGTTTTACTCGGCGCATCCCCCAAACAGCTGCGCAGTGGACACGCGGCATGTGCAGCACGAAAAACAAACGGCACGGCGTCACAAGTAGCGGTGGTTTTTCACAGCAGGCTTGACACCGCACGGACATTGCAAAATGCTCAAGGTGAGGCCAGTTTGCCGTCGGTCGAAATCCATTCTCACTTGAAGAGCACACTTTATGAAACGGATTCTGATCGGTTCCCTACTTGCCATAACCTCCCTGTCTGCCTTGGCAGAAGCACCAGGCGGCCCAAACTGCGGTTGGGGCAATATGTTGTTTGAAGGCGAACGCGGCCTGCCTTCGCACTTCATCGCGTCGACCACCAACGGCACATCAGGCAACGCCACATTCGGCATGACCTCCGGCACCAATGGTTGCTCGACCGATGGCGCCCTGACGTACGGCGGCAAATCACTGCTGGCGATCAACGGCATGCTCGACGAGCTGTCCGAAGACATGGCTAAAGGTGAAGGCGAGGCCTTGACTACCTATGCCGTTTTGCTGGGCGTTGCCGAGCAAGACCGTGCGCATTTCGCGGCCGTAACCCACAGCCATTTCAGTGAAATCTTTAGCTCGGCCGACATCACCGGCGAGCAGATGCACGCAGCAACCCTGGCCGTCATCAAACGTGACAGCCGCCTGGCGAAGTACGCTCAGCCGGTTTAATCCGCGCACCCTGCCGGCTGCATGCAGCCGGCAACACCGTTTAACCGCCTTCCGTCACCTCGAGCGCTCTGGGCGCTTGCCCTCGCCATTAGTAGATGACTATGCCCAAACGCTTGTTACTGTGTTTGTTACTTGCTGCCTGCGCGCCCTTGCACGCAGCAACTCCTGCGCCATCACTGCAAGCCCTTGACGCACTCGCCAACGACCCTTACTGGATTGCTCTCGGCCATTACGAAACCGGCAAGCTGGGTGGCTGGCGCAGCTACGTTGATGACAGCGGTTTCTTTCTGGCCGAGCACGGTGATAGCGATCCCTCGGCCGAACTCAACGCCACCTTACACGCGCTTTATCAGCCTGCCGAAGCAGGTGACAGCCACCCCCAATGCGTATTCCCGGCCCGCACCCGCTGGCTGCGTGAACAACTGCAACTGGATGACCTCCCTCAGCCGAGCTGCACTGAATACCAGCGCTGGTTCGATGACATTCAGCCTCATAGCGCGGTACTTATTTTTCCGGCGGCCTACCTCAATAGCCCGTCGTCAATGTTCGGCCATACCTTGCTGCGGATCGACCAGGCCGACGTCGATGTAAACGGAACCGCTCTGCTCAGCTATGCCTTGAACTTTGGTGCCTATATCGAGGGCATGGACAACAGCATGCTGTACGCCTGGAAAGGCTTGATGGGCGGCTACCCTGGATTGTTCTCCCTGGTGTCCTACCGCGCCAAGCTGGCCGAATACAGCCGCTTGGAAAATCGCGATCTGTGGGAGTACCAACTCAACCTTACACCCGCTGAAACCGCCCGCATGGTCGAGCATGTCTGGGAGCTTAAGCAGGTCCGTTTCGACTATTTTTTCTTTGACGAAAACTGCTCATTCCGCCTGCTTGAACTGCTCGAAATCGCCCGACCTGGCGTGGCGTTAACGGCGCAGTTCCCGCTAACGGCCATTCCCACCGACACCGTACGCGCCGTCAAGCAAGCGGGCATGGTCGAGCGTATCGATTATCGCCCTTCGCGGGAAAAAGAGTTGCTCGCTCGCGCCAGCCAGCTGGACGAAACGGAACAAGATTGGGTTCTGGCATTGGCAGACGACAGCAACCTGCTGCAAGACAATGCGTTCCGTGGCTTAGCGTCTGAGCGTCGCGCCCTGATCCAAGATGCCGCTTACCGTTTGGTGCGCTACCACGCCACCGGCGCTGAGCGTGACAGCGCCCAGGCCCAGCGCAGCTTTGAGCTGTTGCAAGCAATCAACCGTAACCCGCCTGGTGAACTGTCAGTGGCGCGTCCGGAGTTGCCTGAAAATGGCCATCAATCACGCACCTGGCAACTCGGTGCGGGCAGCCGTGGGGATCGCAGCTTTGCCGAATATGGCCTGCGCATGGCGTACCACGACCTGAATGACAACCTGGCGGGTTTTCCGCTGGGCGCGCAAATCGAAATCCTTCAATTCAAGCTACGTCAGTACGAAGGCAATCACTGGCAGTTAGAGCGCCTTGATCTGGCCACCATCCGCTCGCTAACCCCGCGCAATCGGCTACTCCAACCCCTTTCCTGGCAGGTGGCCGGCGGCTTGGAGCGCGTTCCGGGCACACATGAGCAGCGTGAGCTGGTTAGCCATATAAACGGTGGTGCTGGCGGCACTTGGCAACTCGGCGACGATACGTTGGCATACGCCATGGCCACAACCCGCCTGGAGCACAACAGTGACTTCGCCGCCTTTATCGCACCGGCCGCTGGTTTCAACAGCGGTTTGATCTGGCACAACGCGCTGGGCAACCTGAGTGTGGAGGCCAAAGGCGACTACTTTCTGCAAGGTGAAGTGCGCCGTAGCTTGGCGCTGAACCAGCAATGGGAGGTCACGGACAACCTCGGTTTACGCTTGAGTGCTACACGCCAATACAGCCAGCTGCAAACGCCGGAAAACGAGCTGCTGCTGACACTGCGCTGGTATCACTACTAGGCAGGCAATGCCGGCGCAAATGCCGGAAAGCAAAACGGAGCCCGAAGGCTCCGTTTTGTTGTACAGCCTGGCTTACTGCGCCAGCTTCTTGTAACGCACGCGGTGCGGTTGCGCAGCCGCATCGCCCAAGCGCTTTTTACGGTCCGCTTCGTACTCGGTGTAGTTGCCTTCGAAGAACTCGATGTGCGAGTCGTCTTCGTACGCCAGGATGTGGGTTGCCACGCGATCGAGGAACCAACGATCGTGAGAGATCACAATGGCAGCGCCTGGGAAGTCGAGCAGGGCTTCTTCCAGCGAGCGCAGGGTTTCCACGTCGAGGTCGTTAGACGGCTCATCGAGCAGCAATACGTTGGCGCCCTCTTTCAGGGTCAACGCCAGGTGCAAACGACCGCGCTCACCACCGGAGAGGTCCTTGACGAACTTCTGCTGGTCACCACCTTTGAAGTTGAAGCGCCCCACGTAGGTACGCGACGGGACTTCATAGTTACCGATCTTGATCATGTCGGAACCGCCGGACACGGCTTCCCACACGCTCTTGCTGCCGTCGAGGTCGTCGCGGCTCTGATCGACGCAAGCCATCTGCACGGTTTCACCGATTTCGATGCTGCCGGAATCCGGCTGCTCCTTGCCCATCAGCATGCGGAACAGGGTCGACTTACCGGCACCGTTACCACCGATCACACCGACGATGGCGCCTTTAGGCATGCTGAACGACAGGTTGTCGATCAGCGCGCGGTCGCCGTAGCCTTTGCTGACGCCCACAAAGTCGATGACCTTGTCACCCAGACGCGGGCCAACCGGGATGTAAATCTCGTTGGTTTCGCTGCGTTTCTGGAATTCCTGCGACTGCATTTCTTCGAAGCGCTGCAAGCGTGCCTTGGATTTCGACTGGCGAGCCTTGGCGCCTTTGCGCACCCACTCCAGCTCTTCCTTCATGGCCTTTTCGTGAGCCGACTGCTGCTTGGACTCCTGCGCCAGACGGTTCGATTTAGCCTCCAGCCAACCCGAGTAGTTGCCCTCGTAGGGAATACCGGCGCCGCGGTCGAGTTCGAGAATCCAGCCCGCGACGTTATCCAGGAAGTAACGGTCGTGGGTAATCGCCACCACAGTGCCCTGGAAGTCATGAAGGAAGTGCTCCAGCCAAGCCACCGAATCGGCGTCCAGGTGGTTGGTTGGCTCATCGAGCAGCAGCATGTCGGGGGCCGACAGCAGCAGGCGGCAGAGGGCCACACGGCGCTTTTCACCACCGGAGAGCACAGCAACTTTGGCGTCCCAAGCTGGCAAGCGCAGGGCATCAGCAGCGACTTCCAGTTGACGCTCCAGGTTGTGACCATCGCTGGTTTGCAGAATGGCTTCGAGCTTGGCCTGTTCGGCGGCCAGCTTATCGAAGTCGGCATCCGGCTCGGCGTAAGCGGCGTAGACCTGATCCAGGCGCGCTTGAGCATCTTTAATATGGCTAACCGCCTCTTCCACCACTTCGCGCACGGTCTTGCTCGGATCCAGCTGCGGCTCCTGCGGCAGGTAGCCGATGTTCAGCTCCGGCATGGGCCGCGCTTCACCGTTGAACTCGGTGTCGACACCGGCCATGATTTTCAGCAGGGTGGATTTACCCGAACCGTTAAGACCAAGCACGCCGATTTTGGCGCCAGGGAAGAACGACAGGGAGATGTTCTTGAGGATTTCCCGCTTCGGCGGCACTACTTTGCCGAGCCGATGCATGGTGTATACGTATTGAGCCATGGATAACCTTGGTTCTGGATTGGAACGAAAAAGAAGCCGCCAACTGATACGTGCAGCCCAAGGCCACACGGCGGGGGCGGAGCCGCCAGGCGCTGCCAGCGCACTGAACGTAAACAGGCACGCGCGCGTGCGGCAAAGCTACCGGAATGCGCGGTACAGGGCAAACGACGCTCGTCGGCCGCGCTGGCACTTTGCCACGGTTATGGCATGCTAGCGGCCCTTTGCCAGCCAGCCACATCGCGCACCTAGCGGGCACCCGCCCATAGCTGCCCAGTCTCAGGATGCACGTCTTTGCCAAGAGTTACGCCCCCCATCACAGCGCACACCCCGGGCACGACTCCGGCGAAGGTGATGCGCGGGCCGACCCGTGGCGCGCTGGTGGTCTTGGTGCTGAGCATGCTGGTGTTGCTGATCTGGCAACTGCGCCAGGAATCCCAGCAACTGCTGGATAACCAACGTCAATTGGGCCTGGCCTACAGCTCGCAGCTGGCCAACCACTTGAGCCTGAACATGGACCTCAAGGCCAGCGCCGGCCAAGCCCTGCTGCAACCCCATGTCCTACCCCCACGCAGCGCAGACGAGCGCGATGAGCTGCTAAACACCTTGCGCAGCGTATTTCCAACCTTGCGCAGCGTGGCCTGGCTGAATGCCCAAGGCGACATCATTGCCGACAGCCAGACGCCGACTAACGATGTGCTGTACCTCGCTGAACTGCTGCAACGAGGTGGCCGCGAAAGCTTCTTCTATACCTTCAGCGCTAACGATAAAGGGCGCATCTACCTGTTGTTGCGACAGAACCCTGACAGCGCCGCCAGCGGCTTCTGGGCCCTGCGCTTGACCAATCAGGCGCTAAGCAGCTGGCTGCATGAGCATCATCAAAGCCCACACCAGTGGTTGCTGGAAGACCGCAATGTGCAGCGGGTGATTGCCAGCAATCTATCCGCCGCCACCAACACCTCAATTGCCCCCCCGGTCACGGCGGAAAACCTCGACCAGAGCATGTTACAAACCCCGCTCAAGGGCAGCGACTGGCAGCTACGTGCACTGTTCAACGAGCGCAAGGTGCGCGCCCAGCAACTGCCCCAACAAGCCAGCAAGCTGCTGCTGTTTATCCTCTGTGCCACGCTGACACTGCTCGCCCTGTTTCGTCTGCTGCACGAGCAACGCAGCCTGCACGCCCTCAATACCGCCTCACGGCGCTCGCTGGAGCAAGCCGCCAGCGTATTGGGCGCCATCGAAGAGCGCGTACTGGTTACCGACAGCAATGGCCAGCTGCAATACCTCAACCCGCAAGCCGAGGCGATGTTTGGCCTGAGCAATAGCGAGGCGCGTAACTGGCACCTGCTCAAGCTGCTGCCGCGCCTCGACCCGCTGCTGCTGCATGACACCGCCCTGCATAATGACCTCGGCCCCGACCTGGTGGAAATCCAGCAGAACGGCGTCACTCACCTGTATGACATCAGCCGCAGCGACCTCAGTGAAGATAACAAGCGCGCCGGTTTTGTCTGGGTGCTACGCGACGTCACCGAAGAACAGCAGGCCTCGCAGGTACTGCAGGAAACCCGGCGGCGTTACCAGGACATCTTTGACGGCACCGGCACCGCCCTGTGCGTGCTCGACCTGAGTGAACTGCAGCGCTATTTGCAACAGCAACAGCTGAGCACTATGAACAGCCTGCAGCGCTGGCTGGACGCCGACCCGCAACACCATGCCGAGATCTGCCAGCGCTTGCGCCTGACGGAAACCAACCAGGTGGCCCTGCAACTGCTCGGCGTCGACTCAAACGCACAAGCCTGGCAGTACCTGCTCAATAACGGCCCGCTAAGCCCTCAAGGCTTTCGCATGCAGTTACTGAACGCCCTGCTCACCGGCAGTCGGCAATTGGAAATGGAGCGGCAGATCAGCACGCCGCAAGGCCATGAGCGGCATTTGTGGCTGCTGCTGCGCATGCCGGACAGCATCGACGACTTGCAAGCGGTCACGCTGAGCATCAGCGATGTCACCAATCGCAAACGCATCGAAACCTCGCTGATCGAACGCGAGCGGTTCTGGTCCGATGTGGTCAAGGCCGTGCCCGACACCATCTATGTGCACGACATCGCGGCCAAGCGGGTGATGTACAGCAACAACCACCTGGGCCCG
>Ga0209504_1001891_pt1 | contig 15041 bp, 9 predicted proteins | sample COGITO_mtgs_1005_FD_184791 | JGI IMG/M metagenome (GOLD analysis project Ga0209504, IMG submission 184791) | Pelagic marine microbial communities from North Sea - COGITO_mtgs_100511 (SPAdes) (version 2) | ecosystem: Environmental > Aquatic > Marine > Epipelagic ...
GGGCTTAAGGTCAGAGGCGGACGGACAGCAGCTTGAGCTCCTACACGTGCTTCAAGCACACCGGCCATTCAGCTTGCTGTCCGTCGCTCTCACCCCCGATTTTATCGTGGGGGCAAGACACAAGCGGGCCATGCCCGCGATAGGTACTACGCCGCTTAGCTGCGCCGTTCGACGATATACCGCGCCAGATCGCGCAGCGGCTCGGCCGCCTGATCGAACGGCCGTAGGGCATGCAGGGCCTGGTCGCGCAGTTCCAGGGCGTAGGCCTTGGCCGCATCGAGGCCAAGCAGGGCGGGGTAGGTAGGCTTGTCGTGGGCCTGGTCCTTGCCCTGGGTCTTGCCCAGGGTGGCGGTGTCGCTTTCCACGTCGAGGATATCGTCCTGCACCTGGAACGCCAGGCCGATGGCGCGGGCGTAGGTGTGCAGGGCTTTGAGTGCGTGGTCATCGGCCTGGCCGCTGGCCAAGGCGCCGAGCTGCACGCTGGCTTCGATCAGCGCGCCGGTCTTGTGTCGGTGCATGATTTCCAGGGCGTTCTGGTCGAGGGTCTGGCCGACTGAACCGAGGTCAATGGCCTGGCCGCCGACCATGCCGGCCGGGCCCGCCGCGCGGGCCAGGGCGCTGAGCATGGCCAGGCGCAACTCGGCGTTATGCGGGTTGTGCGTGGCATCGGCGAGCACTTCGAAGGCCAGGCTCTGCAGGCCATCGCCGGCGAGAATTGCACAGGCTTCATCGAAGGCTTTGTGGGTGGTCGGCTGGCCACGGCGCAGGTCGTCATCGTCCATCGCTGGCAGGTCATCGTGGACCAGCGAGTAGGCGTGGATCAGCTCCACTGCGCAGGCCGCCGCGTTGGCGCGCTCCGGCTCGCCGCCGAGGGCTTCGCAGGCCGCGTAGGCGAGCAGCGGGCGCACGCGTTTGCCACCATTGAACAGGCTGTAGCGCATGGCCGCGTAGAGGCGTTCCAGCTCTGGGCGTGGGCTGCTCAGGAGGGCTTCCAGGGCGGCATCGACGCGGCTCTGGCAGCTACTCTGGTAGGCCGCAATCATGCCTGCTGGTCCGCGTCGAAGGGGGCTTCCTCCAGCTCGCCGTCGCGTTCCATCAGGATCTGCACTTTCTGCTCGGCCTGGGCCAGAGCCGTCTGGCAATCACGGGTCAGGCGCACGCCTTGCTCGAAGGCGGTCAGCGAGTCTTCTAGCGACAGCTCGCCGTTTTCCAGACGTTCGACCAGGTTCTGCAGATCGGTCAGGGATTGCTCGAAGTCGAGCGCGGCTTTTTTGCGGGCGGCCATGGCGGATATCTCGGGGTAGATCGGGGAATTAGAACCGGCGCGACACTAGCAGAGCCATGCCGTGCGGGCAAATCAGCGGGATGTTTGTACTGGCTGTTGGTGTTGGATTGTGGGAGGGGCTTTAGCCGCGATAGCCACTCGACCGTTCGCCGCTAAAGCGCCTTCCACAGGGTGTGGTGGCCTGCTGGCTGTCAGCCAATCACGCCATGCCCACGCGCCATCAGCACCGCTAGTAATGGGATGGTCAGCAGCGCCAACAGTTCCAGGCGAATCACCGTGATTACCAGGCGTGCCTTGGCTGGGCTGACCTGCGGTACTTCGCCGGCCTTGAGGCTGTTGCGCCAGTTGAGGAAGACAAAGGTCGGCACCACGGAAATCAGCCCGACCAGAATAAACAGGCCTACCTTGGCGTGAAACAGGCTATTTCCCAGGTAGTAGTCCAGACCCTTGCCGTACCAGAGCACTCGCGCCAGGCCGGTAAACAGCACCACGCCGGCGCAGATGCCGTAGGCGATGTCGGTGATGATCAGGCTGCGTGCGCGGCGCAGGTCCAGCGGCAGCTTGAATTGCACATGCTCGATGCTGAGCAGGGCGAACAGCAGAAAAATCGACAGGTAATGCAGGTAGGCGGCAATGGCTTGGCCCATGGGAGCGTCCCTTCTCTGGATTGGCGGATCAGCTGGCGAGTTCGACTCGATTGCGACCATTGCCCTTGGCCTGATACAGCGCCTGGTCGGCGCGGTTCATGGTGGCGCTTGGTGGCTCCTGAGGGGCGCGCAGGGCTGCGCCGATGCTGATGGTCAGGTTGAGTTGCAGTTCGTCGATGCTCACCGGCTCCTTGTGCAGGGCCGTGCGAATGCGCTCGGCAATCTGCAGCAGTTCATGCTCATCATGCACCTGCAGCAGCACCACGAACTCCTCGCCGCCGCTGCGCGTTACTACATCCTGCGGGCGCACGGCGGCGCTGATGCGCCGGGCGGTTTCCCAGAGCACCTGATCGCCCGCAGCGTGGCCGTGGTTGTCGTTGACCTTCTTGAAGTAATCCAGGTCGCAGAACAGCACGCCAAGCTGCAGGCCCAGATCGTCGGCCTGCTCCTGCTGCCGAGGCAGAAAGTGGTTAAGACCGGCGCGGTTCCACAGCTGGGTCAGCGGGTCGAGCATGGTCTTGCGCTGTTCACGGCTTAGCGCCGCGCGCAGCTGCGCGGTCTGCTCGCTGACGTGGCGCAGCTTCAGGTAACCCTCGACCAGGGTCGCCATGTCGATAAACAGGCGCACCTGTTTGTCCGTCAGCTGCCGTGGTGTTGGGTCGATCAGGCACAGGGTGCCCAGCGGCTGGCCTTCCTGGGAAAACAGCGGTTGCCCGGCGTAGAAGCGGATCTGCGGGTTATTGACCACCACCGGGTTGTCGTGAAAACGCAGGTCGTTGTAGGTGTCTTCAACGATCAGTGGCTGGGTGCCGAGAATCGCGTGGGCGCAGAAGGAGATGGTCCGTGGGGTTTCGGTGATCTCCAAACCGATGCGCGACTTGAACCACTGGCGGTCATGGTCGATCAGGCTGACCAGCACGGTTTTGACCGCGAATACTTCGCGCACCACCCGCACCAGGGTGTCCAGATAGGGGTCGGCGGGGGTATCGAGCAATTCGTTGTCATCGAGAATCTGCTGGCGCAGGACTTCATCGCAGGGCATTTCAGGGCTGAGCATAAGGGGCTCCTGATTGGCTGGGGGCGAACCATTGGTCGGCACGGGTCAGGCGGTAAGCATAGCCAGCCAGGCACAGGCTGCGCAGCCCCATAAAACTCAGAAAGGCCAGCCACAAGCCCTGGTTGCCCAGCGGTTGCAGGGCCCAGGCCAGCGGCAGGCTGAGCAGCAGCGCCAGAAGCATGGCGTCGCGCATCTCCCGGGCGCGGGTGGCGCCGATAAACAGGCCGTCGAGCAGGTAGCTCCACACCGCGATCAGCGGCAACAGGGCGAGGTACGGCAGGTAGGCGAACGCCGCCTCGCGCACTACCGCGATATTGGTCTGCAGGCTGATAAACCAGTGCCCGCCAAGCAGAAAGAACAGCGCAAAACCCAGGCTGGCGAGCAGCGACCAGCCGCCGGCGACAATCAGCGTGCGCCGTAGCGCACTGCGATCACGGGCGCCCAGGGCATGCCCGCACAGCGCCTCCAAAGCATGGGCCAGGCCATCGAGGGCATGGGCGGCGAGCAGCAGGCCGTTGAGCAGCAGGGCATTGGCCGCCACGGTGGCATCGCCGAGGCGGGTGCCCTGCACGGTGATCAGAAAGAACACCGCCTGCAGCGCCAGGGTGCGGATAAATATGTCGCGGTTTACTGCCAGCAGCGGTCGCCAGTTCAACCAACGGCGTAGCGCGGCCCAGTCCAGGGTGCCTGCATAGGCGCGCAGGGCGCGGCGGGCCAGGTACAGGCCGAGCAGCGCGCCGCTCCACTCGGCAATCACCGAGGCCCAGGCCGCGCCGGCCACGCCCCAGTGCAGGCCGAGGACAAACAACAGGTCGAGGGCAACATTCAGCAGGTTGGTGGTCAGCAGAATGGCCAGCGGCCCGCGCGCGTTCTGCGTACCCAGCAGCCAGCCAACCAGGGCATAGGTGGCCAGCGCCGCGGGCAGGCCGAGTAGGCGGATATACAGGTAGCTGCGCGCCAACTCATCGAGCTGCGCCGAGGGCTGCATCAGGCTCAGTGCAGCGCTGCTCAGGGGAATGGCCAGGCTGATCAGCACCACTGCCAGCAGCACGCCGAGCAGCAAGCCCTGCAGCAGCACCTGGCGCAGTGCGCCGCCATCATTGCGCCCGGCGGCCTGGGCGCTGAAACCGGTGGTGCCCATGCGCAGAAAACCCACTGTCCAGGTCAGCAGGGTGTACAGGCTACCGCCGACGGCCACCGCAGCCAGTTGATGGGCATGCGGCAGATGGCCGATCACTGCGCTGTCGACCAGCGCCACCAGCGGCACCGAGAGGTTGCAGAGGATCATCGGCGCAGCCAGCGCCCAGACCCGTTTGTGGGTCGGCGTATGCTGCCAGGCGTCGCGTACGGCGTTTATCAAATGCGTTCTCAAATTTGCTAGGGGACACCTGCAACGAAATGCGCGGACGCGTGTCACAGGCGGGTTATTAAACACTGATCGACTGGCGTGCGCTGCTGAGCAATTTTGCGTGCGCGCGCTTAGTGGTCGGTTAGCGCCTCGACTATAGTGTCAGGCCTCTGCACCTACCCTTGTTGGAGCCCGCAATGCCGAAGAATGGACTGCTTCTGGCACTTGTCCTGAGCCTGCTCAGCGCCTGTGATTCATCCACCCCTGGGCCCGCCGAAGTGACGGCCACCCAATCTTCCCCCGTGAGCAGCGAGGCGGCCAAGCCGGCAGTCGACCGCAAGGCGCTGGCCGAGCGTTACGCCGGCCGCGAACTGACCGTGGTGGATGTCTCGGAAGTGCAGCTCGAGGGCGCCAGCACGCTGTCGATCAGCTTCTCGGTGCCGCTCGACCCCGAGCAGAAGCTCGCCGAGCGCCTGCACCTGGTCGACAGTAAAAGCGGCAAGGTCGACGGCGCCTGGGAGCTGACCGACAACCTGATGGAGGTGCGCCTGCGCCACCTGCAGCCGCAGCGCAAACTGGTGCTGACCGTGGATGCCGGCCTGTTCGGGCTGAACGGCAAGAGCCTCGCCGCCGAGCAGGTGACCCGCCTAGAAACCCGCGACCTGCAAGCCAGTGTCGGCTTTGCCAGCCGTGGCTCCTTGCTGCCCACGCGCCTCGCCGAAGGCCTGCCGGTGATTGCGCTGAACGTCGACAAGGTGAATGTCGAGTTCTTCCGCATAAAATCCGAGTCGCTACCGGCCTTCCTCAACCGCTGGGGCCGTGCGAGCAATCTGGATAACTGGGAAGCCCGCAGCCTGCTGCCGATGGCCGATCTGGTCTATGGCGGCCGTTTCGATCTGAACCCTGCGCGCAATACCCGCGAAACCCTGCTGCTGCCGATTGCCGGCCTGGAGCCGTTCAAGCAGCCCGGCGTGTACTTGGCGGTGATGCGTGAAGCCGGCAGCTACAACTACTCGCAACCGGCCACGCTGTTCACCCTGAGTGATATCGGCCTGTCTGCGCGGCGCTACCAGAACCGTATTGATGTGTTCACCCAGGCCCTGGCCGGCGGTGATGCCCTGGGTGGTGTACGCCTGGAAATCCTCGATGCCGAAGGCAAGGTACTGGCCGAAGGTAAGACCGATGGTGCCGGCCATGGCGAACTGCCGCTGCCGCCCAAGGCCGAAGTGCTGCTGGCCCACCAGGGTGAACAGACCAGCCTGCTGCGCCTGAATACTGCGGCGCTGGACCTGGCCGAGTTTGATATCGCCGGCCCCGTCGCTCATCCGCTGCAGTTCTTTGTATTTGGCCCGCGTGACCTTTATCGCCCCGGCGAAACCGTATTGCTAAACGGCCTGCTGCGCGATGCCGATGGCCGCGCGGTAAAAGCCCAGCCGGTAAATGTGGAAGTGCGCCGGCCGGATGAGCAGGTCAGCCGCAAATTTGTCTGGCAGGCCGATGACGCCGGCCTCTATCAGTATCAGCTGCAACTGGCCGATGAAGCGCCGACCGGGCGCTGGCAACTGCTGTTCGACCTCGGCGATGGCCGCCAGCAGTTGTATGAATTCTCCGTGGAAGACTTCCTGCCGGAGCGTATGGCCCTGGAACTCAAGGGCAGTGATAAACCCTATACCCCAGCGGAAAACGCTCAGTTCGAGGTTAGCGGTCGTTATCTGTATGGCGCTCCAGCCGCTGGCAATCGCCTCAGCGGCCAGCTCTATGTCCGCCCGCTGCGTGAGGCGGTGGCCAGCCTGCCGGGCTATCAGTTCGGTTCGGTTACTGAAGAAGAGTTGAGCGAGGACATCGATCTTGATGAAACCAGCCTGGACGAACAGGGCAAGGCCAGTCTGGATATCGAAAGCCGTTGGAGCGATGCCAAATCGCCGCTGCGCCTGATCCTGCAGGCCAGCCTGCAGGAGTCCGGTGGCCGGGCGATTACCCGGCGGATTGTCCAGCCGGTCTGGCCGGCCGAGCGCCTGCCCGGCGTGCGTGGGCTGTTCGATGGCGAAGAAGTGGACGCCGACAGCCTGGCCGAGTTCGACGTGTTGGTGGCGGATGCGGCCGGTAACAAACTGGCGGCTGACCAACTCAGCGTGCGCCTGATCCGTGAGCGCCGTGACTACTTCTGGAACTTCTCCGAAAGCGATGGCTGGAGCCATAACTACACCGAGAAATTCCTTACCCTCAACGAAGAAACCCTCAAGGTCGCTGCCGGCAGCACTGCCAAGATCAGCTTCCCGGTGGAGTGGGGCCCGTACCGCGTTGAGGTCATCGACGGTCAGACTGGCATGCTCAGCAGCATGCGCTTCTGGGCCGGCTACCGCTGGCAGGACAACGCCGATGGCGGCGCGGTGCGCCCGGATCAGGTCAAGCTGGCGCTGGATAAGCCGGCGTATGTCGATGGCGACACCGCCCAGGTCACCGTTACCCCGCCGTCTGCGGGCAAAGGCTACCTGATGGTGGAGTCCAGCGAGGGGCCGTTGTGGTGGCAAGAGGTCGACGTGCCGGCCGAGGGCAAGACCTTCGACATCCCGATTGCCAAAGACTGGGCGCGGCATGACCTGTATGTCAGCGCCCTGGTGATTCGCCCCGGCGAGCGCAAGAGCAATGCTACGCCTAAACGTGCGGTCGGCCTGCTGCACCTGCCGCTGGAACGTGCGCCGCGCAAATTGGCACTGACCCTTACTGCTGCGGAAAAGATGCGTCCCAACCAGCCGCTGAAGGTCAAGGTACAGGCGCGCAACGCCGACGGCAGCATCCCGAAACAGGCGCAGGTGCTGGTGGCGGCGGTGGATGTCGGCATCCTCAATATCACCGAGTACGCCACGCCCGATCCATTCGCCAACTTCTTTGGCCGCAAGGCCTATGGCGCGGACCAGCTGGATATCTACGGGCAACTGATCGAAGCCGGCCAAGGCCGGGTGGCCAAACTGGCCTTCGGTGGTGACGCGGCGCTGGCCGGTGGTGGCAAACGCCCGGATACCAGCGTGCTGATCGTCGCGCTGCAGAGCCAGCCGCTGGCGCTGAATGAGCAGGGTGAGGGCGAAGTCAGCCTGAATATCCCCGATTTCAACGGCGAGCTGCGCCTGATGGCGCAAGCCTGGACCGACGAGCATTACGGCATGGGCGAAGGCAAAACGGTGGTCGCCGCGCCGCTGATTGCCGAACTGTCCGCGCCGCGCTTCCTCGCCGGCGGCGATGAAACCACCCTGGCCCTGGACCTGAGCAACCTGTCCGGGCGCGAGCAGAAACTCGATGTACAACTTAGCGCCGAAGGTCAGCTGCGCCTGGCGCAGAACCCGGGTGCGGCAGTGGCGCCAATCACCCTGGCCGATGGTCAGCGCACCATTCTGCGCATCCCGGTCACCGCACTGGGCGGTTACGGGCAAGGGCGCTTCAAGGTAAGCGTCAATGGCCTGGCCCTACCCGGTGAGGATCTGCCGCCGTTCAGCCGTGAGTGGACCCTGGGCATTCGCCCGGCCTACCCGGCGCAGCTGCAGCATTTCCGTGCGGTGCTGAAAGACGAGTCTTGGCTGCTGCCGGCCAATGCCCTTAGCGCCTTTGAAACTGCAGGGCTGGAAGCGCGGCTGGCGATTTCCAGTCGGCCGCCGCTGAACCTTGGCGAGCAGATTCGCGCGCTTAAAGCCTATCCATACGGCTGCCTGGAGCAGACCACCAGCGGTCTGTATCCGTCGCTGTATGCCGATGCCGCCACGCTGAAACGTCTGGGCGTGGAAGCCGAGCCGGATGAGCAGCGCAAGCGCTCCATCGAACTGGGCATCGAGCGTCTGCTGAGCATGCAGCGTTACAACGGCAGCTTCGGCCTGTGGGGCGCCGACAGCGATGAGGAATACTGGTTGACCGCCTATGTCAGCGACTTCCTTCTGCGCGCCCGCGAGCAAGGCTTCGGCGTGCCGGAAGAGGCGCTGAAAAAGGCCAACGAACGCCTGCTGCGCTACCTGCAGGAGCGTCACCTGATCGAGGTCAACTACAGCGACAATGCCGAGCACAGCCGCTTTGCCGTGCAGGCCTACGCCGGTTACGTGCTGGCGCGCAGCCAGCAGGCGCCGCTGGGCGCCCTGCGCAGCCTGTACGAGCGGCGCAGCGATGCCCGCTCCGGCTTGCCGCTGGTGCACCTGGCCGTGGCCCTGCAGAAAATGGGCGACCAACCGCGTGCCGACGAGCTGCTGACCGCTGGCCTGGCCCGTGGTCGTGACAGCAACAACTGGCTGGCCGACTACGGCAGCCCGCTGCGTGATCAGGCGCTGATTTTGGCGCTGCTGGAAGAGCATGATCTGGCAAAAAATCGCCGTGAAGAGCGGCTGTTCAACTTGGCCGATGAAGTCTCCGGGCAACAGTGGCTGTCGACCCAGGAGCGCAACTCGCTGTACCTGGCCGGGCGCAACCTGCTGAGCAAGCCGGAACCGAGCTGGAGCGCAGCTCTGCAAAGCGGCAGCCTGGCCTTTGAGCTGAGCAATTCCCAGCCGGGCCTCAAGCTCGATGGCAGTGATCTGACGGCGCCGCTGACTATCCGCAACGCGACAAGTAAACCGGGCGATACGCCGCTGTATCAGCAGCTGACCCTCTCCGGCTACCCAAGCCAGGCCCCGGCGGCGGGAGGTGAAAACCTCAGCATCTACCGCGAATACTTAGGCATGGACGGTAAGGCGCTGGACCTGAGCAACCTGCAAAGCGGCGAGCTGGTGCTGGTGCACCTGGCCGTGGCGGCCAAGCAGCGGGTGCCGGATGCCCTGGTGGTTGACCTGCTGCCGGCGGGCCTGGAGCTGGAAAACCAGAACCTGGCACAAAGCTCGGCCAGCCTGGACGACGCCAGCAGTGCGGTGAAGGAATGGCGTAAATCGATGCAGAACGCGGCGATCAAGCACCAGGAGTTCCGTGGTGATCGCTACGTCGCCGCGCTGGATGTCAGCGGCTACGACACCACCCACCTGCTGTACCTGGCCCGCGCCGTTACCCCGGGCAGCTACCGCGTGCCGCCACCGCAAGTGGAGTCGATGTACCGACCGAACTGGCAGGCGCTGGGCGAAAGTCCAGGCCGTTTAGTGGTTAAAGAGCGTTAAACGCACAAGGCCCGCCAAATTGGCGGGCCTTGTGCGTTCTAGTTCGATGGTTGGGGCTGGTTCAGGGAACTTTGATATGTGGCTAGGATGAGGCGGATGAAGTGTTGGATATGTGGTGCGCCTGCAAGTACTGGAGAGCACAAAATTAAGAAAAGTCTTTTAGTCGCATTGCATGGTGCAGGACCATATATAGATGCTTCTGCGCTTGCGCACATCAAGAATGGTGCGGCATCACCACTCCAAGGGCCAGGGTCTAAAAGAGTCAAGTATGAAAATTCGCTTTGCGCGGATTGCAATTCAAGTCGAACCCAGTCCTATGATCGAGCGTTCGATAAATTCTTCGCTTTTGTCATCCACAATGAGGATTATGTGCTCAAGCACAGGGTTATTGACTTTTTTGATGTGTACGGGGAGTCGTTTCCGGTTGATCAGTTGAACTTATTCAAATATTTCGTAAAGCTGCTGGGCTGTGATTTGAGAGAGCATGGATATGCAGTTCCCGGCGACTTAGTCAGTCTTCTAGGCCAAGATATTTTTCAAACAGGACTAAAGGTTTCCTTCGCAGTAAATGAAGACTCACTACTGCTTTCCACTCCATCCGAACGATCAGCTGGCATTGGAGAACTGAATACAACACTTCGGAATCTTGATGCGAAAGACGAACCAAAATATAGGTGGCATACCTACTTTTCGTTTCTTCATGTGTACTACTGGTATTGCTGGGAGCCTGATGGCCCCTTCGGTGCTCCCTGGATCGCAGATTCGCGCTACCTGTACTTAGGTTCTTACTATCCGCTCAGTCCGGAAGAAAGGATGGCTTTCATAAGCTCGCAAGCCAAGTAAGTGCAGCAAGCCGCTCCATGCCCTGTCTTTGCATAATTGGACTGTTTCATTAAGAGGCTAAAAACAGCTCAAGTTGTTCGTCGTAGAAAGCTAGTTTCTTCCCAATTTCAGCTGATCAGACCGCTCAGCAACCACAACCCCAGCACCAGCCAGATCACCCCAGCAATGATCGAGCGGCGGATAAAGGCGCGTACCGCTAGGTACAGCAGCCACAAACCAGCCAGCAGAACCACGATGCTGAGCAATGATGGCGTCACTCCCAAGGCCTTGGACATGCCCGTGATAAAGCTGCTGACCGCGCCGCCAAGCATGCCGAAAAAGCCGCTCAGGCCTTCGACGATAAAGCGGATCACCGAGCCGACCGCCTCGCCCAGGGATTCAAAAAAACCTTCTACACCCATAGTTCTCGTTCCACTCGACTCTGCATTGATGGCTGCCGCGCGTCAGTGTGCCAGTCATTGGGCAGATTGGCAGCGTTACAGAGCATGACCCGCCAGCGCTGGGCATAGAAAAGCCCCTGCCTCAGCGAGGCAGGGGCTTGTGGTGTAGCGTGTTTCAGTTAAGCAGGGTTGGACAGCTGACACCCACTGCGGCAAAGGCGGCAATGGCATCGGCAGAGCCATAGCTGCGGTTCTGCGCTGACTGGATTACACCGCAGGCGCCGCGGTTGAAGTCGCTGGTTTCCGTCCAATAGAAACGATTGGCGTCGACAAACACTTCGAACGCTTTGCGGGTATTCCAGCCGATTTTCTGGCTGAGCAAGTAGAACGCGCGGTTATACACCCCGCTTGAGTGGTGTACATCCATGCCGTCGCGGTACTGCTCGGCGTGATCAATCGAGCGGCCGTCACGGCTGGGCTGGTTCATATAGCGCAAGGCGCCGTCACCTTTGAAGATGTCGTAGCCGACCTTCCAGTCGTTCTTGCCCTTCATAAAGTATTCGGCTGCTTCGCCAGCCATATCGGAGAACGCCTCATTGATGCCGCCGGACTGGTTGCTGTAGACCAGCCCCGAATGCAGCTCGGTAAAACCATGGCTGACTTCGTGGGCGGAAACGTCCAGCGATACCAGTGGGTAGAAGCGATTACGACCATCGCCGAAGGTCATCGCCTGACCGTCCCAGAAGGCATTTTCATAGCCGTTGCCGTAATGCACCTTCATATACAACTTGCGGTTGAGCAGCGGACGCAGACCGCCAAACCAGCTGCCATACATTTGGAACACCACGTTGCCGAAATAGTGCGCGTCGTTCAGCGGCGAGAAAGCGCCGTTGATGCTCTTGAAGTCGTTGAACGAACAGGCGAACTGAAAGGGCGTGGTGCTGCTGTTGTTCAGGCTGTGGTTGAGGTTGACGGTGATGACATTGCCGCTGTCCATCTGGCACTTGTTGTTGACCGACAGATGTCCGTAGTCCGTTCCATACATGTAACGGCCACTTTTCAGGTTGCCCCCCGGCCCCGTTGCCTGGGCGTGGTTGAGACCTTCCCATTGATCAAGCAGCTCGCCGCTGTTGGCTTCGATCATAAAGAACGGGCGTGAGGGTTTGGCGCCTGGGAGGAAGAACGACACTACGTACGCCAGTTGTGCGCGTTGCTGTTTGTCCAGTCGTACGACCAGCTCACTTTGCTCGTTCTCGCTCTGCAGGCCATTGGCTTTCAGGCTTTTGGCCATTTCCAGGGCTTGTTTGGCGCTGAGCGTTGGCGTTGCATCGCGTACCAGGTCGCTGCTGATATCACTCACCAGGCGGCCGCTGCGCAGGGGCTGGCTACCGTCGGTAAACTCGGTGATGGCTTCGCCCCACACCCGGATGCCCTTATAGAACTGTTGATAGCGCACGACCTGGGCACCACCAGGCAATTGCGCGCTCAGGGTGGCGTTCAGCTCGTCCGGCTGCAGCCCAAGGTCATCATGGATGTCGCCAGCGCCGGCTATACCGGGGCGGGTTGGCAGGGTTGAGAGATCAATCAGTTCTGCGGCGAAGGTACAGGCGGGGGAAACAAGTGCGGCGAGTAGCAAGGTTTTCGGGAAGATCTTCCTGTGCATTGATGTAGCTCCATTGGGTAAGCGGAGGATGGCTCCGTGAATAGCCCGTTGCCTTATGGCGATAACGGTTTTTCACTGTTGTCGGCGCGGCGGGTAGCCAGGCGTTAACAGCGAACCCAAGGTATAGGCGTCAAAAATACGAATATCAAAAAAATGACGCAAAAAGATAACAATGGGCGCAAACAGCTCTAGCACGGTACTTTTGCTCGTATGTTCTGGCGGATATGGCCTGTTCCTTCCGGGCGTCGAGCGTCTACGCGCCTGGTCGCGAGTTGCTAGCGGAGGCCAGAAATATTGGGCAGTGCCGCGTATAGTGCGGCGCTTCAGGGATGTGTGTTGAGAGAGGCGCTATGCGTTCTGGGGCGGGTCGGTTGGTGGCAGCGCGCGCTGTTGTGCTGAGGTGTTTACGCCGTCCCTGGCTGGTTATTGCGCTGTGCCTGTTGCTGATTCTGGTAGCGGCCGACCGGCTGTTTCCGCTGCCTTTGCCGGGCGATGACCTGGCCCGGGTGGTGCTGGCCGAGGATGGTGCGCCGCTGTGGCGCTTTGCCGACCATGATGGCGTATGGCGCTATCCGGTTAGCCCCAGTGAGGTGTCGCCCTATTACCTGGACGCGCTGCTGACCTACGAGGATCGCTGGTTCTATCAGCACCCCGGGGTCAACCCGCTGGCGCTGGGCCGTGCGGCCTGGCAGAACCTCTGCGGCGGGCGCGTGCTGTCGGGGGGCAGCACGCTGTCGATGCAGGTGGCGCGCCTGCTGGACCCGCATGCACGCAGCTACAGCGGCAAGCTCAAGCAACTGTGGCGTACGCTGCAGCTGGAGTGGCACCTGTCCAAGGATGAAATCCTCACCCTCTACCTCAATCGCGCGCCCTTTGGCGGCACCCTGCAAGGCGTAGCGGCGGCCAGTTGGGCCTATCTGGGCAAGTCGCCGAGCCAGCTGACCCGCGCCGAGGCGGCATTGCTGGCGGTACTGCCACAAGCGCCCAGCCGTTTGCGCCCGGATCGTCACCCTGAGCGCGCCCAGGCGGCGCGGGATAAGGTCCTCAAGCGCCTGGCCAGTTTCCAGATCTGGCCGCAGTCGGCGATCAACGATGCGCTGGAAGAACCGGTGCTGCTCGCTCCACGTCAGGAACCTCGACTGGCGCCGCTGCTGGCGCGGCGCCTTAACACCCGCGGCAGTCCGCCGCTGATTCGTACGACTATCGATGCCGCCTTGCAGCGCCGCCTGGAAGACCTGCTGCTGGGTTGGCGTGCGCGGCTACCGGAGCGTACCTCGGCGGCGATTCTGGTGGTCGAGCAGCCGAGCATGGCGGTTCGTGCTTACCTGGGCTCGGTGGATATTGGCGATGCCAAGCGCTTTGGTCATGTCGACATGATCAACGCCGTGCGCTCGCCCGGCTCGACGCTGAAACCCTTTCTTTACGGCATGGCGCTGGATGAAGGGCTGATCCATTCCGAGTCGCTGCTGCAGGACGTGCCACGGCGTTATGGCGATTATCGACCGGGCAATTTCGCCGCTGGCTTCAGTGGCGCGGTGTCCGCCAGTGAGGCGCTGGCTACGTCCTTGAATCTGCCGGCTGTGCAACTGTTGGAGGCATACGGGCCGAAGCGTTTTGCCGGTGAGCTGCGCAGCGCCGGGGTGCCCTTGCTGCTGCCGCCGTTGGCCGAGCCTAACCTGGCGCTGATTCTCGGCGGCGCCGGCAGCCGCCTGGAGGAACTGGTCAGCGGTTACAGCGCCTTTGCCCGTGGCGGCATGGCCGCGCGTCTGCGCTTTCAGCCGCAGGATGGCTTGCATGAGCGGCGCTTGCTGTCGCCCGGTTCGGCGTGGATTGTGCGGCGTATTCTCAGCGGCCAGGCGCGCCCGGATCGCGATCCGCGCGCGCAGCTGGTGCAGCGCCCGACCCTCGCCTGGAAGACTGGCACCAGCTACGGCTTTCGCGATGCCTGGGCGATTGGCGTGGCGCCGCGTTACTTGATCGGCATCTGGATCGGCCGGCCCGACGGCACCCCGGTGTCCGGCCAGTTCGGCCTGGCCTCGGCGGCGCCGCTGCTGCTGCAGGTGCATGATCTGCTGGTCAACCGCGACAGCCAGCGCGGCATCGCCCTGCCGATTGATCCGCAGCCTGCCTCGGTCGGTGTGGCGGCGATCTGCTGGCCGCTGGGCCAGCCGCTGGACAGTCGTGACCCCAACTGCCGGCGCCAGCGTTTTGCCTGGACCCTGGATGGCACCACGCCGCCGACCTTGCCGGCGCAGGATCAGCCGCTGGGTTTGGGGCTGCAGGAAAGCACCTGGGTCAATGCCGCTGGGCAGCGCGTGGATGCCAGTTGCCCGGGGGCGACGGCACAGAGCCTGGCGTTATGGCCGGCACCGCTGGAACCCTGGCTGCCGCGCCGTGAGCGGCGCAGTGCGCGCCTACCGGCGGTTGATCCGCAGTGCCCGCCGCGACATGTGCCGGTCGCGGCGCCGCTGTCGATAGTCGGGGTACGCGAAGGCGACCGCTTGCGCCGTCCGTCCGGCAGCGCCGAACCCCTGCGCTTGCGCCTGTCCGCGCTGGGCGGCAGTGGTCAGCGCTGGTGGTTTGTCGACGGCCAGCCAATTGCCGAAACCAGTGCCGATGCACTGTTCACTCACGCCTTTGCGCGCAACGGGCAGTATCAGCTCAGCGTGCTGGATGAAAGCGGGCAGACCGCGCGGGT
>Ga0209504_1001896_pt1 | contig 15030 bp, 14 predicted proteins | sample COGITO_mtgs_1005_FD_184791 | JGI IMG/M metagenome (GOLD analysis project Ga0209504, IMG submission 184791) | Pelagic marine microbial communities from North Sea - COGITO_mtgs_100511 (SPAdes) (version 2) | ecosystem: Environmental > Aquatic > Marine > Epipelagic ...
GCATCGGTTAACTATGTCGGTGCCGGCACCGTAGAGTTCTTGCTCGATCAGAGCGGCGAATTCTTCTTCCTGGAAATGAACACCCGCCTGCAGGTCGAGCACCCAGTCACCGAATTGATCACTGGGCAAGACTTGGTGACGTGGCAGATTCGCGTTGCCGAAGGTCAGCCGCTACCGCTCAAGCAAGACGAAATCCGCCTAACTGGCCACGCCATGGAAGTGCGTTTGTACGCCGAAGACGCCACGCAGAACTTCCTGCCGCAAACCGGCACCGCGCTGCGCTGGGAACCGGCGCTGCGTGATGGCATTCGCATCGACCACGGCCTGGTTGAAGGCCAGGTCATCAGCCCGTTCTACGACCCGATGCTGGCCAAAGTCATTGCCTACGGTGCCACCCGCGAAGAAGCGCGGCGCAAGCTGGTGCGGGCAGTCGAGGATTGCGTGTTACTGGGCGTCAACGGCAATCAACGCTTCCTCGCCAACCTGCTGAGCCATCCGGAGTTTGCCGCCGGTAACGCCACCACCGCGTTTATCGCCGAGCACTTCGCCGATGACCCGAGCCTTAGCCCGCAACCGCCCAAAGCCTGCGAACTGGCTGCCGCTGCCGCCTTGCTGTTTCAGCAATCGGCCAATGCTCGCGCGCATCAAGGCGGCCTTGCTGGCTGGCGCAACGCCGGCAGTGCGCCTTGGCGCTTTGTGCTGAAACACGGCGAGCAGTCGTTCAACGTAGCACTGGACGTACTGAGTGATGGCACGCAGCCCAAGCTGCTGGCCACGCTCGGCGAACAGCAGATCAGCCTCACCCTGCTGGCCAGTGACGGCCGCTGGGCCACCCTGGAGCTGGACGGTATTCGTCAGCGCTTGGCTTACCACCTGGAAGGCGACAACCTCTGGCTGTATGGCCATAACGGCAACCTGCACCTGAGCGACATCACCCACCAACCGGTCAGCAGCGCGGCTGGCGCCGGCTCGGGCAGCGTCAAGGCGCCGATGGATGGCGCGATTGTCGAGGTACTGGTTGAGGAAGGCAGCAGTGTCAGCAAAGGCCAACTGCTGGTGGTACTGGAGGCGATGAAGATGGAGCACCCGCTCAAGGCCAGCATCGACGGTGTGGTACGCCGTATAGGCGTAAGCCGCGGCGATCAGGTGAAGAATCGCCAGCTGTTAGTGGAAATCGAAGCCAGCGAGGGTTGAATACACCTCCCACAGAGATTCATGAGCGTTTCATGATTGGTGGGTATCGCTACGCTCAACCCACCCTACAAAAAAGCATCTACCGAATAACAACAAATCACGGAGCAACCCCATGTCACTGCTAGGTAAAACCTTGTTTATCTCCGGCGCCAGTCGTGGCATCGGCCGTGAAATCGCCCTGCGCGCGGCCCGCGATGGCGCCAATATCGTGATCGCGGCGAAAAGCGCCGAGGCGCATGCCAAATTGCCGGGCACCATCCACTCGGTGGCCGCCGAAGTGGAGGCAGCAGGCGGAAAAGCCCTGGGCCTGCAACTGGATGTGCGTGACGAAGAAGCCGTGAAGGCGGCCATGGCTCAGGCCGCCGAGCATTTTGGGGGGATTGATGCGCTGATCAATAACGCCGGCGCAATCAAGCTGATGGGCGTCGAGCACCTGCCGCCCAAGCGCTATGACCTGATGTTTCAGATCAATACCCGCGCGGTAATGGTGTGCAGCCAGGCCGCGCTACCCTATTTGAAGCAGAGCAAAGGCCACATCCTCAGCCTCAGCCCGCCGATCAACCTAGATCCCAAGTGGTTCGCCAATTACGGGCCCTACACCACCACCAAATACGGCATGAGCATGCTCACCCTGGGCATGCACGAGGAGTTCAAAAAATACGGCATTAGCGTCAATTCGCTGTGGCCAAAAACCGTCATCGCCACCGCCGCCATCGAGTTCGAAGCCGGCGGCCCGGCGGTGATGAAAGCCGCGCGCCTACCCGCAATCATGGCGGACGCGGCTTACGCCATCCTTTCAAGCCGCGAGCGCAGCATCAGCGGCCGCCTGCTGATCGACGAAGAAATTCTGCGGGAACAGGGTCAAAGCGATTTCGAACAATACCGTTACGACCCGGCCAGCAAGCTGATGACCGACCTGTTTGTCGACTGAGTAGAAGGCCACGCCACCCTGCTCTCACTGAGTAGGGTGGCGTGGCGGATTAGGCGTCCTGGCTGAGCCGCCAGGGCGGGCTCAAGCGATTTTCGCCGGCGTGATACAGACACAGCGGATTGCCATCGGGGTCCTCTAAATAGGCCTCACGCCACAGCCAAGGCTGATCGGTTGGCAACATGCTGAACTCGACGCCCTGGTTCTGCAGACGGGCGACGGTCTGATCCAGTTCGGCGCACTCGAAATAGATCAACGTCTGGCTAGCCGGCACCTGCGCCACTCGGCTCAGGGAAAAGCTCGCCTGCCCATCCGGGCAGCAGAAGCGTGCATAGTCCGGCAGGCTTTCGACAATCAGTTGCAGGCCCAGACCCTGATAGAAACGAATAGCGCGCGGCACATCGGTGACCGCCACGGTGACTTGGTTCAGGTTCATCGCCCCTCCTGGTTCAGCGCGCCATCGCGCCAGCCTCTCGGACTAATGCCACAGCCCCAAGCCTGCTGGCAATACACAGATGCGCCGCTATTTGCCGATCTGCCCTGTCAGCCTTGCGCCAGAGCCATGGCAAGCGTGCAGGCGGGCAACTAGAGTTGATCCTCGCCCTCGCATAACAACCCTAAGCACGAGCGCCATGAGCCAGACCGATCTGATTTCCCCGCTGCGTTTTCTTACCCATCTTCCCCAGCATCTGCCACGCGTACCGCGTCTGCTGCGCGGCCTGTATTACGCGGGGATTCGAAACCGCGAAAAGAGCCTGTCACTGGCCTGGGCGTTGGAGCGCGCGGCACGACTCAACCCTGAGCGACCGGCGCTGCTGGATGAGTCGCGCAGCCTCAACTACACCCAGCTCAACGCCTGGGCCAATCGTCTGGCGTGGGCCTTCAAAGCCGAGGGCGTGCAGCACGGCAGCGTGGTGGCGGTGATGCTGGAAAACCGTTTAGAACTGCTGGCAAGCCTCGCCGCGCTGAGCAAGCTCGGCGCGGTCGGCGCGCTGGTCAACATCACCCAGCGCGGTAAGGTTCTAGCCCACAGTCTGAATCTGGTAAACCCGGGATTTATGCTGATCGGTGCGGAATTGCTTGAGGCTTTTACCGAGATTGCCGAGCAGCTGAACAACCCACAAACCCCGCGCTATTGGATTGCTGATCAAGACTGCTTAAACGACGCCGGCCAAGCCCCCGATGGCTGGACGAACCTGATGCAATTGGCGCGCAGCCAAGCCAGTGACAACCTGCCCGACAGCGCCAAGGTACGGATGAAAGACCCCTGCTTTCTGATTTACACCTCCGGCACCACCGGCCTGCCCAAAGCCTCGATCATGAGCCACGGCAAGTGGATCAAAGCGTACGGCGGCTTCGGCCATTCCGGCTTGACCCTTAACAATCAAGATGTGCTCTACCTGACCCTGCCCTGCTACCACAACAACGCCGTGACCGTGTGCTGGAGCGCCGCGTTAGCCGGCGGCGCAGCCATCGCCCTGCGTCGCAAATTCTCCGCCAGCGCCTTCTGGCCGGATGTGCAGCGCTATCAAGCGACCTGCTTCGGCTATATCGGCGAGCTGTGCCGCTACCTGCTTAATCAGCCCGAATGCGCCGCAGAGAAGAACAACAGCCTGCGCTGCATGATCGGCAATGGTTTGCGCCCCTCGATCTGGGCCGAGTTCAAAGCACGCTTTGGGGTCGAGCAAATCACCGAATTCTATGCCTCCAGCGAAGGCAATATCGGCTTTACCAACGTATTCAATTTCGACAATACCGTGGGTTTCTCTCCGGCCACCTACGCCATCGTGCGCTATGACCTGGAGAACGATTGCGCTATCCGCACCGCCAAGGGCTTTCTGCAGAAAGCCGACAAGGGTGAACCAGGCCTGCTGATCAGCGAAATCAGCGCCAAGTGGCCGTTCGACGGCTACACCGATCCGGCCAAGAGCGAAGCGGCAATCCTGCGCAACGTGTTCAAGAAAGGTGATGCCTGGTTCAACACCGGCGACCTGATGCGCGACATCGGTTGCAAACATGCGCAATTCGTCGACCGCTTAGGTGACACCTTCCGCTGGAAAGGCGAGAACGTCTCCACCACCGAAGTAGAAAACGTGCTGGGCGCCTTCCCTGGCGTCGAAGATGCGGTGGTGTATGGCGTGGAAATACCCGGCACCAATGGCCGCTGCGGCATGGCCGCATTGCGTTTGAGCGAGGGTCAGAAATTGGATGGTAATGCGCTGGCAGCACATCTGGATGCCGAATTACCGGTGTACGCCGCGCCGCTGTTTATCCGTTTGCTGGGCGAGGTGCAAACCACCGGCACCTTCAAATACAAGAAGGCTGACCTGAAACAAGCCGCTTACAACCCCGCCACCGTGCGCGAAGCGTTATGGGTACGCCTGCCTGGCGAGCCACACTTCACGCCACTGGATCACACCCTGTTTACCGCCATCGGCCAACAGGCTTATCGCTTCTGACTGCAAGTAGCAGTCCGGCGAAGGCTGGCCTGCTACTGCTTAAACTCGAATTGCAACTGCGCGCCTTCAACCGACTGCCAGTAGTCATCGTCGCGTTCGTTGGTGATCAGCTTGCCATTGAGTTGAAAGGGGCCCTCTGTCTTATCCTTGTCGCCAAACATAGGCGGCAGTATCGGGATCGACAGATCGCTAAGCGGGGCAACCGGCTGCAGGGGATCAAACACATTGGTATGCAGGCTCAGGTCCAGCGGCGCTTTCGGCTCGGCGGGCTCAGGCTTGGGTATAACCACAGCAGGTTTCGGCTTGGCTGGAGCTACTGCCGCCGGTTTGGTTACAGGAGCGCTGGGCTGGGGCGTTTTTTTTACAACGGGCGCGGGCTCGGTCTTAGCTGGCTTACGGGTAACCACGGCGGGCGCCGGTTGTACTTTGGTGGTTTCAACTTTGGCTTTCGCAGGAGGGCTGGAGCTTTGCTCACAGGCCGCCAGTGATAAGACAGTCAACAGCAGCATGAGGCTTCGGATAGGCAGCATGGGCAGGTACAAAGGCAGTGACATAAGCCGCTATGCTGGCCCCTGCCCCACACTCTGGCAAGCATACAATCGGCACGGCACGTAACAGGCAGCGCTCTAGCAGGCTGTTGAGACACTACCTGGGTTGCCGATACGGCATTAAAAACAGCCTCGGCTGCCTCGCCTACGTTTTCAACGGCCCGCTGGTATAAGCAGCAGGCCGACAGCCATCGTCATTGATGACCGCCTACAACTGACCTCCACGGCCTTATTGCGTGGTCTGTAGCTGCTGCAACAGCGCGTCTATATCCAGCTCTGGGTACTCACGCATCAGCTGCAGCAGCAAGGTATCGGCTTCATCCGTCCAGCCATCACGGCGTAATTTGAGCACGCGTTGCAACTCGCGGCGCAGTTGCTGTTGAGCCTGGCTGGCGGCCGCTTCTGCCAACTTTTCGGGGGCTGATACAGCAGGCGCACGGGCTGCTTGTGGCAGTTGCTCATGCAACGCATCAGCCGAAGATTCTTCATGCAAAAGCTGACTGGATGCACCGGCCGAGAGCTTTTTCTCGGCCTCGGCGCCATCGGCGCTGTAGCCCTGGATCACCGGTGCAGGCTTCGCTGCCCGTGAACGCTCTGCTTCATCAGCCACTGCAGCGGATTCTGCCAGTGGTGCAGATTGAGGCGCCATCCTCGCCGCAGCCGGCGCCATGGGCGCGCCGCTGGGCACGGCGTCGAAGGCATCTGGAGCCTGTTCGACGGTGCGCCAGGTCAGGCTCACGCCAATGCCCAGGCAGGCCACTCCGGCCAACGCCACCGACCAACGCTGCCGACCGCCAGCGCCAAATAGCCAGCTATGCAGACGAGCGGCCAAACCCGGCCGAGCCTCATCTATGGCCACGTTACGCACGGCGGCACTGGCCGCCGCGAGAATCTGCGCATCCAGCTGCGCGCTGGGCTCGCCGCCGCTGTGCTGGCGGAAATGCTCAAGCATCTGCCGTTCCTGCTCATCGGTCATGTGTTGATCGTGGTTCATACGGGCAACTCCTCGGCGGCCGGGTCAGCCAACAGCCGACGTAACTTCTGCAGGGCATAGCGCAATCGGCTTTTCACCGTCTCGGCGGGTATCTGGGTCAACTCGGCAATCTCGGCCAGTTCCAGATCACCATGAGCGCGCAGCAGGAACACTTCGCGCTGCTCATCTGGCAAATCTTTCAGTGCAGCCTGCAAGCGTTGCTGATCGCGACTGAGGCTCAGCAGCTGCTCGGGGTTCGGTTGCGGGTCGTGCGGGGCATGCTGCTGTTCATCGTACTCAGCATGCCCCGCCTGATGCCGACCGTGCTTGCGCCAATGATCGATCAGCCGGTTGCGACCGATCTGATACAGCCAAGTCTTGAACTGAACAGCTTCACGCTGCTCGCTCTGGCTGCGGATCAAGCTCATCCAGGTGTCCTGAAACACTTCCTCGGCCAAGGCGTGGTCGCCACACAAGCCGAGCAGAAAGCGGAACAAGCCAAGCCGATGGCGTTGATACAACTCGGCAAAAGCCGCCGCATCACCGTGGCGGTAACGCCGCAACAAGGCGGCGTCGTCATCCGTGAGGGATTGGTTCACTGCTGTACTCGTGCGGTAGTGGTACGGGAATCCGCAGTTTGCAGGCTCTGCGCCAGTTCCACCAGCTGCACAAACTCGCCGCGCAGACCGAAACGATCGTCGCCCCTGGCGTTGCGCGCCAGCTCGGCGCTGCCGGCCAGGCTGAAACGCCCGGTGTATTTATCGCCTTTCAGCTGTTGAGCGAAGGCCGCCACCGCGGCGGCAAAGCGCAGGTCTTCACTGGCCTGGCTAACGGCACGTACATCGGCGGCCTGAATCGGCTGCTCCAACAACTTGCTCACACTCTGCCCTGGCGTTTTGTAGCGAATACGCAACCAGGCCAGTTCGCCCGACGGGCTGCCCGCTTTGACCGCGTGCTGATAACGCAGCGGCTCCAGCCAGCCTTTGCCACCCACCGGCACCACTTCATAGAGCGCCGTCACCGTATGGCCGGCACCGATTTCACCGGCATCGACCTTGTCGTTACTGAAATCCTCACGCTTCAACGCGCGGTTCTCGTAACCCAGCAGGCGGTACTCGCTGACCTGCGCCGGGTTGAACTCGACCTGAATCTTTACATCACTGGCCACCGTGGCCAGGGTCGAGCTGAGCTGATCAACCAACACCTTGCGCGCTTCACGCAGGTTGTCGATATAGGCGTAATTGCCATCGCCGGCATCGGCCAGTTGCTCCATCAGCTGTTCGTTGTAGTTGTCGGTGCCAAAGCCCAGGGTGGTCAGCGACACGCCCGTTTTGCGCTTGTCAGCAGCCAGCTGCTTGAGGCTTTCAAAATCGCTGATGCCCACGTTGAAGTCGCCATCGGTGGCCAACAGAATGCGGTTGATCCCTCCCTCAATAAAGCCCTGTTGCGCCTGTTGATAGGCCAGTTGGATACCCGACTCGCCGGCAGTGGAACCGCCCGCTGTAAGTTGATCGATCGCCGCACGAATCTTGGCCTTGTTACTGCCGGCTGTAGGCTCCAGCACCACACTGGATGAGCCCGCGTAGACCACCAGCGACACCTTATCCTCGGCGCGCAATTGCTCAACCAACAGCTTCAAAGTGCTCTGTACCAGCGGCAAGCCGTCACGGCGATCCATCGAGCCGGACACATCCACCAAAAACACCAGATTGGCCGGCGGCAGCTCGTCTACCCGCAAGTCGGAAGCTTTGATGGCGATACGCAGCAAACGGCTTTCTGAATTCCACGGCGTCACCGCCAGCTCGGTATTGATACCAAACGGCGCATTACCTGTCGGCAATGGGTAGGCGTAAGGGAAGTAGTTGACCAACTCCTCCAAGCGCACCGCATCCTGCGGCGGCAATTGCCCGCCATTGAGAAAGCGTCGCACATTGGCATAGCTGCCAGTATCCACATCAATACTGAAAGTCGAGACCGGCGTCTCGGCGACTGCATGCACAGGATTATTGGTCAGTTTCTGGTACTGCTCGCGGTTCGCATCACGGTAACCCGGCGGCAAGGCATCGGCCTGTACAGCCATCGACAGCGGCGCATACGCCACACTTGGCCTGATAGCCTTGCCCATGACCTCGCGCTTTCGCTGCAACTCAGCCGGAGCAGCTGACGACTCCTGCAGCTCGGCGCGTTCAGCTTGGTGGGTTTGATCCGCCAACACTGCTTTACCGGCCACCTTAGCCGGCGCATCAGGATTAGCCGCACTGCATGCGCCAAGACTGATTAGTACACCAGCGGCAAAACCGGCAAGCAAAGGACGGGTAAGCAAAATGGGGTAAGCGGACATGGGCGTAACTCCTGAGCGATTAAATAAACCTTTCGCTCAGGTAGACGCAGCCCTGCTCTGAATCGGGTTAATCCCGCTTCAAAAATTGCTCACTCCGTCCTGACATAGCTGCCCGGCCAACATGCCCAGGGTCATCAACGCCCGCTCAGCCTCACGGTTCCACGGGATGCCGCAATTGAGACGGATGCAGTGGTTGAACTGCTCGGTGGTGCTAAAGATCAACCCCGGAGCAATGCTGATGCCCTGCTGCAGGGCACTTACGTGCAGGTCCTTGGTATTAACCCGCGCGGGTAGGCTGACCCAGAGAATAAAACCGCCCTTGGGCCGGCTCATCTGCGTGCCTTCGGGGAAATACTGCTGCACCGCCAGCTGGAAAGCGCTGAGGTTCTTGCGGTACTCCTGACGGATAAAGCGCAGGTGGCGGTCATAGCCGCCGTTTTCCAGATACGCCGCCACCGCCATCTGCGTCACGCTACACGCCGAGTGGGTGCTGAAGGTCTGCAGGCGCTGGATCTCTTCTTGATACTTACCCGCGATGATCCAGCCGATGCGCACACCAGGTGAAAGCGTTTTCGAGAAACTCGAGCAGTACACCACTCGCCCTTCTCGATCGTGAGATTTGAGCGCTTTGGTCGGGCCTTGTTCAAACATCAGCTCACCGTAGATATCGTCTTCGATGATTTGAATATCGTAGTCACTCGCCAAACGCAGCAGCTGACGCTGACGCTCTTCGGGAATGGTGCCACCCAGCGGGTTACTCAACCGTGCAGTCAGTACCAGCGCCTTGATCGGCCACTGGTTGGCCGCCAGTTGCAAGGCCTCCAGACTGATGCCGGTGGTCGGGTCGCTGGGAATTTCGATCACTTTCAAACCGAGCAGATCGGCCAGTTGCAGCAGCCCATAGTAGGTCGGTGACTCGGCAGCGATCAGGTCACCCGGTTTTGTCAGCACGCGCAGGCTCATCTGCAGGGCATCGACGCAGCCATGGGTGATCACCACCTCAGTTGGGTCAACCACTACGCCGGCATCGCGCATGCGGATCGCCACCTGCCGACGCAGCGGTTCGAAACCTGGGCTGAACATATAGCTAAAGGCTCGCGCGCTATGGAAGCGGGTAACCTTGGCCAATTGCTGGTGCAACGCGCGCACCGGTAGGTAATCCACATGCGGCACCGCCGCACCGAGAGGGAACACACCCTCGCGGCGCGACTCTGCAAGAACCTGATTGATGATGCTGCTGCGCGTCACCAGGCCAGGGCGCTCTACGCGGGCGATATCCGGGGTTGGCGCAGTCAGGGCCGGAGTCTGGTGTACATAGAAACCGGATTGAGGGCGCGCGCGAATCAAGCCCTGATCTTCCAGATTGGCGTAAGCCTGCAACACGGTAGCGTGGCTGACGCTGAGCTGCGCGCTCATCTTACGCACCGAGGGCACCCGCTCGCCGGGCTGGTAAACACCACGGCGGATATCTTCCGCCAGCTGTTGGGCGATGCGCTGATAAAGCAACAGATTGGTCATGACCGCGTTCCTGCTTGACTGAACCGTAACAGTAAACCGGCAACATAAAATTGCACCGGTACAGCTCAGTCAATTGTGGGCGATACAATTGCTATCCGCCAGGACTGTAACGGAGCAATAGCACTCAGCTAAAACTGTGCTAGAGCACTCCGCAATCGACAACGAGTGCTCGGTGCGCTTTTAAACGCCGCATTCGGGGCGGTTAGCCTGAATGGCGGGCAAGAAAAAGCCCCGGTAAACCGAGGCTGTACACTGCGCGAGGCAATCTAGCGTGAATCGCCCAAGCGACCCTGTTCATCAGAGAAGACAATCTCGACCCGACGGTTCTGCGCGCGCCCCTTGACCGAGGCATTCTCGGTAACCGGGAAGCTTTCGCCATGCCCCTGCACCGTGATGCGCTTACCCTCGATGCCGAGATCAACCAGCACGTCGGCCACCGCCTGCGCGCGAGCACGCGAGAGCTGCAGATTTTCCTGAGCATCACCACGGCTGTCCGTGTACCCCTCAATACGCACGACACGGCGCGGATTGAGCTGGAGGAACTGCACCAATTTGAGCACGGTGCGATTGGCCGAGGCCTTGAGGTCGGAGTGACCGGCATCGAACAGTACATCACCCAGGGTCATCACCAGGCCACGTTCGCTCTGGCTGGTGGCCAAACTGACCATCTGCTCTTCGAGCCAATTACTCTGATCCTGCACGCTGAGCAATTTAGCTTCACGCAACGCCAACTGCAGACGCTGGCGCTCCAGCTCTAGCTTGACCGCACGCTCTTGGTTCAGGTTAAGCGTGCTCTTTTGCTTGGCGATCGCACTGTACTGCTGGCTGAGATAAGCATAATGCGCGACATCATCGGCGCTGCCCCAGTAGCTCGACAGTCGCTCGGCTTTGGCCAGCGACTCGCCGGCACGGATCAGATCCTTGGGTGCGCTGCGCAGCACATCAGGATCTTCCTTGACCTGCTGAAAGGCTGTATCCGCGTCTTTTAGGGCCAGGTCACTGGACGTGTGCGACGACGCGCAGCCGCTCAACAATGCCGCGGCAAAAACAGCGCAGAAGCTTAACTGAGCAGGCTTCATTGCAAGCCTCCCAGCTGTTTGCGCAAGCGGTTGATGGCATTACTCAACTCGGCCAGCTGCATCTGGCTTTTCTGGGTCAAGTGCTCTGCTTCGGCGAGGCGCGCATCCAATTCAGCCTGCTCGGCATACACTCGCGCCTGCTTGAAATCTGTGCCTTGCATGGCCGTTTGCGCCAGGGCGAGCTTTTTCTCAGCCAAAGCCAACGAAGCCGATTGCTCAGCAGAAACACCCAGAGCTTGGGCTTGGCTAAGCGCCTGCTCAGTCAAGCGCAGCTGTTCATTAGGCGCAGGGGCCGATGCACAGGCGCTGAGCATGAACGGCAGCAGTGCCGCACAAATATGTCGATAAATCACAGAATTTCCCTACTGTTCAGCGTCACCGGCGGGGGTGGGCTGTTGATCTTTCCAGCGCTGCAAGTTGCGCTGCAACAAGGTTTCAGGCAAACCGCTGGCGACTGCCTCGGTCATTTTCTTCGCCAACATGCCGCGCAGCCAAGGGTCGTTGCAGGCCGAGTTATGTGACAGCGTCAGGTACAACCCTTCACTGGAGATCGGCGGGTCGAGTACCAGCAGGTCATCCTGTATGCCCAAGCTATCGGCCAGTGCCTGACCGGGATAGCGCTCATACAGCACATAATCGGTACGCCCCAACAGCAGCTTCTGGAAGGCCTGGGTCAGGCTGGATACGCCTTCCAGAGTCAGATTGCTCTTGGCATAGGCATCGAACTGCTGGCCAAAACTGTTGTTGACCAAGGTATCGCCCGTACGATCGCGCAGGTCTTCCCAGCCGGCATAGGGAAACTCAGCACCACGATGCACCCACACCACACTGGAGGTGTAGTAGAAAGCTGGATGTACATAATCCATCACTTGCAGACGCGGCAGAGTCAGGAATGCGCCGGCAATCAAGTCAACACGTCCAGTTCTGACTTCATCCTGCGCACGCGACCAGGGCCCGGTATAGATGATATCCACCACCACACCCAACTCTTTGGCCAGGTGCTGGAGCAGGTCAGCATTGGCACCGATCAATTGCTGAGGATTCTGCGGGTCGCGCCAGAGGTATGGCGGGTACTCCGGATTACCGGTAGCCACCAGGCGCTCGCATTTGCCGGCGGCAACGGCAAACGCCGGCATCAGCAGTGCAGCGAACAGCAGGAGAAACGACCTATAAAAACCACGTTCACGCATTGGCGACTTCTCGGCTTAACCTTGGATGGGCGTCTGGGCCATACATCGGAAGACTTCTAGATCATGCTAGCTTAATACGCATCCATACGAATTCGCGATAAAGACTAACCATGAAAAAACTGATTGCAGCTTTGATGCTACTGCTCGCTGGCACCGCCGCCCTGCTCTACCTGTCACCTGCCGCCTTATTGACGAGCATACAGCTGGTGGAGCGACAACGTGCCGGACTAAGCCTGAAGCAGATCAGCGTGGGCGATCTTAGCATTCATTACTACGAGGGCGGCCCAAGCAGCGCACAAACCATTCTGATGGTGCACGGCTTTGCCGCCAACAAGGACAACTGGCTACGTTTCGCAAGACACCTTAGTCAGGATTACCGAGTTATTGCCCTCGACCTGCCCGGCTTCGGCGCCAGCGACAAACCTGCCGGTAGCTACGACGTGGGCACCCAGACCGAACGTCTGGCCAGCGTGATTGATGCATTGGGAATTGCGCAGCTGAACTTGATCGGCAATTCCATGGGCGGACATATCAGCGCGCTATATGCCGCACGCTATCCTGAAAAAGTGCTGACGCTGGCCCTACTAGACAACGCCGGCATCACCTCACCGCAATCTAGCGAACTGCTACAAAGGCTGCAGCGCGGCGATCCCAATCCGCTGGTGGTGAAAAAACCCGAGGATTTTCAACACCTGCTCGACTTTATCTTCGTGCAACCGCCCTACCTGCCGGAATCGCTCAAAGGCTATTTTGCCGAGCAAGCCCTCGCCAACAGCGCACATTACGACCAGGTGTTTGCCCACTTGGTCGGGCGCTATATTCCGCTGGAGCCGGAGTTACCGAAGATCCAGGCACCCACGCTGATCATCTGGGGCGCAGAAGACCGAGTACTGCATGTATCGAGCATTGAAGTGATGCAACCTCTGCTGCGCAAGCCACACGTGGTGATCCTGCCTGACACCGGGCATGCGCCGATGATTGAGCGCCCGGAGTTGACCGCACACCACTACCGCGCTTTTCTCCAGGCCGCACAGAACTAACGAAACGACCCAGCATAAAAAAACCCGCTCAATGAGCGGGTTTTTTCTGGGCGGGGGAACCGGTTAAACCAGTTTTTCCAGCTCAGGTACAGCGTCAAACAGATCAGCCACCAGACCGTAATCGGCCACCTGGAAGATCGGCGCTTCTTCGTCCTTGTTGATCGCAACGATCACCTTGGAGTCTTTCATGCCGGCCAAGTGCTGGATCGCGCCGGAGATACCGACGGCGATGTACAGCTGTGGAGCAACGATCTTGCCGGTCTGACCGACCTGCATATCGTTCGGTACGAAACCTGCGTCGACTGCGGCGCGCGAAGCACCTACAGCAGCGCCCAGCTTGTCGGCCAGGGCGTACAGGTGCTTGAAGTTGTCACCGTTTTGCATGCCACGGCCGCCGGAAACGACGATCTTGGCAGCAGTCAGTTCAGGACGGTCGGACTTGGCCAGCTCTTCACCGACAAAAGCCGATTTACCAGCGTCAGTTGCGCCGCCGACTGCTTCAACGGCAGCAGAACCACCTTCAGCAGCAACCGGATCAAAACCCGTGCTACGCACAGTGATCACTTTCACGGCAGCCGAAGACTGCACAGTAGCGATGGCGTTACCGGCATAGATCGGACGCTTGAAGGTGTCAGCGCTTTCAACGGCGATGATTTCCGAGATCTGATCAACGTCCAGCGCAGCGGCAACGCGCGGCAGGATGTTCTTACCGTTACTGGTAGCAGCAGCCAGGATGTGGCTGTAGCCCTTGCCCAGCTCGGCAATCAATGGCGCAACGTTTTCCGGCAACTGGTGAGCAAAAGCAGCGTCGTCAGCAACCAGCACCTTGGCCACGCCAGCAATTTTGCCAGCAGCTTCGGCGACTGGGCCGCATGCGGCACCGGCAACCAGAACGTGGATGTCGCCGCCGATCTTCGCAGCAGCTGCCACGGTGTTCAGCGTGGCAGGAGCCAGGGCGGCATTGGTGTGTTCAGCGATAACCAGGATAGTCATTTAGATTACCTTCGCCTCGTTCTTCAGTTTCTCGACCAGTTCAGCCACGGACTTGACCTTGATACCAGCGCTGCGAGTAGCAGGCGCTTCGACTTTCAGGGTCTTGACGGTGGAAGCAGTGGAAACACCCAGGTCAGCCGGGGTAACGCTTTCCAGCGGCTTCTTCTTGGCCTTCATGATGTTCGGCAGCGACGCGTAGCGCGGCTCGTTGAGGCGCAGATCGGTGGTCACGATAGCCGGTAAGCTCAACGCAACAGTCTGCAGACCGCCGTCGATTTCGCGGGTTACGTTAACCTTGTCGCCAGCCACTTCAACCTTGGAGGCGAAGGTGCCCTGGCCAAAGCCAGTCAGCGCGCCCAGCATTTGCCCGGTTTGGTTGTTGTCGCTATCGATGGCCTGTTTGCCCATGATCACCAACTGCGGCTGCTCTTTGTCGACCACTGCCTTAAGCAGTTTGGCCACAGCCAGGGAGTTCAGCTCATCGCTGGACTCAACCAGAATGGCGCGATCAGCACCCAGCGCCAGCGCGGTACGCAACTGCTCTTGAGCAGTGGCCGGGCCGATGGTGACGACAACGATTTCGCTCGCCACGCCTTTTTCTTTCAGACGTACAGCTTCTTCCACGGCGATTTCGCAGAAGGGGTTCATCGACATCTTGACGTTGGCAAGATCAACGCCGCTGTTGTCCGCTTTGACGCGAACTTTGACGTTGTAGTCGACCACTCGTTTGACAGCTACAAGAACCTTCATGGATTCCTCGTTACTCT
>Ga0209504_1001897_pt1 | contig 15030 bp, 15 predicted proteins | sample COGITO_mtgs_1005_FD_184791 | JGI IMG/M metagenome (GOLD analysis project Ga0209504, IMG submission 184791) | Pelagic marine microbial communities from North Sea - COGITO_mtgs_100511 (SPAdes) (version 2) | ecosystem: Environmental > Aquatic > Marine > Epipelagic ...
AGAACTGGGCAGGCCGTATTCGCTTCGCCGATCCCACTGCGAGGGATGGCCTCGAAACTTTTGAGGAAGACCCCGGCAAAGACGTCGCCCAGGTTGAGCTCACCCGCGAGTTCGTCGAGACCTGTTACCGACAGAACCAGCGCGGAGACGCGGCACTCATTGCCCGCATCTTCGAGAGCAAGAAACTCTACGACCACTACGGCAAAGTGTGGCGCACTTATAAAGACGGCATCTGGCAACGCGACGAGATGCAGGGCACACTTGTCGAAGCATCCGACTCAGTGGCTGCCGCCTATCAGGAGTTGGCCGACACCATCCGCAAAGACATCGACGCTTCACCGGCACCCGATCCCAAGAAAGATCCGCGTGTCGCTCAGGTCGAGGGTCTCGAAAAACGTATTCAGAAGATTCGCTCCATGGGCTACCTCTCCGGCTGCCTCACCTTCGCCGAATCGATCTTGGGAACGGTGGCCACCGAGTTCGATCAACAGCCCGGCATCCTCGTCGTCAACAACGGTGTCCTCGACTTCGCAAGTGGGGTCTTTCGGGAGCATCGTCCCGCCGATCGTGCCACCTACAAGACACCTTGCGATTTCAATCCCGATGCCGACTGCCCACGCTGGAATCGTTTCCTCGACTTCTTCCTGCAGGGGGATCAATCGCTGATGGACTACCTGGCAAGGGCCACCGGCTACTCACTCACCGGCTACGTCGATAAGGACATCCTCTTCTTCCTCTATGGGAAGGGGGCCAATGGTAAAAGCACCTTCACTTCGGCACTCAAGATGTTGACGGGTGACCTTATGACCACCGTCCCGATCGAGGCACTCATGGCCAAGGCATCGGATAACAACTTCGACTACCGCAAGGCTCAGATGGAAGGGAAGCGGATTGTGGTCTCCGATGAGATCCCCGAGGAGCGGCGCCTCAATGAGAGCAGCATCAAGAGCCTCGTCGGTGGTGACGACATCACGGCCCGGCGCCCTTATGAAAAACCCTACGTCTTCACACCGACCCACAAGCTCTGGCTCGTCGGCAACCACAAGCCGAAGATTGCCGGCACCGATCACGGCATCTGGAGGCGGGTGCATCTCGTCCCCTGGCTCAAGACCATGCCCGAGGAGGAGCGGCGGCCACGGCATGAAGTCTTGGCCGAGTTCCGCGCCGAGTTGCCTGGCATCCTCAACTGGGCCATCCGCGGCTACATCGACATGATCGACCAAGGCGGCCTCCAACCACCAGGGGCAGTCATCGACGCCACTAAGGAGTATCAGAAAGACTCCGACCAGTTCGCCCGTTTCATGGAGGAGCGCACCGAGAACCAGTGGGGCTTAACAACCAGCCTCACCAACCTCCGCGAGACCTACCAAGCATGGTGCCACGACGAAGGCGAAGAGCCACGTTACCAGTCCAACCAGAAGATTTCGCACTACCTCCGCGACCAAGGCTGGGAGATATCACGATCAGCCAACCGCAAAGAACGCCACGTCCTAGGACTGCATATTCGGGACTATCAACTCACTGCATAAGGGGGCGACCACTTCGACCACTTTGACCCCCATATCCCTAACTTTTGCGTAAAGAAACCATCTAAAATCCAAAAATCACAGAGAAGTTAGCCAATCCGACCCTCAAGTGGTCGAAGTGGTCGGGCTTCTAAACCCCACTTCAAATCATGTTAAAACACAACGACACCCAACTACTCACGGTCAAAGAACTCGCCTGGCGCCTCAACCGCCATCCCAACTACGTCTACCGCATGAAGAAAGCAGGCTTCCCCATGCCCGGCTACCGTTCCACTGTAGATGACGCACTACAATGGCTGGAGAAAAATCCAGGCTGGAGTCGGCGGCTCGTGGGTAAGAGCAATTCAGGTCGCAGATAGGTGGCTATTTTCGATATTTGCGATTACTTCCCCGCATCCGTTTCCAGCTGGCCCTATTCCCGAAGCGGTCGAGTTCGACAATGGGCTCGTAGTATTGGAGTGGCTGCCCTCCAGTGCCACCGAGTATTTCATCAATTGTCGCAGCCCCCCGCTTAGTCGGTGGTAGAGTATAAACGGGCTTCGTGATTTTTGTCGGTGTATCTATTTCAACTGGAGTAAGGTATCCACTTCCAGGTCTTTCATCCGCCGCGTCTTTCACTCTTTCATCAGTCTCTTTAATGGCTGTCTCTTCAGGTTCATTTTCTTCTTTTTGGCATTCGGTAGTCTCTAATTCTTCCACATATTCAGGGAAGGTCGCGTGCTCCAAGAATTTGTAGAAAGCCTTCTCCCTTAAACTTTGAGGAGCCTCGTTATAGCAATTTTCGACAAGCCTGCTTACAGAATCATCGGGAGCTTCAATGACTTCATCATAAACAGCCGCTAGATAGCCAGACTCCAAGTCCAAGATATAGGATTCATCAACTGTGAAATCATATCGGCTCTCAACGTATTCATCCCAGTGATTGTTGGTATAAAAATCAAGGAGCCCCTGTTCCTGAACAATTGCTTGAAGCCTTTTTATAAACTCCTGATTTTTTACTGGCTCGTAGTCCTCATTTGGCGGTGAATCAAGATTACCGCTCCCCACGAGGAACTTATAAAAAGCATGTTCGTGCCGAGTCACTGGTGTCCCATTGGCACAATTATCAATAAATTGCTTCTGCAAATCGCTCTTTGCCTCTCGTTCCTCATTGTAGAGTTCCCAGAAGAAGTTGAAATGCTGGTCCAGCAGTTTGGCCTCATCCTCAGTGAATTCTGAGAAATTATCGACGTAATCTGGCCAAGTATGCTCCACACGATCAAAAGTGCTACTATGTTCACCTCTCGTCAAATAGATTCGTCAACCCCTGCGCTCGCTCCGCTCGCTTGGGGACGCCGCTAACGCGCAAGCTCACCCGCAACGCCATCCACCCGCTGCCGGCCATCTCCGTTCCGCACCCGGCGCCGCGCCGCTCAACCCTATGGTCGCAAGCTCCCGCCGGGATTCGCTCTGCTTCACCGGGCGCTCCACTCCGAATGCCCCGCAGCTACCGCCTCTCAATACCCACCATCGCCGCCACCTCCCGCTGCCGCGCCAACCAACCGCCGACCTGCCACTGCGTTCGTGCCTCACTCCGAGGCAGCACGGCTCCCGCAACGAACGCCACCCGCGCCAGCCGTCCTCCGCTCCCTCGTGCCTCACTCACTACGGTCGCCCCGCGCTACCCACACTTCCAATCCCGCCGCCCCCAACGCTCTCTCAACGCACACGCTACGCGCCCTCCGCACAGAGCCCGCTCCCTCCGTTCCGCTACGCTGCCGCTTTGGTCAACCCTTAGTCGCAAGCTCCTGCGGGATTCCCGACGCTCCGCTACGCAGCCCGTCCTCCGCGGCCACAGAGCTCCGGTCGCTCCGCAACACCAGCTCGCATCGGATTCCGATGCTCATTAACTCCCCAATGCCGCACCGCCAGCCTCCACACTACGGGAATCTCTCAGCTCGGGTCCCAAGAACTTGCGCACAATGTCGCATTATGCCGAATACCGCGTCGTATTCCTAGCGGACGGCGCAGACGCCTTATATCGACATAACGGACATTGTGTCGCTGCGTTCCCCCCCGAGCTTCGATTCACCCGAGCGTTCCAGCTACCGGCGCGGCAACACGCCCCTGCATTCGCTATCGCTCATCTCGCTTCGCTCGGGGGCTACAGTTTGTCCCCCGGCCCCCTCCCTGGATGCCCGTGAAATCCAACCATGCCTGTGGCGGTTCAGCACCGCTTACCGCTCACGGTCGTTCCTCCCATCGCCGCTTCCGATTCTCCAGGCGGCCCCCCATAAAGTAGAAGGGGGGCCTTCCCCCCGCCTCCCGGCGCGGTTGGCCCCGCGCTTTCGCTCGCTCCGCGTAGCGCGCAGGCGCGCATGCTCAGCGCTGGGAGCCAGCGGCGCCCCTGCGCCGATCCGTATCAAACCTATTCTCCCGCTTCGCGGGATCACCAGTTTCGCGGGCCTAGCCCCCGCGAGGATGGCGGCTTCGCCGCCACTTTCCTTTACGCGCGTTTTTAAGCAGGGGCATCGGTGCCCGGCCGCGCCTAAATCGTTAAACCCAGTCAAATCGAGTGAAAGCCGCACCTTGTTCCAACTTGTCACCATCCGCGACAATGGAACGTGTCGACAACTCCCCAACAAACTTCGCCTCTCGCGAAGAAGCGTAAATTCTCACTCGCTCTGTTTGAGCGTGTGATCTCGAACATCCTCGACGGCAGCAATACCCATCCTGCCATCGAGAAAGAAGGTATCAGTAAACGGCACTTCTATCGGCAAATTGCTAACAACGTGGAGCTGGCGGATCGCTTCAAGCAAGCCCAACTCCAGCGCGATAAGGTTCGTAACATCAAACGTATCGAGGAAGCGGAAAAGGAACTCCATCGCCGAGCGGTTGAAGGTTGGGAAGAGCCCGTCTTCGACATCAAAGGCAATCACTGTGGCAACAAGCGCCGCTACTCGGATGCCTGCCTGATCTTCATGCTCAAATCTCTGAAGCCCGATGTCTTTGCCGATAGGCCTCAGGCTTTAATCCAGAACAACGTCACCATCAGCCCAAAAGAAGAAAAAGAAGTCCTCGCTGAGTGGCGTCAGCGCCTCGGCGCTGCCCCCGAGTAGTCACACTCCTCACTTCCCACTCTCCACTTCCCACTCGTGAGCAAAGCGAACGCACCATCCCCCTTCGACCTGCTGCTTCCGTATCAGCGTAGTTGGGTTCTGGATACGTCGCGTTTCAAAATCTGGCTCAAGTCGCGTCAGATTGGAGGCTCCCTTGCCGCAGCCTTCGAAGTAGTCGCCGACGCCATCGAGAGCGGTTCCGACTGGATCATCCTTTCTGCCGGCGAGCGCCAGGCTCTCGAATTCATGGAGAAGGTCCATCGGGTAGGGCAAATATTCTGCGACGGCATCGAGCAAAAGACTGGTAAACCTTACCGCCCCGAGACCAAGGCCTCACAGATTCGTTTCCCGAATGGTGCACGGATTCTTGCGCTTCCAGCCAACGCGTCGACGGCACGTGGCTACTCGGCTAATCTAGTCCTCGACGAGTTCGCCTTCCATGAAAACCCCGAGGAAATCTGGCGCGCTGTCTATCCCATCATCACCAACCCCCTGCGCGGACGCCTGAAGCTGCGCGTCATCTCCACGCCCTCGGGCATGAACAACAAGTTCTACGAATTGTGGAACGGTGCTCCCGATTTCAAACGCCACAAGACCAGTGTTTACGACGCCGTCGACCAAGGCCTCGACCTCGACATCGAGGAGCTCAAATCCAATCTCGCCGATCCCGATGGCTGGGCGCAAGAGTTCGAGTGCCAATTCATGGAACACGCCGCCCAGGTCTTCCCTATGGACTTGATCCGCACCGTCGAAGATCCCGCCGCGTCTTTCGGCCCCTGGGAGACCCGCACGCCCAACCCGCTCTTCGTCGGGATCGACATCGGCCGCCGAAAAGATCTCACCGTCGCCTGGACGCTTGAGCGCGTCGCCGGCGTCCTCTGGACACGCGAGATCCAAGTCCTCGAAAACATTCCTTTCCCCGAACAAGAAGCCATCCTTGCCGACCGCGTCAGCCGCGCCCGCTACGTCGCCATCGACTCCACCGGCATCGGCGGCCCCGTCTCCGAACACCTCGCCCGCAGGCTGGGCGATTACAAACTCGAAGCCGTCAACTTCACCAACGACCGAAAGCGCGAACTCTTCAGCCGCGCCAAAAAAGCCTTCCAAAGCCAGACCGTCCGCATCCCGGCTAACGGCAAACTCCGCGACGATCTCGCCAGTATCCAACGCATCGTCACCCCGCAAGGACTGGTCAAGTTCATCGCGGCAAGAACCCGAGACGGACATGCCGACCGAGCGACTGCTTTGGCCTTGGCGCTACATGCCGCAGAAAAACACCCTGATGGCCAGGGGATCAGCGAGCGGGCACAAGCCTTGACGGGTGTGAACCGCAGGAGGCACCGCCCTATGCGGACGAGGTTCGCGGATGCTTGGCGTTAGATTTCGAAAATTCTTGTTAAATCAATGTCTAATCGTTACTAGTGATCATATGATTAAGGTCTCTTTCCTCGCCTCGCTATTATTAGTGCCACTAGCCACTACATCGGCCCAACCTGTGGACTTAACTGGTAAGATTCGGGTTTCTTACAACGATGGTGCCCCAGCTCCAGATTATGGCTTCCAATACCACTATTACAAAACCAGCTCACAGCTCATTTTTTTAGATAGTGAGGAGCGATCAGCAAACGACTACACATGGGATAGTGGAACGGGCCGACTCACCGACAACACATTCGCCGAGCATTTTGATTATACCTACACGGGCACCGACACAGGCACATTTGTCTTTAGTGAAGGAGGCACAGGCGAGTTCGTAACTTACGATGCTTCATGGGATCTCGATTACGATGGCACACCTGATGGCGAGCAAATCGATGCGGGAATCCTTCCAAAATATCCGCATAAGCAGCTCAGTATGGCCTCTCTAGATACAAGTAGTTTTTGGCTCAGTAATGAGGGTGTGAGTTCGAATGACCTGAGTCTTGAATTTTCAGCAGAGCAGATCGATGTAATCGCTTCAGGTTCCAGCCCCTGGGGGATTGTTAATGCATTGTGGGTAACAAATTCTGGCGAAATTAATTCTCTCAGTTGGGATAATGACTGGACGATTTCCGTAATCATGCTTAACTCGGTAGTCGTTGGTAATGGAGGCACCCGCGTCGATTCGGATGGTGAGATTGAAGCAATTAACCAGGCTGTTATGTGGATAGATGTAATCACGACAGCAGCCAGCTCCGATAACGACTTATATACTTTCGGCATTACATTACAGGACCACAACGGCGTTAAACGAATACTTTCTGAATCGCCCATTGATGGCTCTGAATACTCGATTCCTTATTCGCCAGTGGAAGAGGTTCATATACGTTTATCCTATAATTCAACTGCAGCTGAGCTTACCAGCGCCTACAGCTACGATGGTAATCAGTATACGGATTTACGCACATCTTCAGTAGCAGAGTTACCATCTTACATTAATGGTGATTCAATCGGGGTTTCACTTGGAGCGGAAAGTGACAACGTGGCAATTAGCCCAGGTGAAAATACTTTTAAGGATTTTGTAGTTGTTTCAGATCGCGATGGAGATGGGCTTGATGATTCCGTCGAGACCAATACAGGCACCTATGTCAGTGAAACTGATACTGGAACTGATCCAAACAATGCCGATTCAGATGGTGATTCCATTCTAGACGCTATCGAAGTCAGGCAGGCCACGTTCGGATTCGATCCCACTGTATCGTCAGCGGCTCGACTTTTGGAGTTTCAACAAGCAGCAGCAGAGCTACCTGGTGTGCTCACCGATGCACAGAGACAGGGACTTTACTTGGGTGGAGTCAGTCTGACTCCTAGCGGTGGTAATTCATTATCAGTGGATTTCATCATCGAAGAATCCGAAGATCTCTCTAGCTGGACTACAGTGGATACAGTCAGTCATTCGCTCGATACTTCCGACACGAAAAAGTTCATTCGCGTCAGGAAGCCTGAATAGTGAAACCCAGTTAAATTCCTCCCTCCGTGCCTCTGTGTCTCTGTGGTAAAAACTCCCACCATGGGAGTCCAACGCACGATCATCCGCCCACACCCCCGCGACAATCAGCTGTCGCCCATCCCCGTCGACTTCGATCCTGACACGCTTGGTTGGATCCTCGACGAAGGTGGCCGCGGTAACCTCATGCTCCAGAACGAGCTGTTCAACACGATGGAGGACACTTGGGAGCGCCTCCGGGGCAACCTCAACAAACTCAAGAACGCCGTCTGCAAACTTCCCTTCAACCTCCAACCATGGGCGGAGAAGGGGAAGGAGCCGACCGATTCGGCGCTGGAGAAAGCCGCCTTCGTCGAACACGTCCTCCACAACCAGAAGGCCGCCACCTGGGAAGGGCAGCATAACTTCCAAGCCACCATCTACGAACTCCTCGACGCCGTCGCCCGTGGCGTCTCCGTCCTAGAAATCGACTGGACGGTCGAAGACGGCAAATACCTCCCCACCGCCACACGGCGCGTGCCTTGGACTTGCCTAGGCTTTGAGAACCCAAATCACTACGCAACCACCCAACGACTCAACTCAAACGGATTACGTCTCTTCCCCGATCGACGCCCGGACAACCCTAAGCCGTTTGATAAATATCCCCACAAATTCCTTGTCGGGATCTACCGCGCCAAGTCCGGTCACATTGCCGAGACGGCTCAACTTCGTTCGCTCGCTCACCTCTGGCTGGGGAGAATGCTTGGCTGGGAGTGGATGACGCATAAGGCCGAACTCTTCGGCCTGCCCATCCGCTGGGCCACTTACGATCCCAGCGCGACGCAACAGCAGATCGATGCCGTCACCGACATGTTGCGCAACATGGGCACCGCCGCATGGGGCGCCTTCCCCCAGGGCACCGACCTGCAAATGGTCCACGGCAGCACGCCCGGCGTCGCCGGCGCGTCCGAGCCAACCGAGCGGCTCATGTATCTCGCCGAGCGCGCCTGCGATCTCATCTTCCTCGGGCAGACCCTCACCAGTTCAGAGGGCAGTTCCGGCAGCTATGCCCTGGGCAACGTCCACCGCGAGGTCGAGCTCGACCTCTACGAAAACTACGCGGCCTACGTCATCGACGTCATCAACAACCAGCTCATACCCGCCATCATCGAGCTCAACTGGGGCAACTCCGAGGAGCTGCCCTTCCTCGAGGTCGAACTCAACCGCCCGGAGAAGGACAAGCAAATCGTCGAACGCGACAAAACGCTCTTCGTGGACATGGGACTACCCGTCAGCAAGCAATGGCTCTACGAGCGACACAAAGTTCCAGCCCCCGGCCCGAGTGAGGATCTCTTCACCCCTAATCTTAAACAGGAAAACTCCCCGCTCTCTGCGAACTCTGCGGTTAATCATCCATGTGTCCATGCCGCCAGTGAATCAACCGCCTCCCTGAACAATCGCAAAGCCCAAGCCGCCACCGACTTCGCAAAGCTCCTCCAGAATACAAATCTAAAGACCCACGACCTCATCTGGACTTCTGGAGACTGCCCCGTATGTGATCCCTTAAACGGCACTACCTATCCCGATGGCTGGACGACCCCGCCGCCCCTGCACCACAACTGCGATTGCGCGATAAGCGTTCAGCCCAAAGCGAATAAAACCTAGACCGCGATTTCCCGGACATGCGGGATCATCCGCGCATCCGCTTCGCGCAACAGTGAGGCTTCAAGGGTGAGCAAGGCCACAGTGCTACCATCCATCGCCAGAAACTCCACTTCGTAGGCTTCGCCTTCCTTATGGACATGCACGACTACCCCGACATCGCCCTTGGCGAGTCCGTTTTCAGGTAAGTCCTCTGTGAGAACTATATTGGTATGTTCCTCGATCATTTCAAAACAGGGTAGGCGGTTATTAGCCTCGGTGCAAGTTCATCTGTATCAATTTGCCAGACCGAGCGAACCACGGGCTCGCGCCCATCCGGACAGGCCAACGGCCCTTCGATTTCATACTTTGCACCGTAGGCGCTTTCAGTCGTTCCGACCAGAGCTTGTGTTTGCCCGTGTGCTTTCAACGCCCGAGCCAGTTCCGACCATTCATCTAAAGTGAAGCCGCAGGAGAAAAAGAACCGGGCCTTCGCCGCAGCAGGCATGCGCGTGGTATTGAGCAGGTAGTCCGTCACCTTTCGCTCATCCACATAGCAGTTCTCTTTACCCGGAAGTTCCATCCTCAAAGATCATTCCCCCGAGAGTGATCCTGCCAAACCCAAAATCAAATTAGCGTCCCATTAGCGCAAATCAGCGGTTTAAAAAACTCTCCGCCCCTCCGCGATCTCTGCGGTTAACCCCATCCGCCATCCCCCGAGTGAAACGAGATTAAACCCGGTGAAACCAACCGCTCGCATCCCGCATCCCGAGACTCAAATCTCGTCCCATGCCCGATGTTATCAAAGCGGCCCTATCCACGCCACTTTCACTCTCCACTCCACACTCTGCACTGATTGAAGCTCCCAAAGAGCTTCAATACATGCCCCCCGGCACGCACCGCATCAACGCATCCCGAGGTGGCAAGCCCGTCACCCTCGACATCACGGTCGATGCTTCGACGGCTGACCGCCTCAACCAGTTTCTCCAGGACCAGCTAACTAAGGCAACCGAGGGCAGGGACGACCGCCCCTTCTTCGACTTCAACCACGAAGACCGCGAAGCAGCTGCCTGGCCGACCGAGTTCTACTGGGCGGGTGATAACCCGCTGGCTGGTGGCGTCCGCGCCAAGGTCGAATGGAGTGGGGCGGGTAAGAAGGCCGTCACGGAAAAAACCTTCCGCCGCTTCTCCCCGACTTTTGTGCCCGACGAGGCCGGCCATGTGATCGGCTCGGAAACGAACATGGGTGGCCTCGTCAACCGCGCCGCATTCAAAACCATCGCGCCTCTGTTCGCTAAAAGCGAAACCCTGGAGGTCAACGCTCCGTCGTTGCCGCCCTTGGAGCTCGATCCCACTATCATTCAGGCGATCGAGTCCCGTCTCGACCGCACCCTCGAACTCGTCCAAGCCAACTGGTCAGACGAGTCCCGTGCCGCATCAGAGCGTGCTCGCCGTGCCATGGGCTGGCCTGGCCTCTCTCAGACTTGGGGCGATGGCCGCGGCGGAGCCGGCCCCAGCAGGGAAACTGAAGAAGATACTCCTGCACCCGGTAAAGACAGCGACCCCGAATTCGAAGAAGAAGAACGCCGCTCCGAGGAAGAATACAGCAAATACCTAAGAGAACGCGCTGAGGAGGATGCCCGTTCCGAAGATGCACCAAGCCGCACTTTCGACGAAATCGCTAGCGATCCCGAGGCGCTCCGTCAGCTCTCCGATCTCGATCTCATCGAGTTCCAGGAATTCACCACAGGCCAGACCCGCGAACGCTTCCGCGAGGAAGTCCGCCGCAGGCAAAACCAAGACCTCCCACGTGCCCAATAATCAATCCACCCAATTACGCCATGTCCCCCATCGAAAGTAAAATCAACCGCCTCTGCGATCTGGTCGAAAGCCAGGACAAAGAGATCAAAACGCTCCACCAGGAGCGCCGAACCGCCCGCGCCAAAGAAGCCGAGGCTGCCTTGGCCGATGCCGTCAACGCCGGACGCATCGTCCCCGGCGATACCAGCACGAAGGCCTTCTGGCTGAGTGCGCTTCTTCGGGACCGCGAAAGTGCCGTCAAGGCCCTCGAAGCTCTGCCCATCAATCCCGTCCTCGCCAAGGTCACCGACGGCGACGACCCGAAGTCCGGCCTCCTCGACAAGATGAGCCTCCAACAAAAGAAGCTCGCCGAAGTGCAAGCCGCCCATCCCCAAGCCGACTTCCAAACGATCTTCGCTAAAGCTCAAACCGAGGCGCCAGATCTCTTCCGCTAGCTCCCATCCGCCATCATTCATCCGCGATCATTCATCATCAATTAGCCATCAGACCCTATGTCCAAGCTCACTCGCACAAACGCCATCCTTCCATTTGCCACTTACTCTGATATTTCCGATCGGATCGGAGAGGCTGTCTCCATTTCGGTAACCTACGGAGTGCCTCATGTTGAGCCTCTGCCTGACCCCGGGACGAAGCCTTTCGGCATTCTAATTCATGCCGACGCTTCGACCGCCAGTGTCGCCGCGATTCACGGAGGTCTGGCCGGAACGGTGAAGGTCAGGTTGCAGACCGCCGCTTATGTCGGAAACGAACTCTATATCGATCAGACTGGAGGGATCAACGGTTTCGCCGATGCCGTTGAAGAAAATCCAACCGGAAAATACCTCTGCGCGCTCGCATTGGAAGACGGGGTTCAGGGCGAATTGATCGAAGCACTACTGTTTACGCCCGTCCTCGCTCCGTAGACCACCATTCAATCACCAACCAGTTCCTGTCTAATCTCCATTTTTGAATGATACGAAGCTCAGATAGGATGCGTCGCAAGGCCCGAGGCGAGCACGCGAGGGAGCATACAAACGTATGTGACCGAACGAGCGCAGCCGAGAACGCAGCGCCGCGCCTATGTGGGCGAGAGGTTGGGTGATTTCCCAATCAATGCGTCAGCCAAATTTCATTTTTCTAACTCCCATAAATCACCCAACCGATAGCATCAAAAATTATGAGCAGCTCTAAGTTCCACGTCACCCTCACTAACTACGCACGCGGCCTGTCCCAAGACCTACGTTCGTCTCTCGCTGATTTCATTGCACCTGAAGTCATTGTCCCCGCCGCCACCGGTCAATACAAGGACTTCTCCGATAAGAACGCGTTCCAGATTCTGGATACGTCTCGGGCTGTCGGTGGGCCTGCTCGCCGCCTCGAGTTCGCCGCTACGGACCCCACCTACAACTGCCTGCCCCAGGCCCTCGAAATCCCCATCGACGACCACGAGCGCGACGAAGCAGGAAAGGGCGATCCCCTCCAACTAGAGCAAGCCAAGACGCAGACCCTCGTCTCCTCGGCTGTTGCCTCGCACGAGCGCAAGGTCTTCAACGCCGTCGCCGGGTCTATCGCCGCCGTGAGCGGCATCGGCGCTTGGAGCGGAGCCGCCAACACCAACGACCCCATCGCCGAAATCGACGCCCAGATCGAGGCCCTCGCCACCGATACCGGCATGATGCCCAACCGCATCGTCATCGGCCTGCCCGCATGGGCCGCGATCCGCCATAACCCACAGGTCATCGCCCGCTTCCCTGGGGCCGCCTCCGTCGGCGTCACCCGCAACCAGTTCGCGTCGCTCCTGCTCAATCCCGATCTCGATATTCGGGTAGGGGTGCTGTCCTACGATGAGAACAAGTGGGGCAAGACCAAGAGCGCCAAAAACATCGTCGGCAGCGAATTGTATCTCTTCCACGGCAACAACGCGCCCACGCTCTATGATCCCTGCTTCATGAAGACCTTCCGCACCCGCCGCGGTGGGGTCGATGTGGTCCGCACCTACCGCGAAGAGTCCAGCCGCTCCGACGTGCTGGCCGTCGACTGGACCGAGGACATCAAGCTCACCTCCGCCATCAGCGCCAAGCGCATCACCGTCAGCTAACCCGGGATCGCAACTCTCCCGAGTTGCCCTGCGGAGGGACGACCTCCGTGTCGTCCGCCCAAAGTCCTCAACACCGACCCATTCCAAGCCATGAAAAAGCTCCTCACCCTCAGCGCTCTGCTCTTCGGCCTAAGCGCCTTCACCGGCTGCGAAACCGTCAAAGAGACCCTCTACGAACCCGTGCCCTACGACGAAGTCGCCGCCCAGCGCGGCATCACCCTCGAAGAGGCCGAAGCCCTAGGCCTCGTCCGCCCCAAGACCAGCCTCACCCCGCTCATCGAAGCCACCACCAGCCTCATCCCCGCACCCGGAGTCGCACCCGTGGCCAGCCTCGCCCTGAACGGCCTGCTCGCCTTCGGAGCCATCTGGCTAGGCAAGAAGAAGCGCACCGCGGATAAGGTCGCCACCAGCCTCGTGCAGGGCATCGACACCTTCCGCGACGTCCTCGATCAAACACCGCAAGGCGAAAAGATCGACGCCAGCCTAACGAAGACGCTCAAAGAGCACCAGCAAGCCCTGCAAGTGCAGCGCGAAATCACCAAGCTCCTCGACCGCTACGCCACGCCCACCAAAACACCGATTGAATTAGGGTAGGGAGTCCTCCACAGGCCTCCGCCAATGTGCAATAAGCTAAGAAGGGGGATGTGGTTGGCAGGGTGGAAGGCTTCGGACAACGACAACCCTCAACCAATTCCAGCATCCTCTACGGGGCTACGGCCTCCGGCCTATATCGCTAAGGCCGCGATGGGCCTAAGTAAAATCAGTCATCACTCATCACTCATCAGTCATCCGCCATCAAATCCCATGCGCCGCATCTACGAACAGATCATCGACCTACGCCCCGCGATTCTAGGCACCGGGACAACCGTCGCCCTTGATCACATCAACAACGCTGTTGGGATCCTCGTCGGCCTGGCAACTTTAGTCTATCTGATCATTCGCATTAGCAGAGAGCTGAGAAAATGAACGGCGATTCGGGGTGGACAGCTTAGGTTCGAGGATGCTAACGTTTGCGGCATGAAATACCACGTTCTCTGTTACTTGCTTCTCCCCGCTACGGTCGCCTTCGCCGCCGCCCCCGAAGTTTCAAACATAACCGCGAATCAACGTGCTGGAACGAAACTCGTCGATATTTACTATGACGTGACTGACGCGGAAAATGATCCGCTCACCGTATCAATCCAGATTTCGTCTAATGCAGGCAGCAATTGGAATATTCCAGCTCGCACCCTAACGGGTGATGTGAATTTCAACGTCACGCCTGGCACTGCGAATCATATCGTCTGGAATGCTGGGGCCGACTGGAACCGCAACTACACCACGCAAGGCAAAGTTCGTATCCTAGCGGATGACGCGCCGACCACTCCGCTCGTTGCAACGATGGCTTTTGTGCCTGCGGGGTTCTCTAGGCCAGGTTTTGCTAATTGGGTGTTCGAAGACGTATATACAAGCGCCTTCTTCATGGACAAGACCGAGGTGAGTCAAGCGGAGTGGAGTGTAGTTTACGGCTGGGCAATTACGAATGGATACGCCTTTGATAACGCGGGCGCGGCAACTGCTTCGGATCACCCTGTTGTTAACATCAACTGGCACGATGCCGTGAAGTGGTGCAACGCACGCAGCGAAAAAGAGGGGCTCACACCATGCTATTACGTAGATGCAGGAAAAAGCACAGTTTACCGAACTGGGCTCGTCGCGCTCGACAATAATTGGGTCGATTGGGATGCTAATGGTTATCGCCTCCCCACACGTGCGGAGTGGCGTAAGGCTTACTGGGGTGGCAATGAGGGAAGTAATTTCTTTCCGTGGCCCAGCAACGGGGGCAGCCCTACTGACCATATTAATGGGAGCTTTGGTAACTATGATAACAGCGGCGACCCGTGGGATGACCAAGTCGCTAGCCCCGATTATTCTTGGGAGACTACTCCTGTAAGTTACTACGATGGTAGTCAAAATCCGTCT
>Ga0209504_1001904_pt1 | contig 14986 bp, 12 predicted proteins | sample COGITO_mtgs_1005_FD_184791 | JGI IMG/M metagenome (GOLD analysis project Ga0209504, IMG submission 184791) | Pelagic marine microbial communities from North Sea - COGITO_mtgs_100511 (SPAdes) (version 2) | ecosystem: Environmental > Aquatic > Marine > Epipelagic ...
AGCGTCATGGCGGCCAGCAGGAAAGCAATAAAGGCTTCCTCGAAGTGGTCCCAGACGCGCCGCAAGGCGTTCATCATTAGAGTCTCCAGAGTGATGGGCGGTACACCCGGGCACAGTGGCCCGGGTGCTCAGTGAAGGTGAATGCGAGCCGCAGAGCGGCCCGTTCGGCCTTACTGGTTGGCGGCGTCAGCCGCTTTAATCAGGTCTGCCCCGATTTCCGCTTCGAACTTGCCCCATACCGGCTTCATGGCGGCACGCCACTCAGCACGCTGCTCAGGTGTCAGAGTGATGATCTCGGTGGTTTTCGCGTCGAGGATGCGCTGCTTGTCGCCATCGTTCAGCGCGCCAGCTTGCTTGTTCACCTCGGCAGTCACTTCCACCAGAATCTTGTCCAGCTCGCTGCGCACGTCTGCAGGCAGGCCGTTCCAGAACGTGGTGTTGGTGATCAGCATGTAGTCCAGTACACCGTGGTTGGATTCGGTGATGAACTTCTGCACTTCATGCATCTTCTGGCTGTAGATGTTCGAGTAAGGGTTCTCTGCACCGTTAACCACGCCAGTCTGCAAGCCTTGGTAAACCTCAGCGAAGCTCATTTTGCGTGGGTTGGCTTTTACTGCCTTGAATTGCTCTTCCAGTACGGCGGAGGCCTGCACACGGAACTTCAGGCCGCGGGCATCTTTCGGCTCACGCAGGGCTTTGTTGGCGGACAGCTGCTTGAGGCCGTTGTGCCAGTAAGCCAGACCGGTGATGTTTTTTTCTTCCATGGATTTCAGCAGGGCCTGACCTTCTGGGCTCAACTGGAAGCGGTCGACGGCGGCCATGTCCTGGAACAGGAACGGCAGGTCGAAGACCTGGATTTGCTTGGTGTACTGCTCGAATTTGGCCAGCGATGGCGCGATCAGCTGCACGTCACCGAGCAGCAGTGCTTCCATTTCCTTGCCATCGCCGAATAGCGAGGAGTTCGGGTAGACCTCGACCTTGACCTTATCGCCCAGACGCTCTTCGGCGAGCTTCTTGAACAGCGCAGCGCCCTGGCCTTTGGGGGTATGGTCGGCGACCACGTGGGAGAACTTGATCACGATCGGATCGGCCGCTTGGGCCATGCCGGCGATGCTCAGCGACAGGGCGCAGGCAAGCGCTTTGGCAGTCAGTTTTAACATGGAGTCTTTCCTCTTGTTTTTGTACTGGGTGAGATGCGCCGTGGCGCGGCAAGTCGGGCGAACATGCTCAAGTTTAGGCGGCCTACCAGAAAGTGGCGGACGCCGGGCCGCGATGGCCCGAGCAAGAGCGTGAGTGTTCGCTTGGGTTAGGCTAGAGCAACCGCCATGCCAGGCGCTGCTCGGGTCGGCTTGATTACGGGGGAAGCCCCGTAGCAGAAAGGCTTAGCGAGTTATTACAAGACGTATCACAGCCCCGCGAGGGCGGGGTGGGGGTGGGTGTTGGCGGAAAACCGCCAACTAATCGAGGCTGTCTGGCGAGCTTCCGCCAATATCAGCGAAGCTCAGCCCGTGCTTGCGCAGTTTGTCGTGCAGGGTTTTGCGTGGCACGCCAAGGGCTTCTGCCAGGCTGCGTAGCGAGCCGTGACTACGCCCCAGTTCGGCGCTGATCAGGCTGCGCTCGAACGCCTCCACTTGCGCATTAAGGCCGCTGTTGCTGCCACTGTCCAGTTCAGGCACGGGTGCCACATTGGCTTGCAGGTCGAGGTCCAACTCCAGGCCGAGGGCAAAACGTTCGGCGGCATTCTGCAATTCACGCACGTTGCCCGGCCAGGGATGGCGCAGGAGGGCCGCCCGTTGGCTGGGTTGCAGGTTGCGCTCAGGCAGGCCGTGGCGGCTGCTGGCGGCTTCGGCAAAGTGCTGGAACAGCAGCAAGGCATCCTCGCCGCGTTCGCGCAGGGCCGGAATGCGCAGCGGCGCAACGTTCAGACGGTAATACAGGTCGGCGCGAAAACGCCCCTGATCGGCGGCCTGGCGCAGGTCTTCCTTGGTGGCGGCGATTACCCGGATATCCAGCGCAATCTGCTGGTTGCCGCCCAGGCGCTCGACCACTCGCTCCTGCAACAGGCGCAGCAGTTTGACCTGAACATCGAGGCTCATGCTTTCGATTTCATCGAGGAACAGGGTGCCACCGTTGGCAAACTCGAACTTACCGATGCGGCGTTTCGATGCGCCGGTGAACGCGCCTTGTTCGTGGCCGAACAGCTCGCTTTCCACCACCGATTCCGCCAGGGCGCCGGCGTTGATCGCCACAAACGGACCGTTACGTCGGCTCGACAGGTCGTGCAGGGCACGGGCGACCACTTCCTTGCCTGCACCGGTTTCACCGAGGATCAGCACGTCACTGTTGATGCTGGCCAGGGCACCAATCTGTTCGCGCAAGCGCAGCATGGCCGGCGACTGCCCAACTAAGCGCGCCGACAGGGTATGGCGGTCGGCCAAAGCCATGCGCAGGCTGCGGTTATCCAGTACCAGACGCCGCACGTCGAGGGCGCGGCGCACGCTGTCGAGCAGATCATCGCTGGCGAAGGGTTTTTCCAGAAAGTCATAAGCCCCGGCGCGCATGGCTTGCACGGCCAGGGGGACATCGCCGTGACCGGTAATCAGCAACACCGGCAGCTCCGCATCCTGCGCCTGCAGTTGCTGCAGCAGTTGCAGGCCGTCGATGCCGGGCATGCGGATGTCACTGACCACCACGCCGGGCCAGTCGTGCTCGATTTTCGCCGCTACACCATGGGCATCGGCCAGGCTGCTGACCTTGAGCCCGGCCAAATCGAGGGTTTGGCTCAGCGCCTGACGCAGGTGGGGGTCGTCGTCGATCAGCAGCACCTGGGTGCGGGAGTCGATCATGCTCATACAACAAAGTCCTCTGGCGACTGCGGTTTGATGCCCTGATCTGCCGCACGCAAACGCAGGGTCAGCTGTGCACCGCCGTTGGGGTGATTGGCGAACAACAGTTCACCACCCAGGGCGCGCATCAGGGTATCGCAAATGGCCAGGCCCAGGCCGAGGCCTTGGGCGCTGGTCTTGGTGGTAAAGAATGGCTCGCGGGCACGTTGCAGCGCGTCTTGGCTAAACCCTGGGCCGTTGTCACGCAGGTGCAGTTCAACGCCGTAGTCGCTGCGTTCGGCGCTTAACCACAGGCGGCGTGGTTGCGGCACTTCACTCAGGGCGTCGAGGGCGTTCGCCAGCAGGTTGCCGAGCACTTGGCGCAGGCGGGTTTCACCGGCCTGAACCCACAGGGTAGCGTCCGGCAGGTCGCGGATCAGCTCCACGTCCATGGCGCGGCGGCGCTTAGCCAGCATCGCCAGGGCGTCATCGAGGGCGGGTTGCAGGGCGACACTTTCGGGCGCGTGACGGTCGCGCCGAGCAAAGGCGCGCAGGTGCGAAATAATCGAAGCCATGCGCTCGGTGAGCTGGCTGATCAGCTTGAGGTTGGCGCGGGCATCGTCGCTGCGCTGATGGTCGAGCAGCACACCGGCGTTATCGGCGTAGCTGCGGATCGCCGCCAACGGTTGGTTGAGCTCATGGCTGATGCTGGCACTCATGGTGCCTAGCGCAGACAGCTTGCTGCCCTGTACCAGTTCGTCCTGGGCCTGCACCAGCTCTTGCTGCGCCTGTTCGCGTTCAAGTACTTCCTGCTTTAGCCGGCTGTTGAGCCGCTCCAGATCCAAGGTGCGCTCCAATACGCGCTGCTCCAGCTGTTGGCGCGCTTGGGTATCGAGGGCGATGCGTTCCAAATAATGGCGGCGGCGCTGCATCAACAGACCAATCAGCAGAATCAACGCCAATAGGGTGCTGCCGCCAACCGCCAGGGTGGTGCGCACCGGTTGATCGAGTTGTGAGCGCGGGGTGAGGATGCTGACTGTCCAGCCGATCTCATTGAGTTGTTGGCCCTGACGTAACCAGGCATTGGGGTTGAGTTGCAGAGGCGGTGGCGACTGGATGCGATAGGGCTGCGTATCGGCAATCGCCGCCCGTTCGGCGTTATCCAGTTCGCGGGTGGCGTGAAAGCGCCAATCGGCTTGCGAGGTCAGAATCACCACGCCGTAGTTGTCGGTGACGAGCAGATGCTCCGGGCGTTTGCCCCACAGGGTTTCGGTGTGATCGAGGTCAACTTTAACCACCATAACGCCGAGGATTTTTTCGCCCTCGCGAATGGCCGCGGCAAAGAAGTAGCCGCGCTTGCCGGAAGTCGTGCCCAAACCAAAAAAGCGCCCGGTACGGCCCTGCATGGCCTCGCGAAAGTAGGGGCGATAGGAGAAGTTACGCGTAACGAAGGAGTCTTCCTGCTGCCAGTTTGACGCGGCCAGGGTGGTGCCATCGGTGCCCATCAGGTAGATAACGTCGGCTCCCGTTTGCTGGCGGATCTGGCTGAGTAAGTGGTTGGCCGTCGTGCGCAGCTGGGGTTGCTCGGGGCTTTGCAGCGCGCTGCGCAAGGCCGGTAGATCCGCCAGGATGGGCGGTAAAACTTCATAGCGGCGCAGGGTCCCCAACAAGTTGGCCACGTAGAGATCGAGGGTTTGCCGATTTTGCTCGGCCAGCACCGCGCGGTAGTAGCGCTCGGTCAAGTGTTGCAGTGGCCACAGCAGCGGCACCAGCAGCAAGACAAGAACGCCTAGGCTTCTCCAGCGTGGACGGCGAGGGTGGGGGAGCGGGGTGGGCATGCGCTTACTCGGTGATGGGCGTTGGTTGAGAGTGGCGGTTATGCAATAAGCGGGCAAGCTTGCCGATATGGGTCAATACTCAACATGTTCGGCATCGCCCTGGAGTAATGGTGCCGCCCTAATTTGCGCCCTGCATGGACGACTGCGCCTTAGTCCCTGGAGATACTCCGATGCTGGCTCAATTGACGGTTAGGGCGCGGCTACTGCTGTTGGCAGTGGTACCGTTGCTGGTGCTGATTGTGGTCATCGGCATGGCGTTGTCCAACGCCAGTAAGCTGAATGGAAAATTTGATGAGCTGTTTACCGACCGCATGCGGCCGATCAGCCAGCTTAAGGTGGTGTCCGACGCTTATGCGGTGGCGATGGTCGACGCCTTACACAAGTATCGTGCGGGGATATTCGATGAGCCCGCGCTTCGCAAGGCCTTCAGTGAGGCCCGCAGCCGCGGTGACAAAGCCTGGGGTGAGTACATTGCCACGCGCCTGACCGCCGATGAAAGTCGCCGGGTCGAGCGTGCTAAATCGCATTTACAGCGCGTGCAGCAATTGGCTGACCAATACATGGGGCAGCTCGCCAGTGGCCAGTTGCGAGCTGCGGAGGCAGAGGCATTCAATCGAACTTTGTACGACACCTTCGATCCGCTGGGCGGCGAATTGGAGGGGTTGATCAGCCTGCAATTAAGTGAGGGCGAGCAGCTTAATGCTGAAACCACGGCGCAGTATCAGTCGATCAGCAACACCTTTATTGTCATCGGCGGTATCGCGCTGCTGTTGGTGTTGGTCGCGGCGCTGTTAATCAGCCTCTCGATTATTCGCCCGCTGGCGGGGCTGCGCAGCCTGATCAACGAAGTCCAGCAGTCTTCTGATTTGACCTTGCGTGCTGATGCCAGCGGTCGGGATGAGGTGGCTGATACGGCGCGGGCCTTCAATACCATGCTGGAACACCAGCAGGCGCTGATTCGTCACCTGATGGACACTGCAACCCAGCTCGCGGCGGCTTCCGAGGAGATGAGTGCGATCAGTGTGCAGGTCAGCCAGGCCGCTACGGCTCAGGGTGACCAAACCAGCATGGTTGCCACCGCCGTGCACCAGATGAGCGTGGCGGTGCAGGAGGTGGCGCGCAATGCACAGTCCACCGCGAGTAATGCGGCGGACGCGAACAAAGAAGCGCGCCAGGGCAGTGAGCTGGTGCAGTCCAACCTCAAGTCGATTCAGGGTCTATCGGTGTCGGTGGAAAAGGCCGGCGAGGTGATCGACACCCTGCACAATCAGAGTGATGAGATCAGCAAGGTGCTCGGGGTGATCCAGAGCATTGCCGAGCAGACCAACCTGCTGGCGCTCAATGCCGCCATCGAAGCAGCGCGAGCCGGTGAGGCCGGGCGCGGCTTTGCCGTGGTGGCCGATGAGGTGCGCAGCTTGGCCAGCAATACGCAGAAAGCCACCGAGTCGATACGCGGCATGATCGATGCCCTGCAAGGCGGCGCGCGCAGTGCGGTCAGCGCCATGCAGCTATCGCGCGAGCAGGCGCAGAACAGCGTCAGCCATGCCCGTGAAGCCGGTGAGGTGCTCAATCATATTGTCCATGCCATCGAGGGTATCGCCGACGGTAACGTGCAGATTTCAGCGGCCACCGAGGAGCAGACGGCTGTGGCCAACGAGATCAGCCAGAACATCAGCAGCCTTAACGACAGCATTGGTGAGGTGGTCAATGGTGCCGAACAGAGTTCGCATGCCAGTCGCGATCTGGCGCAGTTGGCCAGCGGCTTGCAGCAGCAGATTCAGCGCTTCAGGGCTTAGCGGCTCAGTTGTTTAGTCGCTAAGCATTCGGCCAGCGCCTGTTGCCAGGTCGGCAGTTGAACCTGCCAGTCCTGCTGCAGGCAGCTGCAATCCAGGCGTGAATTAAGCGGGCGCTGCGCCGGGGTTGGGTAGGCGCTGCTGGGGATCGAGTGCAGCGTCGCCACGGGTTTACCCTGGCTGTGCAGGTGCGCGGCAATCGCGCTGGCGAAACCGAACCAGCTGGTTTCGCCCTGTGCGGTCAGGTGATACACGCCCCACGGGCCGCCATGGCCGGTGCGCCACTGCTCGATCAGTTGCGCCGTGGTCTGCGCAACAGTGCCGGCCCAGGTCGGTGCGCCGATCTGGTCGGCCACCACGGAAAGGCTTTCGCGCTCCTGCAGCAGGCGCTGCATGGTCAGCAGGAAGTTTTTGCCGTGCTGCGAATAGACCCAGCTGGTGCGCAGAATCAGATGCATGCCCCCCACCGCCTGAATCGCCTGTTCCCCAGCCAGTTTGCTGCGCCCGTAAACGCTCAGCGGGTTTGTGCTATCGCTTTCGCGGTAAGGCTCGGCCTGGCTGCCGTCGAACACATAATCGGTGGAGTAATGGATCAGTGGAGCGCCCAGCGCGGCCGCCTCCTCAGCCAGGATGCCGGGGCCAGTGGCGTTGATCGCGAAGGCCAGTTCTTGCTCGCTCTCGGCCTGATCGACCGCCGTATGCGCGGCGGCATTGATGATCAGCTCGGGGCGCAGGCGTTGCACATGTTGGCGAATCAACTCGGGCTGGGCCAAATCCAACTGTTCGCGGCCCAGTACCGTCAGTTCATCTGCGCCGTGCAGGGCGCGCTGCAGTTCCTGGCTGACTTGGCCGTGCTGGCCGAGCAGGAGAATCTTCATGGGAAAACCGGTGCATCGGCGAAGCTGAGTCCGGCCTGATCCTTGGGCGATAGTTGCGGCGCGCCATCCAGTGGCCAGTCGATGGCCAGGGTCGGGTCATCCCAGCGGATGCAGCGCTCATGCTCAGGGGTGTAGTAGTCGGTGGTTTTATAGAGAACCTCGGCGAACTCGCTAAGTACCACAAAGCCATGGGCGAACCCCTCCGGCACCCACAGCTGGCGGTTGTTTTCGGCGGACAAGTGCACGCCGACCCAGCGGCCAAAGGTAGGCGAGCTGCGGCGCAGATCAACGGCGACGTCATAGACTTGGCCGGTTATAACTCGCATCAACTTGCCCTGGGTCTGCTGCACTTGGTAGTGCAGGCCGCGCAACACACCGCGTTGTGAGCGCGAATGGTTGTCCTGGACAAATACACACTGCAGGCCGGTGGTCTCGGCGAAACGGCGGGCATTGAAACTTTCAAAGAAGAACCCACGTGGATCATCAAACACCTTGGGTTCGAGAATCATCACGCCGGGTAGGTCGGTGCTAACAGCCTGCATGCTCACTCCTCGGCCAGCTTGAACAGGTACTGACCGTAGCCGGTTTTGCCGAATAGCGTGGCTTGTTCCAGCAGTTGCTGGCGATTAATCCAGCCCTGCTGATAGGCGATCTCTTCTAAGCAGGCGACTTTCAGACCCTGGCGATGCTCGATGGTTTGCACGTACTGCGAGGCATCCAGCAGGCTGTCGTGGGTGCCTGTATCGAGCCAGGCAAAGCCACGGCCGAAGCGCTCGACGCGCAAATCACCACGTTGCAGGTAGGCGTTGTTGACGTCGGTAATTTCCAGCTCACCGCGCGGTGAGGGTTTAACCGCCTTGGCGATCTTGATCACGTCATTGTCATAGAAGTACAGACCGGTCACAGCGTAGCTGGATTTAGGTCGTGCGGGTTTTTCTTCGATGGCAATGGCTTTGCCTTGGGCGTCAAATTCGACCACACCAAAGCGTTGCGGATCATTAACCCAATAGCCAAAAATCGTGGCGCCCGAAGGTTCGGCGGCGGCGCGTAGGAGCTTCTCGGTGAAGTGCTGACCGTGGAAGATATTGTCGCCGAGGATCAGGCACACCGAGTCCGTGCCGATAAAATCTTCGCCCAGAATAAAAGCCTGGGCCAAACCGTCCGGCGAGGGTTGTTCGATGTACGCGAAGCGCACGCCGAACTGGCTGCCATCGCCGAGCATCTTGCGAAAGTTTGGTAAGTCCTGCGGGGTGGAGATGATCAGAATGTCGCGCACCCCGGCGAGCATCAGCACCGAAATCGGGTAGTAAATCATCGGCTTGTCGTAGATCGGCAGCAGCTGCTTGGAAACGCCCAGGGTAATGGGGTGCAGGCGGCTGCCGGAGCCACCGGCGAGAATGATGCCTTTCATGGGTCGCTCCTTAAAGTGCGCCGAGGCGTTCGCGCTGGTAGCTGCCATCTTGCACGCGGCGACACCAGTCAAGGTTGTCCAAATACCAGCGTACGGTTTTACGCAGGCCGCTGGCGAAGGTCTCGGTGGGTTTCCAGCCCAGTTCGCGTTCGATCTTGCTGGCATCGATGGCATAACGCAGGTCATGGCCGGGGCGATCGGTGACGAAGCTGATTTGCTCTTTATAGGAACCGCTTTGGCGTGGGGCCAGCTCGTCCAATAGGGCGCAGATACTCTCCACAACATGCAGGTTCTTCTGCTCGTTGTGCCCGCCGATGTTGTAGGTTTCGCCGACCTCGCCTTCGCTTACTACCGTTAACAGCGCGCGGGCATGGTCTTCCACGTACAGCCAGTCGCGCACTTGCTGGCCGTTGCCGTATACCGGTAGCGGCTTACCATCCAGGGCGTTGAGAATCACCAGTGGAATCAGTTTTTCCGGGAAGTGATAAGGGCCGTAGTTGTTCGAGCAATTGGTCAGCAGTACTGGCAGGCCGTAGGTGCGTTGCCAGGCACGTACCAAGTGATCAGATGCAGCCTTGCTTGCCGAATAGGGTGAGCTGGGCGCGTAGGGCGTGGTTTCGCTGAACAGGTCATCCACACCATGGAGGTCGCCATACACTTCATCTGTCGAAATATGGTGAAAGCGAAACGCCGCCTGGCGCACTGCATCCAGTTGCGACCAATAGCTGCGCGTGGCTTCAAGCAGTGCATAGGTGCCGACAATATTGGTCTGGATAAAGGCTGCTGGGCCGTCGATGGAGCGATCGACATGGGATTCGGCCGCCAGATGCATGATTGCGTCCGGCTGAAATGCGTTCAGTGCCGTGCCCACCGCCACGCTATCGGCAATGTCTGCTTGCAGAAAACTATAGCGTGGATGCTCCGCAACACTGACCAGCGACTCAAGGTTGCCGGCATAGGTCAGTTTGTCGAGGTTGAGCACCTGGTGTTCGGTGTGATTCAGCAGGTGACGAATCAACGCCGAACCGATAAAGCCGGCACCACCGGTAATAAGGATACGCAAGGGCCTTCACCTTCTTTCGGTCAGGTGGTCGATGAACATTGCTGGGCAGTGTTACAAGCCGCGCCGGGCTGGGCAAGCCTGTGTGTGATCGCCCGGCGGCTTAGCGCAGGGAGATCACCGGCCAGCCGCGCTTTTCAGCTTCGGCGCGCAGCGTCGGGTCGGGGTCGACGGCGAATGGGCGGGTTACCTGTTCCAGCAGCGGCAGGTCATTCATCGAATCGCTGTAGAAACTGCTGTCAGTCAGGCTCATACCGGTTTCGCCGAGCCAGCGATTCAGGCGGGTGACTTTGCCTTCTTTGAAGCATGGCACGTCAGTGGTGCGTCCGGTGTAACGGCCATCTTGCATCTCGCACTCGGTGGCCAGCAGGGTGTCGACGCCCAAGCGTGCGGCGATGGGCGCAGTGACGAAGCGGTTGGTGGCGGTGATGATCAACAGTTTGTCGCCAGCTTCACGGTGTTCAGCCAGCAGCGCCTCGCCTTTGGCCAGAATGATCGGCTCGACGCAGTCACGCATAAACTCGCGGTGCCACTGTTCCAGCTGAGCCATCTCCGTGCGGCCAAGAATTTCCAGGCTGAAATTCAGGTAGTCGGTGATATTCAGGCGTCCGGCCAGGTAATCCTGATAAAACGCGTCATTGCGCGCTTTATAGGCAATGCCGTCGAGGATGCCGCGCTCACAGAGGTAATCGCCCCAGGCATGGTCGCTGTCGCCGCCGAGCAGGGTGTTATCGAGATCAAATAAAGCCAAACGCACGGGGCACCTATCATCGCAAGGGGTGAGGGCGCTGAGAATAACGGCTTTTATGGGCCATTCCTATTACGCACACCGCTCGCGTTGCTGCTGCCGCGGCCTTTGTGGAACAATGCCGGAACATGCGTTTACGAGGTTGTGCGCCGTGATCGATCCTGATGGTTTTCGCCCTAATGTCGGCATCATTCTGACCAATGATGTCGGCCAGGTGCTGTGGGCGCGTCGGATAAACCAGGACGCTTGGCAGTTCCCGCAAGGCGGGATCAATGACCATGAGTCGCCGGAAGAAGCGCTGTACCGCGAATTGAACGAAGAAGTGGGGCTGGAACAGCAGGATGTAAAAATTCTCGCCTGCACCCGAGGCTGGTTGCGTTATCGTCTGCCACAGCGTCTGGTGCGCACGCACAGTCAGCCGCTGTGTATCGGCCAGAAGCAAAAGTGGTTCTTGTTGCGTTTAACCGGCGCCGAGGATCGCGTACGCATGGATTTGACCGGAAAACCCGAGTTCGACGGCTGGCGCTGGGTCAGTTACTGGTACCCGCTGGGCCAGGTGGTCACCTTCAAGCGCGAGGTTTACCGTCGCGCCTTAAAAGAACTTGCCCCGCGCCTGTTGGCGCGGGACTGATACAGGCTAGAGCCAAGCATGCTCAATACGCTGCGCAAGATTGTCCAGGAAGTAAACGCCGCCAAGGACCTTAACGCGGCGCTGGGTATTATTGTGCAGCGGGTGCGCGAAGCCATGGGCAGCCAGGTCTGCTCGGTTTACCTGTTGGACCCAGAATCCAATCGTTTCGTGCTGATGGCCACCGAGGGCTTGAACAAGAAGGCCATTGGTAAAGTCAGCATGGCGCCCAACGAGGGCCTGGTGGGCCTGGTCGGTACCCGCGAAGAACCGCTCAACCTCGAACACGCATCTGAGCACCCCCGTTACCGATACTTTGCTGAAACCGGCGAAGAGCGTTATGCCTCTTTTCTCGGCTCGCCGATCATTCACCACCGTAAAGTGATGGGTGTACTGGTCATCCAGCAGAAAGAGCGTCGCCAGTTCGACGAAGGTGAAGAAGCTTTCCTGGTCACCATGAGTGCACAGCTCGCCGGGGTTATCGCCCATGCCGAGGCCACCGGTTCTATTCGCGGGCTCGGCCGTCAGGGTAAAGGCATTCAGGAAGCCAAGTTTATTGGGGTGCCGGGTTCGCCCGGTGCCGCGGTGGGCACTGCCGTGGTGGTGCTGCCGCCGGCTGACTTGGACGTGGTGCCAGACAAAACGGTTGATGACATTGCTGCCGAACTGACGCTGTTCAACAACGCGTTGGAGGGCGTGCGCCGCGATATGCGCGCGCTTTCGGCGAAGATGGCCACCCAGTTGCGCCCAGAAGAACGTGCGCTGTTTGACGTCTACCTGATGATGCTCGAAGACGCGGCGCTGGGTAACGAGGTGGTCAAGGTCATCAAGACCGGTCAGTGGGCTCAGGGCGCGCTGCGCCAGGTGATCGGCGAACATATCAATCGATTCGAGCTGATGGACGACGCCTACCTGCGTGAGCGCGCCAGCGACGTCAAAGACCTCGGCCGTCGCCTGCTCGCCTACTTGCAACAGGCGCGTCAGCAGACCCTGGTGTACCCGGATAACTGCATCCTGGTGAGCGAAGAGCTGTCGCCGGCGATGCTCGGCGAAGTGCCAGAAGGCAAGCTAGTTGGTTTGATCTCGGTACAGGGTTCGGGCAACTCGCACGTGGCGATTTTTGCCCGCGCCATGGGTATTCCCACGGTAATGGGTGTGGTCGACCTGCCGTACTCGAAGATCGACGGCATCCAGTTGATCGTCGACGGCTACCACGGCGAGGTGTTCACCAACCCCAGCGAGCTGTTGCGCAAGCAATACGCGGAAGTGGTCGAAGAAGAACGCCAGTTGGCCCAGGGCCTCGATGCACTGCGTGCCCTGCCTTGTGAGACGCTCGACGGCCACCGTATGCCGTTGTGGGTCAACACCGGTCTGCTTGCCGATGTGAAGCGTGCTCAGGAGCGCGGAGCCGAAGGCGTTGGCCTGTACCGTACCGAAGTGCCCTTTATGATCAAGGAGCGCTTCCCCAGCGAAAAGGAACAGCTGGCGATCTACCGCGAACAGCTGGCGGCCTTTCATCCATTGCCGGTGACCATGCGCAGCCTGGATATCGGCGGTGACAAGGCGCTGAGCTATTTCCCGATCAAGGAAGACAACCCTTTCCTCGGCTGGCGCGGCATCCGCGTGACCCTCGATCACCCGGAAATCTTCCTGGTGCAGACCCGTGCCATGCTCAAGGCCAGCGAAGGCTTGAATAACCTGCGCATCCTGCTGCCGATGATTTCCGGTATTCAAGAGCTGGAAGAGGCGCTGCACCTGATCCACCGCGCCTGGGGCGAAGTGCGCGATGAAGGCACCGATGTACCGCTGCCGCCGGTTGGAGTCATGATCGAGATTCCCGCAGCGGTCTATCAGGTGCGCGAGCTGGCCCGCCAGGTCGACTTTCTCTCGGTTGGCTCAAACGACCTGACGCAGTACCTGTTGGCGGTCGACCGCAACAACCCGCGCGTCGCTGATCTTTATGACTTCCTCCACCCTGCTGTGCTGCAAGCGCTGCAAATTGTGGTGGCGGGTGCCCATGCTGAAGGCAAGCCGGTGAGTATCTGCGGTGAGATGGCCGGTGATCCGGCGGCGGCCGTACTGTTAATGGCGATGGGCTTCGATGGCCTGTCGATGAACGCCACCAACCTGCCCAAGGTTAAGTGGTTGCTGCGTCAGATCAGCCTGGGCAAGGCCAAGGACTTGCTGGCGCAAATCATGACCATCGACAGCCCGCAGGTGATCCACAGCACCCTGCAGCTGGCCCTGCGCAACCTCGGCTTGGGCCGCATGATCAACCCGGCGTCAGATATCCAGGCGTGAGTGCGCGTGTCGCGTGCTAAACCTTGCGGATAACGTCCTAGCCCTGCGCCAACTGGCCACTCTGCGCCTGTCAGCAGCCAGCGCCTTGGTGTGTCAGGGGCAGAACCTCTGGTTATTAGCGGACGACGCCCTGGTTTTGCAGCGCTACAGCCTGAGTGGCGACTGGCAGGCCGAGCAGATCCTGCTGCCCGGCACGTTGCCCGTCGATGCAAAGCAGCGCAAACCCCTTAAGCCTGACTTCGAGGCACTCTTGTCCTTACCCGGCGACCGCCTGTTGGCGCTGGGTTCGGGCTCGACTGAGCGGCGTTGTCGTGGTTGCCTGGTTGAGGCTGACAGCGTGCGCGTTATCGACCTGAGTCCCCTGTATCAGGCGCTCGCCGGGCACTTTCAAGAGCTGAATATCGAAGGTGGCGTGGTTTGCCGCGGGCAGTTGCTGCTGGCGCAGCGTGGCAATGGCCGTGGTCGGGAAAATGCCGTGGTGCTGCTCGATTTATCCCGGGTGCTGCGCGATCTTGAGAATGGGCAATTGAGCGCCGCCACCTTGCTACAGATTGTGCCGCTGCAGCTGCCGGAGTTAGACGGTGTGCCGCTGAGCCTGACCGACCTCAGCGTGGCGCCCAGTGGCGCGCTGTATTTCAGTGCGACCGCAGAGGCCACTGAGTCGAGTTACCTGGACGGTGCCTGTGTCGGCAGTGTGCTTGGGTGTTTGGATGAGCACTTGGCTATTGTCGAGCTGACCTTGCTGAGGCCGGCGGTGAAGATCGAAGGGTTGGCCTTCCAGGCGGACGGCCGCCCGTTGCTGGTCGCCGATGCCGACGATCCGGCCATTGCCTCACCACTGTTTACCCTGGATGGATTGAGCGAGCCCGCCGGCAGTAACTGAGCGGCATCAACAGTGCAGAACAACCTCACCCAAACAGTTGCCATTGCTGCCGAACGTGCGCTCGGCCAGCACGCGGCTGCCGTCGGCATTGACGATTAAGGCGGTGCTGGCGCGGGTGCCATAGGTGACGCTGGCAATAAACACGCTGGAGAGCAGGCGTTCGCCGGTCAGGCCGATGCCGGTTTGCGGCAGCTCAGCGTCCGCTGCACGAGTGGGGTCGGCGAGCAGCTTGAATAGCATCTGTGGATGCGGCTCATGCAGTCCGTTGTGCAGCGCTTGTTTGGCCCGCTGCAGCTTGGGCCAGGGCGTATCCAAGTCGGCATTCGACAGGCCGTGCAGGCCTTCAGCCAGGGGCTTGGCGCGTCCGGTGAGGGAGTTGAAGTGCCAGAGTTGCTGGCTGTCCCCTAGCAGTAGGTTAAAGCCGCTGTAGTGCCGGCGCCGCTCGTGTAGATCATGCAGAAAGTCTTCGACGCTATGGTTGCCGGTGAGAAAGGCCACCGGCAATTCGCCCCGCGAGCGGCCACCTTGAGCCTGGCCGGGGTCGCGAATATTGGTCAGCGCGGCAAAGCGCCCGCCAGGGCCGACGCCTAGCCAGGTGCCGCCGGCCTGCAGGTCGCGCCC
>Ga0209504_1001916_pt1 | contig 14892 bp, 14 predicted proteins | sample COGITO_mtgs_1005_FD_184791 | JGI IMG/M metagenome (GOLD analysis project Ga0209504, IMG submission 184791) | Pelagic marine microbial communities from North Sea - COGITO_mtgs_100511 (SPAdes) (version 2) | ecosystem: Environmental > Aquatic > Marine > Epipelagic ...
GAAATGTTAATAAAAAAGATGTATTTTGGTTAAAAGATATGAAATATTCTTTATCGGATATTTTAAGTTCTTCTGTAAAAGAACAACAAGACACTATTACTAATTACAATTTAGTAGATATGTTTACAGGAGGTTCTATTTTTCAAACCTATTTAAATCCTTACAACTTTCACCGTTGGTGGGTTCCGGTAAATGGAGAAGTGTTATTTACACCTTTTTCTATTCCTGGCTGTTTCTTTAATAAATTAGTACTTCCAGATTTTGGAGGAGCAACTACAGCTTCTTTACCTTATTTAGCACAAGTAAACGCAAGAGGTTTAATTGTTATTAAAACAGAAGAATATGGGCATGTTTGTTGTATACCTTTAGGAATGAGTGAAGTTTCTACTGTTCAATTTAGTGATAAAATGATACAAGGTGCCACAGTGAAAAAAGGTGATGAAATGGGAATGTTTAATTATGGAGGTTCTTCTTTTGTTTTAATTTTTGAAAAAATTCCAGGAAAAAAACTCACATTCCAAGATGCTTCTGAAATGCCTTATATGGAGAATCCACCTTTACCAAGCGGAAGTGCAGGAAGTGGTGGTCAACCTACTTTAATTGGTGCTCAAATAGGTGTTTGGAAAGATGAATAATAAAACAACGAAACGGCAACAATGTATATAAAAAATAGCGGTTTTTTGTATTTAAACGAAAGATAAATAATAAAATAAAGGTCAGTTATAAACCGAAAAGTTAGTACTTAAAAATCCGCTACTTTTTATATACAAGACCGTTGGCAACAAGCTAAAAAAATGAAAATCAAACTAAGAATCTACTATTTCCTATTCATAACATTATTGTTTTCCTGCAAAGAAAAACACAATAATATAGACTCCAAAATAGAAAAGCCAAATAAAATTGTTTTGATTTCAATAAATGCACCAGCAAAATATATTCATTTAATAAAACAAGACAGCGTAGGAAAAAAAATAAAGGATAGTTTAGGACCTAAAGCATTTTGGAATAATAATGGTTTCACATATTTGGATTATATAAACAATGAAAAAACTTGGTTACCTAAACCAAATGTTCGTGACACTATTGTAATTGAATGTTATTCAGAATTTTTAGAATTATCAACAAACAACTTTTTCACTTCAATAAAAGAAACTTTTTTAGTCAAAAATGGAGACACAATTATATTTAACTATGAACATAATATTCCAAAAGCAAAAATTACTAATAGAGAGGTAAATGATGTAGAACTCAATTATAACAGTTATCGACTCAAAAAACTATTTGACAATAAATACACCAGTCATTATCTGATTTTTGGCAATATGTTTTTAAATGAAAATTTTAAAGATTATGAACAAAAATCTATTGAGTATTTCAACCAAGCAAAGTTGGATTTTAAAGAAGAGACTAAACTTTTAGATTCTTTAAAAAGCAACAATTTAATTTCTCAAACAAACTATCTCTATCGTAAGGATGCCTTAAATATGTTAATGGAAAAGCATAAAAAACTAAAGAATATTAAAAAATGGTTAGTACAAACTAAAACTTTAGAAGATAAAGAAACTATAGAACAAGTTTTTGGATTTGACTTATCTAAAACAGATTCGCTAATGAAATTTTCATTCTTTCGAGATTACTTGAATAGCATTTCTCAATATGATTTAAATTTTATCGAAGAAAATAATGGAAACTCTGGAGGATTTTACATTGATTCAAGAATAAGATTTGACTCAATCTTAAAAGACAAGCGATTTAATCAAACAGCAAAAAATTTGCTATTGTTCAATGCTTACAATGGAATTGGTCAAAATTTCAGAGTAAAGGATAAACAAGAATATTTTAAGAAACTTCAAGAAAACACTACCAATATAGAACAGCTAAATAAACTTAAAAAAGACTTTAGACTTGATTTCAGTAAATCGAATGAGTTGGTTTTGACAAACCTGAAAAATGACACTTTGACTTATAACAACCTTTTAAAAAACAATAATGGAAAATGGCTTTACATTGATTTTTGGGCTAGCTGGTGCAAACCTTGTCGAAAAACAATGCCAGAATCAAATAAACTCAAAAAGGAATTCAAAGATGAAAATATTGAGTTTATTTATTTAAGCCTTAATGACAAAAAAGAAAACTGGAAAAAGGCAATTGAAGTAGACGGTATTTCGAATAGTCAAAATTATTTTATCGAAAATGGAAATGTCTCACAAGTTATAGAAGATTTAGGAGTTAAAACCATTCCGCATTATCTAATTTATAGTCCAAATGGAGAGTTAGTCAACGGATTTGCTAATCGACCTGGACAAGGAGCCAAAGAACAATTGAAAAAATTAATAACGGAAAAATAAAGCCAGTTGCCAACAACGTATATAAAAAATAGCGGTTTCATCGCTTAATCGAAACAAAATGAATAAATTAAAGGTCAGTTATTATCCGGAAAGTTAGTTAGTAAAACCCGCTACTTTTCATATACACGACCGTTAGCCACAAGCTGAAAAAAATGACGACCAAGGAATTTACGACCAAAATACTAGAAAGCAACTCGCCAGATTGGTTTAAAACCAAAGAGTTTAATTTCAATTTATCGACAGTGTCATTCGAAAAGACATTTAAAGGATTGACTGAATTTTATAAATACTTAAAAATTCAGTCAAACGGATATGACAAAATTGAAAGTATTCCTTCACAATTAATACATTCCAAAACATTTTTTCTAAATAATTTAAAGAACGTTGAGGATTTTTTGAATCGCCACGGCAGATTTAATAATAGTCAGCTCGACCAATATTGGCGAAACGTTACAGCACAAAACAATCAAAGAAAAATATCGTTAAGTGATAATAAAGTTTTTCCTTTTAATTCTGAGCTGGTTTCCAATATAATAGAGGTTAATGAAATTAATCCTGAATTCACAAATGGAGCATTTAGTTATTTTACGAAAACACCAATAGGAAATACCAAAAATGACTTTATTGGAGGATTACTTGCTTATGAATTTGAAAACCCAAAATCAATACTTTCGAAAAGGAATTATTCTGCAAGAAAAAAAATCGAAGAACTTAATTCAAGGGTTGAAGAACTACTATCAGAAAACGAAAGTCATTTAATTGAACATATTACAAAATCAAAAACTGACTATGAAAACTATGTAAACAAGATAGATGAGTTTAAAAGTAATAAGGAAAAGCTATTTGATGATTGGTATAAAAAGACAACAAATGATTTCAATGCTTTTGATGGAGATTCAAAAACTAAGATAAGTCATTTAGAAGATGTTTATTTCAAAAAACTTCAACTTTCAAAACCAGCGAAGTATTGGGAAAAAAAATCAACAAAATATTATGCTGACGCAAATAAATCAAAAAAGATATTATTGTGGATGATTGCCATTTCTTCAGTTTTTCTAGCTCTTATCTTATTTATTTCACCTGAATGGATTTTCAAGACAGTATTCTCAGAAGACAAATCAGCTGTAATAAGATGGTCTTTAGTATTTATAACATTGATTTCATTAATTGCTTTTGGAGTAAGAGCAATAACAAAAGTTATGTTTAGCTCTTTTCACTTAGCTAGAGATGCAGAGGAAAGGCATACGCTGACCTTTTTCTATCTATCATTATTACAAGAAAAAGATTCTAAAATAAATGACGAGGATAGAAAGTTAATATTGCAATCATTATTTAGTCGAGCAGAAACTGGACTTTTGAAAGATGATTCTGGACCAACTATGCCTAATGACTTTATTGGGAAAATTATGAACAAATAAAGCCAGTGGCTAACAACGTATATAACTCATAGCTAGTTATTTGCTTATTCGAAGTTAAGGCATATTTGGAAAGTCGCCAAATTTAAAAATTTGACAATTTCCAATAAAAAAGATAAATAGTAAAATTTAAAAATCTGGCTTGTGCTCAATCCGAAAATAATTCTCTAATTTGCACGCTACGAGCCATATACAAAACCGTTGGCATTCATTGGAGGAACGTACTCTGAACAAATAAAATAAACATATAAATGAAAAAAATAAAATTATTGGGTTTCATTGGCATAATTGGATTTTTACCATATTTTATTGAATGCCCTTATTATTTGAAATATTTCAAAATTTTCTTTTTCTTCTTTTGGATAGAAGAAATTTATGAATTCTTTACTAAAAAGAGGAAAACAGAATAAAATAATTGAATTCGGAATTTGAGCAAATTTACTTGAACTGGTTTCAACAATTTGCAAAATTGCTCACTCAATCGGAGTTAAAAATATTCTAGAATAAAAAAAAATAATTATGAATTCACAGACAAAAGCAATTATTAGAGGAGGTTTATTTGGTGGAATAGTTTACGCATTAGGAATGGCTGGATTTGATTATAGCGATGGCGAAAATTTTAATGTTTGGAAATTTATTTTTAATTCATCATTTTTTGGGATTTTTATGGCATTGATGACTCGTTACAACTTGAGAAAACAAGCAGGAAAACAAAAAACTGAATAAAAATAACGAAATGCCAACACTGTGCATAATTTATTGCTGGTGGATTTTCCTTGCGGAAAATCCTCGGACACTTCCAATGTTGGTTGTTTTTTTAGTATTATTAGTCTAATAACGTCGCAACAAAATCATGCACAAACACGTTGTAGTGCATATACAAAAAAATGAAAAAATGAAAAATACACTTAAAATGTCCTTCGTAATAATTCTAACTCTATTAATTAATGGATGTGGGAAGGTTGAAAAAAAAGAACAAGAGTCAATTGAAAAAGAAACTGCCATAGTTCAAAGAAAATTTGGAAAATGGAAAACAAAAAATGACAGTCTTGGTGTTGAACTGAATACTAAAAAGTACAATAATTGGAATGATTTAGTTGAACGAGCTGGAAAGATTGTTTGTAATGACAGTATTCCAAAAATAACGTTAAGAACCAATAATGAAATTAGAACCATCTATTTTCATAATCCTTGTTGGGAAAGCGATTCTTATAAAATTGTCAAATCAAAAAATGTTATTGAAATTCATAATGACACAATTTTTAAATATGAAAAAGGTAGTTTTCCTCTAGACAGTTTAGAAAGTGTTTTAAAAATGGATATTAACAATAATGGAATAAATCCTATGTTGAGTGAAAATTCAAAAAAACTAGTGATTTCTATATCTTATGACAAGAAAAATGAATTTAACAAACTGCTTGAAAATTTAGATAAATTAACCGAACAATATTATGGAATAACAAAGAATACAGATATTAAAATATGGTTAACTGATAAAGAGTTTTTGAAACTACCGAAGTTCAAAAAATAAATTGAAACTAAATTAAAAATACGCACCACAACACCGTACAAAATTAATTGCTTGCTTTTTGCTCACTTACGAAAATCCTCGCGGATTTTCTTTGCCAGTAATTATTTACTAACTTAAGTGCTTAAACATCGCAACTAATCCTGTACAAACACGTTGGCAATAATTAGAGCAAAACTCTACTTAGACAATTTACCTGTTATGAAAATAGCTACTAGAGCAACTAAATCAACAGTTCCCAAAATTGAAGCCGCAACAGTAAATCCTGCTTTTGCTAAATCCCAAGCTATAAATCCGAAGACAATTGCAATAGCAAATCCCATCCATTGACCTGTTGAACTTTGATTGAAAGACCTCTTTACACCTGTTTTCTCGATTTCAATTCTATGGTCTAATTGCTTTTCTACAGTTGACATTAATCTGTCACCACCATTAGGAATTACTTCATCGTAAATTTTTATGCTTTCACCATCTGGTAATGGTCCTGAATAGCTTCTTTTGACTGATAAAGCTCTTATAAGAGTTTGTCCTTTTTCTTTTGGTAAGTCTTTAATGATTTCAGCAACTTCAACTGGAATTTCTTCAGATTTTTCAACTTCTTTGCTTACTGCTTGATGTTTTTTATTATGATGAGAAGTTTGTTTTCTTTTACTCACATTCAGTCAATTTAAAATCTTTATTCATAGCATTTTGAATATCTTGTCCAATCATTTCCCAATCGGATTTTAATGCTTTATAATCTGCTTCTTGACCAGATTTTGAAGTATTGAATTTATTTTGATTTCCGAAAATACTTAAAACACTAGAAAACCCTGTCCAAAAACTTCTCTTTGGGAACAAAAAGTCAGTCCTCTTTTCTGTATTTGTCATTTCTAAAAAATTTAATTCCATATTACTAATATACGTGAAATTGTCTGCAAAAGTATATAATTTTGACTTAAATTATTGTTAATAGTACGAAAATAAAATAACTATTGCCAACACCGTATATAATTTATTGCTATTAATAGCTAATTTACAAAAATACTCGCAACCACAAAAGTTTGTTTTTATTTATTAAATTTACTGCTTAAACCACGCAACAAACCATATACAAAACCGTTGTGGTGCATTAAATAAAATCGTGAATAAATTTAAAATTGTAATCATATTAATATTGATTAGTTCTTTCAAATTAAATGGTCAAGAACTAAAAGGAGCTTGGTTATTTAATAATCAAGAGGCATTTATAACGGAAAATGACGAAAAAATTACAAGCGATATTTTTGATTTTTTTAGTGGATATACAATTTCAAATGACACACTAAAGGTCAAACATATTTATCCTAAATCGGAATGTTCAACTTTAGATGAAAATGGAAAAAGTGTCATTATTCCTTGCCCTGACAATTCAATACCTGACTCTCAATACGAAATAATTAAGTTGACTTCTGATAGCCTATTTCTTCGCCCAATTAATCGCTCAGCCATTACTATCTCTGCTAGATTAAAGAACAGGTATCTCGAGCAATCAAAAAAGATTGTTTCAGATACTAATTATAAACCAGAATATTTTAAGACCATCAAATTGTATAATTCTAAAACTCTTTTTGAGGAAATAAGTTGGTCAAAAATCAGAATATCTAGTAAAAGTAATGGCTGGTTTCAAGAGCATTATGAATATCTTGAAATAAATAGTGACGGAACTTTTAAAGCATTTAAGAAAGTGAAACCATTTGAAGAAGGTAAACCACGAAAAGAATATATTTCAAAAGAAACTTTTTACGAAGATACATTGTCTGAAAATCAACTTAATGAATTGAACTCGGATTTGAGCGAAAGTGGTTTTTTTCATTTTAATATCGACAGTAAAGGATGGTCATCACACGGTTCTTTAATTAAGATTCAGATATCTGATAATACCAAAACTAAAACACATATTGGATATGGTCATAAATTTCCAAAATATACTTTGCCTTTAATAAGAAATCTGATGTCAATTATTAACGAAAAGGATACAAACCAAACTGAAACAAAATTCGATATTCCAGTTGACTTCGAAAAAGATAATGGAGAATAACGCACCACAACATCGTGTATAAAACATAGCTAATAAGTGCTTTACGAAAGGTTTGTGTATATTTAGAAAGACCGCCAAATTTTAAATTTGGCTTTTAAGATTGATAAGTTAAAAACAAAATATAAAAATTCGGCTCTGTGTTAATCCGAAAATTTAGCGTCTTTTTACACGCTACGTTTCATACACAAGTCCGTTGGTAGCCATTTGAGCAACGAACAGAGCAATTTAAAGACCATCCGACTTACGGAAAATTGAAAGAAAAATATGAATTGACTCTCTGATGTGAAGAATGAAAACTAACAGGTCTAAAGTGGATAGTCCACAACCTAAACTATAATGACCATAAACTTATAGAGTTTAGATTTTAACAATTAAATATTAAAAAAATGAAAAAATTATTTTTTGCTTTAGCTTTTATGCTAATTGGAACATTTACTTTTGCAAACAACACAAAGGTGAAAAATGAAGTCCAAAATTCATCTATTATCAATATTAATGGGATTACATTTTCTAAATCATCTAATAAAGATAATGTAGAATTGTTAACCAATGATAATACAAAATCACCATTATGTAGTGTTTCATGTTCTGTAAATGTAGGAGGTGTTGTATTTAGTGCTAGTGCGGGGAACTTTCTAAGCTCATGTGAAAGAGCAGGTAGAATATGTGCCGAAAAACTTGCGGGAGCAGTAAACCAATTTTTGCAATCAGCCCCCTCTGGAGGTAATAGTATGCCAGAGTATACCTAATAATTTTGATTTTTATGACGGAACAATTGGTTTGGAAATTTCTAAGCCAATTGCTCTGTTTTTTAACTTAACATAAACCTTATATCACATGAAAATATATATATCCTTAATTCTTCTATTTACAAACTTTTTTTGTTACTCTCAAACACTAAAAGTTAAATATGAAAAGAAAATTAAAACTAAAGAAACATTATTGTCAAAAACAGAGACTTTTAGAATGATTTACAGTAAAAATAAATCTATTTTTTATGGAATTTCAAATGATTCTACCAAATATGAATATAAGAAATTCATCGAAAATGTAAAAAAAATAGGAGTTGTTAGACTTGTTAAGATGGATGATAACACTTATGATTATTCATATAACGAAATGTTATACAAGGATTATTCTAAAGATACACTTTTTCTTAATGATTTGATTATGAACAAAATGATATGTATAGGTGAAAAAATAAATAAAATAGATTGGACAATAGATAGTGATATAAAAAAAGTGATTTTAGGAAAAAATTGTATTTCTGCTAAAACTAACTTTCGTGGTAGAACATATACTGCTTTTTTTACAACAGAGATCGAAGGCATTAATGCTGGTCCATGGAAATTTGATGGTTTACCCGGTGTTATATTATCAGTTAAAAGCGATGATGGATATGTATCATTTGAAGCACTAAAATTATCTATACAAAATAAGGATTTAAAAATTAGTAATCCGTTTGTAAAAACAAAAAATATAAGTTGGGATAAATATAAAGATCAATACAAGAATACCTTGTTAAATGCATTAAAAAGAATGAAATCGCTTTCAGGTGATGGCGAATCTGGTAGTATAGAAATTACTGACAAGATAGAAGATTTAGGAATTAAAAAACTAAAATTTTAAAGTGAGAACAATCTTATTTCTTCTTTTTATTTTTTTTACAGCTATATCTAAAAGTCAAATAATTAAGGGCACAATACTAGATAATTCTGGGAATAAAATATCTCAAGCTAATGTGTTTTTTAAAAAAGAAAAACAAGCGAAAAATTTTCAAGAATTTACCATTGCTAAAAATGGTTACTTTGAGCATGTTTTAAAGAGAGAATATGATAGTCTTTATATCACTATTCAAACTTTAGGTTATGAGAAAAAAACTCTTTTTCTAAAAAGTTTAAAATCGAAAACTATCAATTTAAAATTTGAATTATTAAAAAGAACGACCCTTTTAGACGAAGTTGTTGTTATATCTAAAAAAAGACCTTTTACAATAAAAAAGGACACTATAAGATATAATGTAAAAGGTTATATGGATGGTAGTGAACGAAAAATAGAAGAAGTTATTAAAAAATTACCAGGTATTCAAGTTAACGAACAAACAGGAGAAATAAAATATAAAGGAAAATCTGTTGAAACAGTCACTTTAGATGGAGATAATCTTTTTGGTTTTAATTATACATTAGGCACAAAAAATATCAATGTAGATATTGTCGAACAAATAGAAGCAATAGATAATTATTCAGAAAACCATCTTTTGAAGGGCATAGAACAAGGCGGTAAGGTTTCTTTAAATCTAAAGTTGAAAAAAGGAAAAACAGATTTGTCAGGTAATTTTGACGTTGGTTTAGGTATACAAAGTGAAAATAAAGGCGTATTAAACATAAATTCTAACATTTTGTTAATAAATAGAATAATAAAATCATTTTCAACTATATCAAGAAATAATATTGGGATTAATCATTCACCATTTGATTACTTCAGTTTTAACTTAAATACTGAACAACTTTTAGAATCAAATTATACTGCAAAAAAAATAATTCCTGAAACACAATTCTCTAATTTGTTAGATGATAAAAGAGTGAATATTAACAATCAGTTCTTTGGAAACTACAATGCTATTTTTAAACTTAAATCAAAATTGAGTATCAAAACTAATCTTTACTATTTAAAAGATAGAATCAGCACTAATCAATTGTTTGAAAATCAATTTGAAATAAATAATCAAAATTTTATAACATCAGACAACACTTCCATAATCAAAAGACCACAACAATATCGTGGTGATGTCGAAGTAAAATACAATACATCTAAAACCTCTCTTTTAGAATACAAATTAAGATTAAGACAAGAAAATATTGAAACACCAACAACGGTTATTCAAAATAAAACAGATACGTTTTCAACATTTCTAAACACAGAAGATTTTTATCTAAAGCAAGATTTACTTTGGACAAAAAAGCTATCTGATAAAAAAGCTTTACAAGTTTCTTTGTTTCATTCATTTAATGATTTACCACAGACTTTTAGCATCACACCGTCGCTATTTGGCAGCAATGCTTTAAATGACACCCAAGAAAGCAATTTTCGGAGAACATTCCTTGAAGGTAAAGCAACTTATCTCGGTTCAGGTAAAAGAGATAGATATATTTTTTCTGTAGGTGCGAATTTAAATTCCTCACCTTTTACTTCAAGATTGTTTAATTCAATGCAAACAATTTCTGAAAACAATTTTTCTTATACTAAAACTAATATTTTTAATAGAGGTATGTATAATTTTAATAGAGGAAATTGGCAAATTTTACCATCATATTCTATTCGTGTTTTAAGTCAAAAATTGAAACAAAATATAGAAAACTTGGAAGAAGCTACAAGCGATTTTATTTTTGAACCTACTTTAAACTTAAAGTATAAATTGAATTCAATTTCCTTTTTATCTTTTAATTTAGGCTATAATCAAAATACCAGCTCAGAACAATATTTTTTCTCAAATAAAGTCTTAATTAATAACAGAACTACTATAAATAATTTACCAAGTTTAGAATTACAAAGCAGTCAAGGATATAGTTTGTTATATTTTAATAATGATTTATATAATCAGTTTCAATTTAATGCAAACGTAAGTTACCTAAAGTCAACAGGAAACATATTCACCAATCAAAACATAACAGAAGATACCACGCAAATAGAATACTTCTTTCTACCACAAGACAATAGCAATTGGAATATGAATATACAAATATCAAAATATATTCCTTTTATTGAATCGACCTTAAAATTAACAAGCAATTATTCAAATTCAAACTTTAGAAATGTGGTAAATAATTCTGATTTAAGACAAAATCAAAATCAATTTTTAAGCAATTCATTTTTTTGGAAAACAGCGTTTGATATTTTTATCAATTTTAAAAATACATTTACTTATCAATATTCCAATTCAAAAAGTGAAAATCAAGCATCATTTACAAATAAATCTTGGCAAAATACTTTTAAAGCTATTTTAAAAACTAATGAAAGATGGTCTTTTATAGTTTCATCTGACTACTACATTCCTAATACTAAACAATCTGAAGAACAGTTTTTCTTTTTGGATGCAACGTTAAGACATAAACCAAAAAGCAAAAAATGGGAAATAAGTTTTATTACTAGAAACCTAACTAATGAAAAGAACTTTGAACAATTTCAAACTTCCGACATATCTACTTCAATATTTAGAAGTAATCTATTGCCAATGTATTTTTTAGTAAATTTAACTTGGAACTTTTAATAGAAATAAGAAATCGATTGAATTAAAACGGCTACCAACAATGTATAAAAATAATAGCGGTTTAATTGCTAAGACATAAAAGTAAATGAAATAAATTAAGGTCTGTGTTCAGCAGAAAAGTAAGTACCTAAAAATCCGCTACTATTCTTATACTAGACCGTTGTAACCAATTTGAACGACGATAATGGTACAATCTTTGATTAAATTTTCTTGAATTGTTTAAACTAAAAAAAGCATATGAAAAGAATTTTACTATTATTAACATTTACCACATTAGGAATTTTAAATGGATTTAGTCAATCTAAAAAAAATGACTTAAAATTAACCGTTTCCGGACTTCCTTTATTTGGAGCTTCAGAGGATTTTAGTTCAGGTTTCAATGGATTTGTAATTAAGCCAACTATTGGATATTACATTTCTGACAAAACATCAATTGAATTGAATTTCTCTTATGCAACTATGAACGACTTGAAAGTTGGAAATATAAATTCTTATTATAACTCTTATTCATTTATTCCTACTTTGAGAAATAATTTTGTGAATAAAAATAAATTGAGAGTTTTTGCTGAATTTGGTTTTGGACTTGGAACAATAAAATATAATGCAGATAATAACAATTTCAGAAATTTGCAACACGAGGAATTAAGTGGTGGAATATCGGTTATGAATATTGGAATTGGAGGAAACTACTACTTCAATGAAAAATTCGGAATTGAATTTATTTTACCGTATGTAACTACAAATAATATTACATCTGAACAATCAAATAATATATATTCTGGAATTGCACCAACAATAGGATTAACATACAAACTGAATTAAAAACTGGTTACAACACCGTGCATAATTTATTGCTGGTGGATTTTCCTTGCGGAAAATCCCTGCCTGCCGCAGGCAAGCTCGGACACTTCCAATGTTGGTTGTTTTTTTACTATTATTAGTCTAATAACGTCGCAACAAACCATATACAAATCCGTTACCCAACATAGTGCATGTCGAAAATGCATTAATGGATTGCATAGAGTTTTACAATAAAATTAAATGAATAAAATCAAACTTATTATAATTCTTTTGATATATCTTTTTTCTTTGCAATCAAAAGGACAAAATCTATCTAATCGTAAATTGATTAAGATTGTCAGAAACGCACCCGATTCTATTGGTTATTTTGCTTCTGATATAGCAGATTATTTTAAAACAAAGACTGAAAATTCCAAAGAACTTGTACTTCTTTTCAGTTATTGGATTGATCAGAATATATCTTATGATGTTGAGAAGTATTTGAATGATGATAAGACTTATACGACCATTTGGGACACCCTTGAAACTAAAAAAACAATGTGTCAAGGTTTTTCAGAATTATTCTCTGAATTATGCTTTTGGGCTGATATTGAATCTGAAATAATCAAAGGGTATGCCAAAGGTTTTGGCTTTAATGGAAAACCTTTAAAAGATACCAATCATATTTGGAACGCCGTTCTAATAAACAATAAATGGAAACTAGTTGATATTACTTGGGCTGTTGGATTTATAAATATTAGAAAAGGGAAATTTGTTTTTAATAAGAGATTTAGAAAACAATATATTTTTGCAAAGCCTGATGATTTAATCATAACACATTTACCTGTTAAATCAAAATGGCAATTATCAAATAACCCAATTACATTTAATGAGTTTTTTAGTGAAGTTCACGAAAAAAAGAGACAAAGTGTTATAAACCATTCCATTAGAAGTATTAGGTATTTTAAATGAAATAAAATAAGTTGGGTAACACCGTGTAAAAAAAATTGCTTAATTCTGTTCTTATTTCTATGTTTCATCTTTTCTAATTTATTATATTTATTAATCGGAAAGTATAAGAGTATTTAAAACGCACTTTCCTTACACAAACACGGTAACCAATACGAGAAAATAAATCACATTTTATTTTTTATACATCGAACTTCAATGTATATTTGTATTCTAAATTATTATATATGGAAAAATTATCAAAAGAATTGATTGGAGCATCTTCAACACCAATTATATTATCAATTCTCAAAAAAAACGAATCTTATGGTTATGAAATAATTCAAAATATCAAAGAATTATCAGGCGGAAAAATAGAATTTGGAGAAGGAACTTTATATCCTGTTCTTCATAAATTAGAAAAGAAAGGCTTTATTGAGTCCTCTTGGAAAATTGCTGAATCTGGAAGGAAAAGAAAATACTACAACATCAGCGAAAACGGAAAAAAAGAGCTTAAAACAGAAAAAAAAAATTGGAATACAATTAATCAAATAATAACAAAAATATGGAAAATAGAACCGAATTTAATCTAGAAAATAATATCCAAAAATGGAAATCAATTCTAACTAAAAAAAACAATTTAACAAAATCAAATATAATTGAACTTGAAAATCACTTAATCGATTTAATTGATGATTTAGAATCCAAAGGACTAAACGAAGAGGAGTCTTTTATTATAGCAAAAAAAAGAATTGGCAAAACAGAAGACATCTGTTTAGAATTTGATAAGATTAATAGTAATTTTTCTTTTATTAATAATTCTATTCCTTATATCAAAGGTGCTTTAATTTATATTTCATTCATTAATTTGAGTAAATTATTTTTAGTAACAACTCTTCTTTTATCCAAAAAATTAAATATTGATGAAGTTACATTCAATATTATATCAATAATATTATTATTTTTTGCTTTAATTTCTTTCTTTAGCACAATATACTTTAAAAGAGGAAAACGAGTTTTGAGTAAATTAAGTAATGCTAATGTATTAGTTACATTAATTATTATATCATCTTTGATTTTATATAGATTAAGTGCTGCAGTCCCACTTCCAGTAATAGAAATTTCTACAATAGAAAATCCAATTGCTAATTTTTATACATTAGAATTAAATTTTGGAATTTACAAAATGTTGAGTGGCTTAATAATATTGACAACATCATTAGTTTTCTTCTGGAAAAACAAAAAAGAGAATAAATTAAAATACACGAAGTAAGTACTGGTTACAACACCGTGTAAAAAAAATTGCTGGTAAAAGCCTACTTACGAAAATCCTAGCGGATTTTCTTTGTCGGTAATTATTTAATAAATTAGTTAATTGAAACACGCAACAAACCATATACAAAACCGTTGCAAGTAATTGTGACCCGTCCTGAAATAAGGCTACATAATTTAACACAATTATGTATAAAAACGACAGAGTGACCAGAAGGTATTCAGAACCTTTTAAACTGAAAATTTTAGCCGAACTTACAACAGGAAAACACAAC
>Ga0209504_1001928_pt1 | contig 14811 bp, 11 predicted proteins | sample COGITO_mtgs_1005_FD_184791 | JGI IMG/M metagenome (GOLD analysis project Ga0209504, IMG submission 184791) | Pelagic marine microbial communities from North Sea - COGITO_mtgs_100511 (SPAdes) (version 2) | ecosystem: Environmental > Aquatic > Marine > Epipelagic ...
CTCCATGATTTCCATCATCATTCCCAACTACAATGGGGCCAAATTTCTGCGTGAGGCGATCGACAGCGCGCTCGATCAGCAGGGTGTCGAGCTTGAGGTGATCGTAGTGGACGACGGCTCGACCGACGACTCCAGAGCCATTCTCGAATCGTATGGCGGTCGTATTCGGCCGTATTTTCAAAAGAATAAGGGTGCTTCGACTGCACGCAATGTCGGCCTAAAGATGGCTGAAGGGGACTATGTTAAGTTCCTCGATGCGGATGACTGGCTGATTCCTGATGCTTTATCGATCGAGTTTCAGGCAGCTGAAAGCTATCAGGATTCAGAGCGACCAATCATTGTTTTTGGAGATGCTCTGGAATGCCGAGAGGGTCAGCAGAGTCCTTGGCAGGGGCATCGGGTTGTGGCAGGCGAAGCGCTGAGTTTGATTGATTTAGTGGATGCGACGATGCTGACCACTCTTCCGCTTCATCTGACTAAAGCACTGCGCGCGGTGGATGGCTTTGATACCAAGATTCCTTCAGGTGAAGATTTTGACCTGAGTTTCCGCCTCCATCTTTCTGGAGCTCGATTTGTTTATCAGCCGGGCCCAAGCTTTGTCTATCGCCAGCATGCGGAGGGGGAGCGTGTTTCGACGAGTCAGTATCCGGCCGCTCATTTCGAGGCCCGGCTCGAGGCGTATCAACGAAACGTTTCCGATGCACAAGCAGCATGCGAGGGAGTGCTTTCACAGGATTTAGCTAAGTCGCTCGCCCGCCTCATATGGGAGACGGGTCGCCTAGCGGCGCGCTGTGCACATCCAAAGGAGGCCCGCCGATTCTTTAATTATGCGCTGGAATTAACTGGTGGCGACAATCCCGGTCAGCGATTTTATTATCGTTGTTGCTGCTGCTTGATGGGGGCAGTTATTACTGAGCGCTTGCTTGGGCTCTTCAGACGCTAGTTAGTATGATGCAAGATATAAGGATACACTTTTCTGATTTTAGCAGCGATTTCGTTGTCGAGGATAGTTTTTTTTACAAAGTCCTCTCTGCGCATTATCGCCTGATTCTTGATTCTGAGAATCCGGATTATTTGTTCTATTCATGCTTTGGGCAGAAGTACCTAGACTATGACTGCATTCGCATTTTTTATACGGGAGAGAACCTGAGGCCCGACTTTAATGTCTGTGATTACGCCATCGGTTTTGATTATATGGAATTTGAAGGGCGCTACCTGAGGTTTCCGAGTTATGCGATGGATGGCGCTCAGTTTGATCAACTAACGCAGGGCAACGCGATGCCTGGAGAAGTCGCGATTAAGCGAAATTTTTGTAATTTCATCTACTCCAATGCGAGTGCAGACCCGGTGCGTGATCGCTTTTTTAAGCTGCTCAGTGAGTATCAGCAGGTTGATTCACTTGGACCACATTTGACGAATTGCTCAGTGCCAATCGGTGCACGCTATGCGTCCGATTGGCGCGAGTCTAAGGTGATCACGCAGCAAGACTATAAATTTAGTGTAGCGTTCGAGAACTCCCTTGGGAATGGCTATACTACCGAGAAGTTATTGCATGCTCTGATCTCAAATACGGTGCCCATTTATTGGGGAAACCCTCGGGTTGCTGACGATTTCAATCCGGCGGCTTTTGTGAATGTTCACGACTACGATAGTATCGATCAGGTCATTGATGTCGTGCGCCAGCTGGATTCGGACCATGAGGCCTATTTAAAGATGCTCAATGCCCCGGCATTTCGAGAGGGCACCGTACCGGAGCACTTATCGGATGCGCGCGTGGTTGAGTTCTTGAAGCCAGCGCTGGATCAGTCTCCGGAGTTGGCCAGACGGCGTCCGGGGGTTGGCACGACTGGCCTGTATGAGGATCGGCTCAAGCGTATGGAACGCATGCGCCGTCGCTTTGGCTTATTGGATCGAGTTTTGAATAAGCTCTTTGTTCGTTAGTGTAGCGTCTCACTTCACCTATGACACCCTCACAACGCATCGCTCTAAATACAGCGGTTACCTATGGCCGAAGCATTGTCGCGATGGCGCTCGGCTTGTTGGGTAGCCGCTGGATCTTTGGTTCGTTAGGAGAGGTTGACTACGGGTTGATGGCGGTCGTCTCAGCCTTAATTGCAACAGTCTATTTCATTAACATGGGCATTTCGAGTACGTCGGCCCGCTATTTTGCCTTTTCCATCGGAGAAGGGACTTCGGAGCAGACCAACCGCTGGTTCAATGCTGCCTTATGCCTGCATGTGATACTGGTGCCGGTGCTCATCCTGGTGGTGTGGCTTCTGGGAGAGTGGGCCTTACGCGATTTCCTCAACATACCTGAGGCGCGTTTGACGACAGCGCTTTGGGTGTTTCGCATTTCATTACTTTCGGCCTTCTGCGGGTTGGCCTTGTCGCCCTTTATTGACATGTTCATCGCCAAGCAGAACATTCTGGAGGTTTCGCTTTGGGCCTTACTGACCAGTCTCGTCAACTTTGGCCTCGCGTTTACTTTGTTGTATTACAGCGGCGACCGCTGGCTATTTATTACAGTGGGGATGGCGTCATTTGCGATCATTGCCTTATGTGCGCAAGCGATTCGAGCCACCATGCTTTATGACGAGTGCCGCATTCGTTTCAGACTGTGGTTGGACTTCGTGCGTATCTGGGAGTTGTGTAAATTCTCGGGATGGGGGGTTTTCGGAGCTATGGGGGAGTTATGTCGCGGGCAGGGCCTTGCCGTGTTGCTCAATCACCGTTTTACTCCGATGCATTATCCTCAGGTAAATGCCTCGTTTACGGTTGGCCTCTCGCTTTCGAGCTATACGCAATCGCTCTCGCACGCGTTGTTGCAGGCATTCACCCCAGAGATTACTGCCACGGAAGGGCGCGGAGAGCGCAGCAAAATGCTGCAGCATGCGAACCGTGTCTCCAAATACGGTACCTTCTTAACACTATTGTTTGCGATCCCCCTGATTCTTGAGATCGACTATGTCTTGGAGCTTTGGCTGGTTGAGCCGCCGCAGTTAGCTGGCGCCATGACCAGATTGATTTTGATCGCCTTCATCATCGAGCGTTGCACGACTGGTCAAACTGCCGCCGTAAATGCAAAAGGCAAAATCGCCGGCTATCATATTACTATAGGAACCAGCATGCTGCTCACCTTGCCGATAGCATGGCTATTACTAGCCGCTGGCTTCGAGGCGATTGCGGTTTGCTGGGCCTATTTACTCACTGTGCTTTTATGCCTTTTGGGCAAGTTGTATTGGGCCAAGCGTCTGGTTGGTTTATCGCCGATAGGCTGGCTGCGCGAAGTGCTCCTGCCGTGTAGTGTAGTTATGATTTGCGGCTTAGTTGCGGGGGCTTTTGTTCGGCAATGCTTTTTAGAAGCATCACTCTTCAGGTTGGGCTCAGTTATTATAATGTCTCTGGCCAGCTGTAGCATCATTGGATGGGTTTATTTGATAAGTTCCACCGAAAGAGCCGTTTTGAAATCATATCTCGCGCGCTGTATGCGGATGAAAAAATGTATTCGATGAATAGCTGAGAAGCTTTTTCCCCCACAGCCCAGCATTCATTACTATTTCATTTTATCCATTCAGCTCCGCGCCCCCGCGCCTCTGCGCGACCACTGCACTGAATGGCGCACTACCCAAGTCCTCCGCCTCTCCGCCCTTTATTACGCCCCTGGGTGCAAGTCTGTTCCTTCACTTGCCCAGAAGGCATCCAGTTCAGTCACCCTTCGCTTCGCTCAGGGCAAACCTTCGGTTCACCCCCGACTCATTTCATTCGCTACCCTTACGGCGGGGCTCAGAACCATCTTCGCACGGTCGTGCTTCGTCAGGTCTCCCAACTCTTAGCCCCTTACTACTTTTATACTTTCAACTTTCCCACACCAGCAACGCTGGTCCCACCTCATTATTCACTTTGTTCATTTTTTCTTGAACAAAGTTGCAACCTGCCGCATCTTCGCAGCTTTTCGCTAAGGCTTTCCCCTTATGGATCTCTCTACCAGCGATCGCTTTACCCTCTTCATTCCAATCGAGCCGACCCGCTCGACCAAGGGCGGCAGCGTGCTGGCCGCTGCGCAGAAAAAGTGAATGACTGCTGGTGAATCGCGCCTTCCTGTGTCGAGCCAGCTGTTCAGCTACCACGCCGCCCTTGAGCGCGGCTGCGATGTCGATAAGCCGCGCAATCCAGCGAAGTCGGTGACGGTCGAGTCAGGCAAATATTAGATGAAAGCTTGTTGTTTAGTCACCGATATGGCGCCCTATCATGAAGCGCGCTTCAATGCCGCTGCTGAGGCGGGCGATTTACTCGTGTTGGATGTGGGGAAAGACATCGAGACGGCGTATGATGCTCCCGAGAGTGTGCGTTTTCCGATCATCAAAGTCGAGCAGGCGGCGATGGAAGCTAAACTTACAGAGATCCGGCCCGACGTGCTGGTGGTTCCGGGGTGGGGTAGCGTGATCGCGCAGCGGGCGCTTCTCTGGGCGATGCGGCATGACTGCCCACTGGTCACTTTCTCGGATAGTCAGCTGGAAGGCTTGCCGCGTTCAGTACTACAGGACTTGGTGAAACGCCGGCTTGTTTCGGCGTTCTCTGCCGCGCAAGTGGCGGGGGCGCGCGCACGCCGCTATCTACAGCATTTCGGGCTACCGTCAGCGGCTATTTCGGAAGGCGTCGATGTGGTCGATAATGCTCATTTTGCGCAGCATGCCGGATTATCGGCAATCGACTTGTCAGAGGCGCGTGCACGTTTGGCTTTGCCCGAACGCTACTTGTTTTCGGTCAACCGCTTCGTCGCGCAAAAGAATTTGAGTGGTCTCATTGCTGCCTATGCGGACTATGTGGCTGCGGGCCAAGCGGGTGGGCTCGAATTGGTGATTGCTGGCGATGGCGAACTGCGGGTTGAGCTCGAAGCACAGATTCTTGAATCCGGCTTGTGCGGAAAAGTCCATTTACTCGGGCGCGTCAGTTATTCAGACCTGCCGATGTTGTATCGTCTGGCAGATGCTTTTGTGATCGCTTCAAATTCTCATTCAGAGACATGGGGACTGGCGGTGAATGAGGCCATGGCAGCGGCTTGCCCGGTGCTGGTGTCCAACAGCTGTGGTTCCTCCGAAGATCTGGTGGAGGACGGTGCGAATGGCTTTACTTTTTCTGCCGATGATCCTGCGGGCTTGTCTGACATATTTTCAAAGATGGGTGCGCAGCAATTCGATCTGGCGGCACTGGGGGCTCGTGCGGAAGCGAAAATTGCCCAGTGGGATCTAGACTTTTTTGCGGCTGGTTTCTGGGCCGCGGTTCGACATGCAAAGCAACGCCCGGTGGCTCCATCGTTCCTCTCGAAGCTTCTGCTGCGCGCCCTCCTGTTTAAATCCAAGCTCAACTAATGCATATCCTGCACAGCGTTGCCTCCATACACAAAAAATCAGGCGGGCCATCCTACATGATTGCCCGCACCTGTCAGGCCTTGGCAGATCAGGGCCATCGTGTGACATTGGTGGTATTTGCACCGTTCATTGCGGCGGACTGTGTGCCGGTGGATCATGAGGGAATAGAAGTCTTGGCCTTGTCTAGCGCGGGCATGCGTCAAGAGTTGGTTAGATATATCCTAGAATCGAAGGTGGATCTGGTGCATGCCCATGGGCTCTGGGGAAAAATTAATCGTGTCACAGTCGCGGCCGCCCGGACCACGGCGCGGCCCTTGGTCTGGACCCCACATGGTATGCTTCGCCCTTGGGCGATGGCACATAAGCGTTGGAAGAAGCGCTTGGCGTGGTGGCTTTTTCAGCGGAGGGATTTAAAAGTCGCACAGCTCTTGCAAGCGACGTGCGAGGAAGAAGCCGGTGAGTTGGCAGAATGGCTGCCTGATGCGACAGTCGAGGTCGTGCCGATTGGGATCGATTTGCCAGAGGTGATTGGGCTTGAGACTAAATCTGTCGAGCCAAGAGAAATGTTATTCATGGGGCGTTTACACCCAGTGAAAGGCTTGATGAATCTGGTGGAAGCGATCCACCGAGTGCGCCCTCAGGGTTGGGTTTGCGTCTTGGCGGGGCCGGATATTGAAGGTTATCAAGCGAGCCTTGAGCGAAAAATCCGCGACTATCAATTGGAGGATTGGTTTGAATTTGCCGGCGAAGTTTCCGGAGCGGAGAAGGCCGACCTCTATCGGCGGGCATCCCTGTTTATCTTGCCCAGCTTTACGGAAAACTTCGGCGTCGTCGTGCCCGAGGCGCTTTCCTATAGCGTCCCGGTGTTGACGACCGATGCCACGCCTTGGGCGCACCTGTCCGGCTTGAAGTGCGGCTGGACGGTTCCTGTTGGCGTTGAGGGATTGACTGAAGTCATTGAATCCGTAGCGGCCATGGATCCCTCCGAATTGAATGCAATGGGAGAGCGGGGGCGTGCGTATGTCGAACAAGTGTTCTCTTGGCCTAGGATCGCGGCTCAAATGAGTGAGCATTACCAATCAATTAAATTCAGTCGCAATCATTCATGATAGACGTCAGTTTTATCGTTCTCACTTACAATGAGGAAATTCACTTGGAGCGTTGCCTGCGGAGTATCCGCGGGGTGAGCGATCAGGTCTTTCTGGTCGATAGTCATTCGACCGATCAGACATGTGAGATCGCTCGGTCGATGGGAGCGCAAGTCTTTCAAAACCCATGGACGGGGAAACATTCAGAGCAGTTTAATTGGGCGCTCGATAAGCTGCCGATTCAAACCAAGTGGGTGTTCAAGCTGGATGCAGATGAATATCTGACCGATGAACTCCGTCAGGAATTGACAGCGCGTGTGTCGGGACTGCCGGAAGACTGCACGGGGATCGTCTTTCCGTTGCGCCGCGTCTTCATGGGGCGTCACATTCAACGGGGTACGGGCACAGTGCGTCTATTGCGTATGTTTCGATTCGGCAAAGCCCGCTGCGAAGCGCGCTGGATGGACGAGCATATACAGCCGGAGTCCGGCCACCTCGTCGATTTTGAGCACGAGTTTGCCGACGACAATTTGCAGGATATTGGCTGGTGGACGCGTAAGCATGACGGCTACGCATTGCGTGAAGCGATCGACTTGCTGGATATCGAACTTGGGTTGTTTTCGAAGGCAGGTCAGCCCGCAGAGTTGAGTCCTGAGGCGCAGGCCAAGCGCAAGCTCAAGGAGCGCTACTCAAGGCAGCCGCTATTTTTTCGTGCCTTCCTCTATTTTATCTACCGCTACTTCTTTAAGCTCGGCTTTACCGAAGGCGTGGAAGGCTTCCTGTGGAATTTCCTACAGGGCTGGTGGTATCGCACACTCGTCGACGCCAAGATTTACGAGATCAAGAAGGCTTGCGGTAAGGATGTGGATAAGATTCGAGCGCACCTGGAAGATCATTACTCGATTAATATCTAGCAGAACCTCAACGCTGTGATGCTTCAGCGAGTAATCGCCGTTACCCACTAATACGGACGATTTTATAATGTCTACACCACGACGGATTTTTATAAATGCGATGACTTCCTACGGCACGACTGTGCTGGGGATGGCTCTAGGTCTATTTAGTAGCCGTTGGGTTTTGCAAGGCTTGGGGGCTGTCGATTATGGTTTGATGGGGGTAGTTGGGGCATTAATTATATTCGTAACATTCCTAAATCAGGTGATGTCTAATGCTTCCGCACGGTTTTTTGCTTTTTCCATTGGTGCCGGTGACTTCGAGGATACCAAACAATGGTTTAATGTTTCAATTTTCATTCATTTGTTGCTTCCGAGTTGTTTGTTATGTGTGGGATGGCCACTCGGGGAGTGGGCCGTAGGCGGGTTTCTTAATATACCTGCTGAGCGTCTCGGTACAGCTCACTGGGTGCTCCGGCTCTCTCTTCTGTCCGCATTTTTTAGTATGGTCACGACACCCTACATCGGTATGTGTATCGCCAAGCAAAAGATTGCCGAAATATCGATCTGGGGAGTTCTGGGCAGTATTGCTAATTTCGGCCTTGCTTATGCCGTGCTGATAACAAATCGAGACAGTTGGCTCTTATATTGCGCTGGCACTGTGTGTATCGTCATCACCATTCGTATGATACAGGTTTATCGTGCGTATATTATGTTTCAGGAATGTCGAATTTCTCGGGTCTTGTGGAGAGATCCTAAGCGTATTCGCAAAGTTCTTCGTTTTTCCGGATGGACTTTATTTGGTGCTATTGGCGGGCTACTCCGAGGAAATGGCATTGCGATTCTGTTAAATAAATACTTCGCCCCGTCTCAGTTCCCTCAAGTCAACGCATCTTACTCTATTGGTTCATCATTGTCAGGTTACACGCAAACGCTCTCTACGGCCTTGATGACCGCGTTTTCACCTGAAATTACTTCGACAGAGGGGCGAGGAGACCGTTTAAGAATGTTGAAGCAAGCATCTCTTGCTTCAAAATTTGGCACCTTTTTAATTTTGCTATTAGCAATACCACTCTTTTTAGAAGTGGATTATGTTCTATTGGTTTGGTTAAAAGAGCCTCCGGCATTTGCGGCGTCTATGTGTACGCTGAGCTTGATTACCTTTATGATTGATCGAGTGACTGCTGGGCAAATGATCGCAGTTGCAGCGAAAGGCCAGGTCGCGAGTTATCAAATGATGCTGGGCGGCTTTTTGCTTCTGACCTTACCTATTGCATGGCTCTTTTTGGCTCATGGTTTTAACGCCGTTTCAGTGTTTTGGGCCTATATTATTACAATGACACTATGCTCGGTGGGGCGGGTATTTCTAGCGGAGAGGCTCGTGGATTATTCGCCCTTAGTATGGCTGAAAGAGGTCTTTATTCCATGTGCTGTCGTTCTCGTATGTGGTTTGTTATTCGGATATTTAGTTCAGACTTCGATCGGGGAGGCGTCTTTTATCAGGTTATTCGTAGTAACCTTGGCCACATTGATCTCTAGTTTTGTTCTGGGTTGGCTTTTTATTATGTCGGTGGATGAGCGGCGATATTTTATCTCTTGCGCCTTGAATTGGAGGCAGCGGTTGTTCTCGTAGAGTTACACCGAGCATTGCTGAATGAATGCAGTCGGGCTGCTTCATAGAGTTATGCGGTTATCAAGAATACAGAATGATCTTAAGGCGGGGGTAGTATTCGTCGTGTCATCTACGATGCTTGGCTCGATTTAAGGTTCATTTGATAAACCTAAATGAATGAAAAAGACTAAGATAGTCATTAGCAATATCGTGGTACTGAATGGGGGCGACGGCGCACTCTTATTTGGAGGGATTAAAATCCTTAAAGCCGCCTTAGGCGAAGACATCGAGATCACTGTTTTTTCGACCGATCCCGAACGCTCCGCCCAGCTCTATCCTGAAGTGGACTTCAGGCGAACTCCTGGACTTATGGTTAAAGGGTGGCCGCATTGGCGCACACTTCCCCAGCGCCTGGCGCCGTTTCGGGCCGCATTGCTGGTTTGGTCGGCTAGAGCCTACCGCAAGGGCTTCAGCATCTTTGCCCGCATGCTTGGCGGCAAGCAACTGCTGGAGAGTATGCGTATTTACTCCGAAGCCGATCTCGTGCTCTCCAGTGGGGGCACCTACCTGAAGGAGAGTTACGGGATGGACACGCAGATAGCCGACTACCGAATGACAAACGCGCTCGGCCGTCCGCTCGGTTTCCTGACCCAAACGCTGGGGCCATTCCATCGTCCGCGCTACCGCTCGCCATTGCGCCTGATCTTTCAGGAGGCGGCTGTGATTCTGCTGCGTGATGAGGCGTCTCTCAAGAATGTGGTGGACTTGGGCTTGACCACTCCGCCGGTGCATTTGTGCGCGGACAGTGCCTTTGCCTTGGCTAATGCCGAGCAGTTGAATGCAGCGGCACTCCGCAAGTTCCCTGTCCGTGGGCCGAAGATTGCAGTGTCAGTCCGCTCCTGGAGTCATTTCCGCGGCAAGGAGAATGCGCAGGGAATGGCAGATTATATGAACGCGATCGCGGACGGCGTGAGCCGCCTAATTCGTGAAATTGATGCTGAAGTGACATTTGTTTCCACCTGCCAGGGGGTGGATGATTATACGGATGACAGTGCGGTTGCGGCGGAGATTATTGAGCGAATCGCACCGGAATGCAGAAAGAATGTGTCATTGGTTCGTGAGCATGTTCGGTTTGATGCTTTGATGGAGCGGCTGCCGGGGTATGATCTGGTGATCGCCACGCGCATGCACATGGCGATCCTTGCCCTTAGCTCTGGCACGCCCGCATTGCCGATTGTGGCGGAATTCAAAACCTCCGAACTATATCGGAATCTGGGCTTAGCCGATTGGACCGTCGAGATCGAGTCGGTCACTGGCGGACAGTTGGCTGCGATGGTCGTAGCGATGTTGGAGCGCCTCCCGGAGATTCAACCTGCATTGATGGCGCGTGTCCTGGAGTTTCGGGAATCGTCCAATCGGGCTGGGGCTGAAATTCAACAATATCTAGCGGGACGCAAACTACGATAGTCTATCGGGTCGTTTTGGCATGAGAAACATTTCTAACGTTGTTAGCCTGCTTCAATTGAGCTTCTGAACCTACTAAAAGTTATTTATGAAAATCCTATTTGTAGTCGAACACTTTCCGTCTTTTTCGGAGACCTTTGTTTTGAACGAAGTCACTGGACTTTTGGATCTTGGCCATGATGTCTGGATCTATGCCGTTGGAAATCCATCGGCACCAGTCGAGCATCCCGACGTTGAAAAATACGAACTCAAGAAGCGCATCATTCCAAATGCGCAAGTCCCAGTCTCAAGACTTCAGCGCTTTGTGGGAGTCCTAAAATGGCTGCCCTCACTTTTATCTAAATGTGGCCCTGCTGCCTTGCATGTCTTTAATCCGTCGAGGCACGGGAAGAAGGCGCTCAATCTGGGACTTTTTTATTCCTGTATTCCTTTGTTACGCTGCGATACGGACTTCGATGCGATACATTGTCATTTTGGCGACAAGGGGGCGCTGGCGTTGGTGTGGGAGCAGATGGGGCTCATTTCGGGGCCTATTTCAACAGTGTTTCATGCCCATGAACTTTGTAGGCTCTCGGACGAAGAGGGGCGGCGCTTGTATGGCCCACTGATTCGTTCTAAAACACTGTTACTCCCCATTAGTCAGCGTTGGCAAGAACGGCTAATCAGTTGGGGTGCACTGCCAGAGCGAACGATCGTTCATCACATGGGCGCTGATTTGCAAAAATTTGAATGCACTTCGCACGTCCCTCCAGTCGATGGCCCAATTCGAATATTAACCGTGGCTCGATTGGTGGAGCAAAAGGGCTATGAATATGCGATTCGTGCGATTGCCTGCTTGAGGACATTAACTTCACGCGATCTGAAATACACGATCATTGGCGCAGGCGATGGAGGTGGAAATTTAGCAGACTCACTCAGACAATTAGTCAACGAACTCAAAATTGCGGACATTGTTACTTTTGCTGGCCCCCAACCGCAGGACAAGGTTCGAGAGTCTATTCGTGAGGCTAACATTTTTTTGCTTCCTTCCGTGACGACCACAGATGGATTTCAAGAAGGGATTCCAGTCGCACTCATGGAGGCGATGGCATCCGGCCTTCCGGTCGTCACCACGCGTCATTCCGGAATTCCTGAACTTGTAGAAGATCGAGTCTCCGGATTCTTGGCCGAGGAGCGAGCGGTGGCTCCACTTGCAGAGGCCATGGTTGGTGTGATTGAGGATCATGCTCTGGCAGGCCGGATCGCCACTGCGGCACGGGCTAAGGTTGAAGCGGAATTTAATTTACTTTCTCTAAACCGCCGTTTGGGGCAAATACTAGAGAGCGAAGCTGAGATTGTCGGGTGATTTATTTCCGATGATCTTATAAATAAATTGTATGACTACAGCATTAGGCAATAAGCGAATAATGCGAGAACAGCTGCGCCGCTCGCCGCGCCTGTTTTCCTTGGTTCATCAGATCAAGTTCCGGCTATCACCGCAGCGGATCATGCATAAATGGATCAACCGATTGCTGCATTCGGCGCATCGCAAGAACAGCACGGTGATCGCCAGTCCGAATTATCTGGGCTACAAGGGCGGACTGTATAATCCCGGAGCCGTGCCTGTTGAGGGTGGCGCGACGCTGTTACTGGCGAAAGCCCAGACCTGCCATTGGTGGGATGCTGTGGGCGTCCATGCGGATGCCTATTACGGTGGCGATCCAGTGATGTTCATGCTCGATCCCGCCTTGCAGGCGATCAGCAGTCAGGTCGTGTCGATGGACGATTCTTTTCCCACCGATCATCAGGTCGGATATGAAGATTTCCGCCTCTTTCGGTACAAGGGTGCCATTTGGGCGAATCACGGGATGATCTCTATTGTAAAAAAGCATAGCTGTGCCTCGACCTACAATGCCGCTACGCCATGCCTTTCGCGCCTGGATCCAGAGCAGGCGTGTCTTTCACTGATGGGCCATCCGCAACTGGACTTTGAAACCGCAACGATCGAGAAAAACTGGCTATTTTTCGAGTGCCGCGGCGAACTCTATTTGCTCTACTCCTTCAGCCCGTATCGTTTGTTGAAACTGGTGGATCCTGCGAATCTTGCATTTGAAACGGTGATTCAGCAGGAACTGTCTGAGCCATTTTGTGATGTGGGTGGCTTCGGGACGATGATGTCACTGAGCACCAACCTAATCGAATATGATGATAAGAGCCTCCTCTTATTGGTGCACCAGATTGAGCGTCGTGGTATCGAGCGGTTCTACCATCACTGGGCCGTTCTGGTCGACCAAGCGACGCTCTTGCCGACCAAGATCACCCGGCAGCCACTGTTTTCCGGCATGGGGGCACGTGGTCGCCGCGCTGGCATCGTCTACGTAAGCTCGGTCATTCGGAGCGACAATCAATTCGTTTTTTATATGGGCGAGGGCGATGCTTATGTGACGCATGCCACACTGTCACTTGATGCGATTGAAGCTTTGTGGTAGAATTCCGACTGTGGCTATCGTGAGTATCAATGTTTGTTCATTCAGATCACGTGGTTCCTCGCGTGTCATTAAATTAGAATAGCAAATGAATCATAATTTCTCCATTATTTTAGATTGCTTCCGGTGGGTGTCGGCCCTGCTCGTCCTCCTCGGGCATGCGCGGGCGTTTTACTTCCCGCCTTATCCTGAATTGTCTGCACCGGGGCTGTTTGACCGGATTTTTTACCTGGTTACAGGCTTGGGGCATCAGGCGGTTATGGTGTTCTTTGTGATGAGTGGCTACTTGATCGGCATGCATGTGATCGAGGCGATGCGTCGGCAGAAGTTCCATTGGCGGGATTACATCTCCAAGCGGATTGCACGGATCTATCCAGTGCTCCTCGTTGCGTTGGTCTTAGGGGCGTCGTTTGATCTCGCAGGCTTGGGCGTCGCTGGCGACGCCTCTGTTTACACGGTCGAGCCCGAAGTATCACCTGTCGGAGTGGTGAACTACAGCATCGAAGACCGGCTGAGTTGGGGGACTTTTGTCGGGAATGTATTCTTGTTAAATGGCCTCGTATGTTCGCCCTTAGGGTCGAATGGGCCTTTGTGGAGCCTGTCGATGGAATGGTTCTATTATCTGATCTTTCCTTGCCTTTGTTTGAGTCTGTTTGGGTGGCGTCAGCGTGGATGGTTGGGGCATGTGGGCTGGTTGTCCCTGCTCGGATTATTCGCGTGGTGTCTGCCGACTCAGTATCATTTGTATTTCGTCATCTGGCTCGCGGGCATACTGATTGGCTATCTTCGTTTGCCGTTCTGGAGCTCGATTCTTTTTGGCGCACTGTTTGTGTATTCCTTACTGTGGTCGCGTCTGGGTAATTGGTCGCAGTTATGGGAGGACTACTACATCGCGATTGCGTTTATACTCTTGTTGTGTGCTTTATCGCGTTGTCCGATCACCTTGCCTTTTGAGCGACTACATCGTTGGATGGCGGGGTTTTCATACAGCCTGTATGTCTTACACTTCCCCTTGTTGGTACTCATTTTTGCATTGGCCGAGCAAAGTTTGGGCAAAGATCGGAGTGTGATGATGAATTATTCCCTCTACTTTGGTTCCGTGCTGCTAAGCTGCGCTTTGAGCTACTGTGTGTCGTTATTGACCGAAGCGAAGACAGGGGACTTTCGTCGCTATTCCCGTGCTGTGATCGATTATGTAACCGGCAGTTCTCGTGCGTCCTGAGATGAGGTCGATTAAATCATGAAAATCCAACTGTTTACAGATCTTCGTTTTACCACGAATCCTCGACCGACTGGCGTGGGGAAGCACATCGTGCAATTGGCGACTGGCTTGGCTTCGAGCGAAGCGCACGACCTGTCGCTCTTGGTCGCTGGCGATCAGGCAGCGCATCATCATGCTGGCGCTTTGGCTGCCATGGACGGGCATCGCTTGCCCTTGCCTTGGAAGGCTTCAGAAGCGGTATGGAACTTGACCGGTCGACCATATATGGATCGGTGGTCTGACCAGCCGGACTGGGTCTATTGCCCGAAAAATGATTTTATCCCCATCAAACACTCCAGAGTGGCTGTCACCATTCACGGAGCGCACGAGCTCGATCCTGAATTTCCTCAATCATCGAATCTCTCTTCCCGAATCAATCGTATCCGGCGGCGGCTATCCTACCGTCGTATGCTGGAGCAAGCGGATTTGGTTTTTACCGTATCCACTTTTCTGCAGCAGCAGATGATGGACTGGTTTCAAGTGCCCGAAGAGAAGTTTTGTGTGGTGGGGAATGGCGTGGAGTCAGAGTTTTTTCAGGCGGCGCAGCTTCCTTTCGGTCGCTCAGGAGAACGTGATCGCGGGCCGTATGTGCTGTGTGTGGGTGGGCTAAATTGCCTGGATGGGGGAGATCGTATGCTCGGGTTGGCCGCGGCTTTGCA
>Ga0209504_1001930_pt1 | contig 14804 bp, 31 predicted proteins | sample COGITO_mtgs_1005_FD_184791 | JGI IMG/M metagenome (GOLD analysis project Ga0209504, IMG submission 184791) | Pelagic marine microbial communities from North Sea - COGITO_mtgs_100511 (SPAdes) (version 2) | ecosystem: Environmental > Aquatic > Marine > Epipelagic ...
ATCTCCGTTAGCGATTGCATAGATTGAATTGTACCATCCCCATTTGGTTGTGAAGCCAGAAACTGCACTAAGCTCTCCTCGTTCTGTTTGCTCGAAGAGTTCAGAATAACTGTCGATAAGTCCCTGCCTAAATTGTAAAAAAAAACCATTGCACCAAAACACGCATCTAAAGGATAGTTCTTAGCTTCTTCGTTTGTGTCTGGGTCGTATTCTTTAAGCGTGTATCTTTGTCCTTGCTTTAAATCAATAGGTCTGTATAGAACGTTCATAGCTCTATGTAGGTTATCGTTATCGCCCATAAATGTATCTAAGTCCACGTACTCACCAAAACTCATATTTTCTAAGTCTGGTATAAATCCGTAATCTTTGCCATTCATTTGAAACCTATTTATAAGTTGGTGTTCTGTGTCAAACATATTATTAATAATAAGACAAATATCGTTTATGTCTTTTGCTTTCATTGAACGTACAACCTCAACAGGTACTTTACAGAATATCTCAATCATCTTAGATTGTACTTCTGCTTCCTTTGTTAAATCTAATTTATCAAACTCTTGGTATTGCCCTAGAGTGATTTCATTTAACGTTGTTGGTATGCTTAACTTAACTTTCATATTAATATATAAACTTTTTTAATTTATTTTAGTAACTAAGATACGGTATATTTACCCCTGTTTGGGTTTTGTAATTGAAAGCCTACTGCATAACGAACCGCATCGATTAAGTGGTTGTATTTGTCTATTGGTGTATTGCTCTTACGTTCCAACCAGCGGTAGTTGTTTAGCTCCTTAATTAAGTTTGTACTTTCTGGACTTACTATAATGTCATAGTCTTGTAATAAGCTAATTCCATAGGTAACACTCCCCTGTCCTTTTATGCTTGGCCTTACATTACAACCCTTTGCTTTTATTTCGCTTAGTAGTCTAGGCTCTGCACTATCCCCAATGATTAAACCCTCTCTAGCGTGTTTTAAATTAAGCTGTGCTATTTGTGATGTTGTTAATCTTTGTAAGTAGAAACACTCCTTTAAATAAATACGTTTGTTTGAACTGTCAATATTAACTTCAACTAATGTACTAGGGTCTGCAGCAAATCCATAATCCTGACCCCAAACGCTTGTGCCTATATGTTTAAATTCTCCTACGCTCCAGTTGTTAAATATAACTCCCTCTGCTTTGTTTAACCACGCACCTAACATTTGTTGTTTGTACTTCTCTGGTCGTCTTATCTTCATTTGCTCTATTTGTTCTATATAGCTTTTAGATAAGTTTTTTATATTGTCTTGATACGTAGTGTGTATATATGTAGTATTTTCTTTAGTTGTATTGCTACCCTCTTGCACCCCTCTGTCCTCAAAAAAACGTCTATATATAAAATGTTCTTTTGTTGTTGGGTTAAGTATTAATATAATCCTGTTTGGTTTGCCTTGTTGTCTTACTGACAAATCAATAGTATCAAACTTTTGTTCATCTACTAATTCCTCTGCTTCATCTACAACCCACGTTGTAATACCTTGTAAAGATTTTAAGTTAGCCGTCTGGTCACCGCTTGAAGTTTTAATACCTCTGAATATTATTTTACTGCCTGTCTTTTTATTTAATATTTCATCTTTGGTAATGTGAAAGTCTGCTATTGAGCCAAACTGTTCTAGCTTATCTATAAACTCTGGAATGATTGATATATAAGCTGAGGTTAATGTATAACGTGTAAACAGTATCGTGTGTCCTTGTTCGTATGTTAGCATCACTAAAAGGGCGTTTACTGAAAAAGACTTCCCAGAACCACGCCCACCGCTCACTATAAAATACCTACTGTCGTTTTTAACAATAGGCATATATTTTTTCTTTACCTCAATCAACGAACTTTATTAAATCTCTAAAATTAATGTTTAAACCCTCACTTGAGTTAATATCAACACTTTCTTTAGGTTTACCATAACGATAGCTTAAATACAGTTGTACGGCTCTCATATCGCCTTTAACCACTAGTTCTCCTAGTTTACTTATAGCCTCGTCTTTGTCTATTATAGCATCTAGTCTTTCAATTAGTTTTATTTCATCTGCCTTTGGTGGTCTGCCACCTTTGTTTCCTTTTGTACCTTTGTTGTTTACTCTCTTATCCATAATCAGTATTTAATTAGTTAACTGAACTTATTAATATATAAACAGAATTATATTTTTTTAGAACATTCTTATTTGTGCTTTGTGTTGTTCTATTCTTTTTATAGCTGCATCGTAGTATTCTTTGTCTAACTCACAAGCAGTTAAATCATACCCTAAATTATGACAAGCTATTGCAATGCTTCCACTTCCTAAATGTGTATCAAGTATTTTATCGCCCTCTTTTGCATAATTCATTAAAAGCCACTCGTAAAGTTTAACGGGTTTTTGTGTTGGGTGTATTTTACTGTCACAGTCATTTATATACGCATCTGCTCTGCTGTATTGATATATTTTAAAAGTATTTATATTTGTTTTCGCTAACTCTCCCTCTTTAAAATTACCACTATTTCCTTTATACCAAATCACAACACCCTCTAAATTTAATTGGTGGAAATAATTACCCCCCCATACAATTTGATTTTTAGATACTCTTTGTAATTCTGTAAAATATTTTAAATCTGGTACTTCATTATCCCATTCTGTTTTATGGTATTCTTTATAAGTTCCAGCGTTTTTAGTAAATCCTTTTTTATTACTTAAACCCTCTTGAACCTTATCTTGGTTTATCCCATACGGAGGGTCAACAATAGCCAAGTCAAAGTAATTATCTTCATACCTTGCCATCAGCCCCATATTATCTTCGTTTGTTATTAGCATAGTACAGGGTTTTTAACTTTCTTGTTTAATGTAGCACCTTTTACTTCTGGTATTGTTTTTCGCTTTACTCTATGCTTTATTAATGCGTTAAAGGGGTCTAGTCGTGTTTGTTTAAATTCTTCTACTGTTTCTATGTCCCAGCCTGTTAAGATGTCTATAACGTCTTGTATTTCTTTTATAGTTTTGTTTGTTGTTTTTCTTTTTATTTCTTTTTTTATTTTGTCTTGTTCTGAATTAAAAAATGGTTTAGATAATACTAAGTTTAGTTCTCTTATTATTTGGTCGTGTTTCTTTTTATCTTCAAGAGTTATTACGTTTATGCTATTAACGTGGTGCAGTATATTACAGTGACTTTTTTTTATTACATCACCCACCTCTCTAAATGTAGCTCCACTCTCATAAGCTAGTTTACTAAATACTTTTTTAGCATAAGAGTAATTCCTTTGTCTTGTGTTTACTGATATATCTAAATTAAATTTTTTATTTACTGCTTCTTTTATCGTTTCTAGTTTCATATTTGTTTTTAATTAAATTCTGCGTGTTCTAAACACTCACTACATAAATCTGTTTCTAACCACTGTGAAGCACCACAGCAATTAGAGCCTATGTATTCTTCTGTATGTGGATTGTCTATTGCGTATTGTACTATTTGTTTTGGTGTTTTCATTTTGTCTATATTTTATTGTCTATAACTTCTATTAAGTGTCTAAGGTCTGAGCGTTCCCATTCTCCTAGTTTAACTCCGTTTATATTAAATTTATAATAGTCTTTTCGGTCTGCTTTTTTTACTTCTATATTTACGTACATATTAATCTATTTTAGTGAATTCTGCTATTTGGTTTTTATTATGTTCTTCTTTGTTTTGAAAGTAGTTATCAACTAAGGCATCAATCATTACTAGTTCGTCAATACTAGCTGTTTTTATTTTGTGTATTAAGCTGTCTATTTTGTTAAGTACATTGGTACACGTTTCAGGGTTGTTATGATATACAGTGTTAAAACCCTCTTGATATATTCGTTCTAGTATCTTTGATGTTTTATTGACTTGTAGCTTTACGTTTTGTTTAAACGCTTTACTGCCTTTTAAATCGTCATTAGCTTCTAGTAGTAATTGACTTATTAATACGCATTTTAAATAAGCTAAGTGCCTGTCGTTTATTGGTTCGTCATAAACTCCCCTTACTTGTTCTTGGTGTTCTAGTTCTTTTTGTTCCATTTGTTTATAGTATTCTATTTGTTTTTCTCTATCCATTGTTGCTGCTGTTCTCTTAGGTATTCTATTTCACGTCTTAAATAATCTGCTGCTTTTTCTAAGTCTTTTAACTCATCGTCTTTTTTACCACTTCTGCAAATATACTTAATTATATTTCCCCTGTTAAAGTTTAGTTCATAATCTTTTATAAAGTCTATAACGTCATAGCCTTTACCGTTTTCGTAATGTAAATAAGTTGCTCTCATAATTTTATTTTATTTAATTCGTTTTGATATGCTTGTGCTGCTTCTAATTCGTCTGTGAAGTATCCGAGATATTTTATTTTACCATCAATCCTTATATTAGATATCCATTTACCTCTGGTTTTATGCCAAGATACCCCAGTATATTTTGAAGTCCCCCCTTTTTTATCTTTAGAGGCGTTTTCTCTTTGTGTTATTAGTTGTAAATTATACAGTTTATTATTTAAAAAATTGTTGTTTATGTGGTCTACAACTATATTCATTCCACAAGGTTTGTGTTTCAAGAACGCCTTAGCAACTAAAATATATGTTCTGTATGTTTTTGTTTTATTATTTAGTCTTAATGAGGTTACCGCTCTACCATAATTATCTAAAGGCGTTTTCATTAATTTAACCTTGTTGTATTTTAAACTCCTAACGTTTCCTAAATTACTGACTTGATATAATCCCTCGTACTCTGGTATGTCTTTCCATACTTCTATTCCTAATCTACTTAATGTTTTTGCTATCATTTTGTTTTGTTTTATAATAATGCTAATATTCTCAAATCTTCTTGTATGTCTTTAATCATTTTTAAAGCGTCTTTATAGTCTTGGTTCTCCATAGCTTCAATTACTATATCTAAGTCATATACAAATCTAATCATTTGTTCTAAGTTTTAACAAGTGATAACACTCTGCATATTTTTGACGTGCTTTGCCTTTGTATTCTTGTTTAAATAATTCGTACATTTTTTTTGTGTATTGATATTTAGTGTCGCAATCAGCTAAGTATTTTTCTGCAAACTTAACTCCGCGTCCACGAAAGTATTTCACATTATCTGCTGTATCCCCGATTATCATTTGCTCGTAAAAGTTATATAAAGCTTCATCTTCGCTTATATCTAAAACCTCTTTGTGTTTGTAGTGGTAGTTATACATCAGGCAAGGGAACTGCTTATAGTCTTTGTCTATACTTACTATCATAACATTGTTACGCCCTAGCTCGTTTGACAGTTCGTACCAATACCTAGCAACCATATCATCAGTTTCTATACCATAACCCCAAACGCTGTCGTATTGGTCTTTTACGTATTGGTGCATCTCATCTAACAAAGGCGGTAACTCTTGTTTTTTTCTATTGGCTTTGTATTCGCTTGTAATTAACTTTCTAAAGTTTCCCTTTGAACCGCTGAATGTTATTACTTTTTCAACAGGGTACATATCTTCTAGCTTATTGACTATGCTCATAAATTGCTCATCAAACTTTGCTTGTGCTTCTTCTATATCTTGATAGTATTTGTCATCTTCTGGCTTTTCTCGTTTCTTATAACAAGCTGCAAAGATTAAACTATCTGCATCAACTAGTAGTATCATTGTATATCTAAATTAAAGCATTCAACTGAACAATAATAATCCCCATTTGTTTCAGCACCACAACAAGCACACTCTGTTTTGTAATCTGGTTCGTCTATATAACTATCTAACCAACTCATATCTCGTATTTTTTTAAATCGTTTTGTAATTCTTCTATTTGCTTATTCAAACTTATAAGCTGTTTATTTTTTTCTTCTCGTATTAAACCTATGCGTCTAGTCAATACTGTATTCTCAACACTTAAACCGTTTACATATTGCCCTATTTCTGTCATTCCTTGCACCATATTTTTTAAGTCTGTGTTCGCTGGTTTTTCTTTGCTCCATTGCATAATTAAATTAGCTATGTGATTAAACCATAAATTGTAAGACTGTTTTTGTAGTGGTGTCATTATATCTTAGAACCTATCATTAAACCTAAAGTAAAAATTAAAATCCCTAAAAGTAGAATGCTTCCTGTTATTATAAGGTTTCTGTATTCTTGCTCTTTACGTTCTTTTTCTAATAAGTCTTTTTTAGTGTAAACCTCTATACGGTTTTTTCTTGTTTCAATGTGTAGTCCTGTTTTTGTCTTTTTCATAATATTTTGTTTTTTTTTTAATGATTTAATTATAGTTAAAAAACTCTCTCAAGTCTTTAGGTAATCTCATATAGTTTTTATTATATACGCCGTTTATAAATAAGCTGTATATTTTTTGACCAAAAGTACCTTCTGTAACTTCAAGAGTATAAGTGTCTTTTGAGAAGTTTACTGTAATTGTTTTTAATATTTTCATAATATTTTGTTTTTGTTTTGTTATGCCTTATTGACACTACAAATATACAACTTTATTTTAATTATAAACAAATTATTAACTATTTTTTTTTATTTATTTTTTCTTTTATCTGGAAATAGCTATCCCATATACCAATCTCTAGTTCTTCATTAAGGTTAATTATTGCAGCATCTTTCTCTTTTAACAAGTAACAAGGCTTTAATATTTTTTTTTTATTTATTTTTTCTTTTATCTGGAAATAGCTATCCCATATACCAATCTCTAGTTCTTCATTAAGGTTAATTATTGCAGCATCTTTCTCTTTTAACAAGTAACAAGGCTTTAATATTTTCTTTTTAGTCCAGAGCGTTGTATCAGGGCAATATATATCTTTTGTTTGTAAGTCTTTTAAATTATTGAGCCAGAACATATAATTTCCTTTTGGGTCATTTACTAAGTACAGTGCCACTTTACCAGTTTCTATGAGCTTGTCGTGCTTAAATTTCTCTAGTATTTTGGTGTCATAGTATTTATTTCTAAACTTCATTTCGATAACACATTCTTGACCCTTTGGAGTTGTGCCTGTTGCATCCCAACTTTCATTCCCTTTTCCTGTATGCGTTAAATTCCAACCATCAAGGTTTAAAAGTGTTACTACTGCTTTTTCCCAATTATGTATTTTCTCAATCATTAAATTTTGTTATATATGTTATCAATATCTTTTATCCACATTACTAATGTTTTTGGTCGGCAACTGCAAGGCTCATAATATCTATGGTTTAAATAACGAGCGTGGAACGTACACAGTAGCCTGTATTGGTCTTTTGTTAGCTTAGTGGATACATTTGCTTTAAAGTCAATCCAAGCCTCTTTATCTTCTATTCTCATAACTCTATATTAATGTCGTTCCAATCGTCACGCCTTTGGTCGCAACCGCAGTCTTTTCCTAGTGCTTTGCTAATCTTTTTTACTAGCCAATGTATGCCAGTGTAATAAGTAATGTAATATACTAAATCTCCTAATCTCATAATAATTCATTTAATGGTAAAATAATTCCTTTACTAGCCATATTATCTCCGCCTTTTTTATCTCGGTTTGTGTTTATGTATTTTCTGCATTTATCTTTTAAAACCTCTGTTTTAATAATATACAATTTATCTAAATAAATATAATATATATCTGCTTTGGTGGTTGCAATTCCACTTGGTTTCCCATTACAAAAATACTCAACATAAAAATTTCCTGTTTTCTGATACTGTGCATCGCTTTTAACCTCAACGCCTATTTTAAGTTCTGGTATATATATATCCCAATCTAAACAATAACCGTCTATTATATACGCCTTAGGATATTTTATTTGAATATGTGATAACGCTTTGCTCTCATATTCTTTGCCATTTTTTAAATCCTGTTGAAACTTAGATATCATAGCTTGTTTTTTATATGTTTCTTTGCGTTTGTATATGTGTTGTAAAGTGAGTAATAACTTATTTTAGTGTTTCTACTTAACTCTGCAACGCTTACGCCCTTAGCGACTATCTCAAAAATCTTTTTATCATACCAATACATTTCGTTTAATATGCTGTCTATATGGTCACGTTGCTTCGCCCATTCTTTTTCATCTATTCCACTTTGTTGTATTTCTTTAAGTTCGTTTATATCTTCTAAATAAACTTTCTTTTGTCTTAGGCTTGACTTATATAAATTTGTGTAAATACCTCTTAGAACTTTATAGCAATAATAATGATTTATTTGCTCTTTATAGTAAAGGTCTAAACCTTTTTTTACATCAGCATCTAATTGGATATACATTTCCATAACAACGTCCTCGCTCATTGAGGGGTTGCAGCCGAAACTCTTTACAATGTTATTCCAATCATTATGCTTTTTATAAGCTAGTTCTAAAATTGGTGTCATTTATTTATTTGGTGTTAGTGTTCTAGGTACAAAGTATTCTAAAGGGTCGTATATTTCGCCAACTACAAAAGGCAATCCAAACTCGTTAATACTAAAGCTAAAAGTTTCAAAAGCATAACCCCTAGAGCGTTTGCAACTTACTGTTATCCACTCTTTATTTACTGTATTAACTTCTAGTTGTATTTGTGTTTCTGTCTTTTTTTCAAGAAACGAACCTAAGTGCCCTGTTGGTTTATCGCTTCCGTAATTACTATGTATTACTGTTACTATATGGCAATCATATTTTGCTGATAGTTGCATTATTTTTTGAACGCATAAATTACTTTCTTCAAGATTATTAACGTCTGAAACTAAGTCCGCAATTCCGTCTATAATAAGCAAACCGTTTTTACCTTTGTTTTGTTCTAAGCAGTGTTCTATAAATTGTAACCGTTCCTTATACCCTACTGTTCTTAGTGCATATGTATGGTAACAACCTACTTCTTTTGTATTACTCATATCTTGAACACGCTTAAAAACTCGTTGAGCGTGCCAATGTCCTTGCTCTGTATCAAAGTGCATTAAACACCGTCCGTCCCTATGTCCTTTTATTTTACCACCAAAATTATTGCCACCGCTTAAATAAACCGAAGCCAGTAATGACACAAAAAATGTCTTTTTACTTTTTGGCGGTGCTTGTACGAAACTAAAATTACCATAAGTTCCAATAGGAATAGGCATTGTTATTTCACCACCTTTTGCTTGTATAGTTTTTTCACCTAAACTTAATGCGGTTGGTGGGTATTCCATAACTGTTGCTGTGTCAATAGTGCATTCTTCTGCAATTAACTCCATTAACATATTATGTGTAGTTTGTTCTTCTGTCATATTATTGTATTGTTTTGTAAAGGTAATAAAAAAAGGCGGTTATTACACCGCCCTATTTAATTAAAATGGTAAGTCGCTGGTTTCAGCTTCTTGTACTACTTCTTTAGCTTCTTCACGCTCGGCTTTGACAATGTTACCGTCAGTCCAAACTACTTGACCGTTGCCAATGTAAGTTCTTGGTTTCTTAGCCTCACGCTCTTCTTGTGTTTGACTAATCATAATAGATGCGTTATTTCCGAACCTTGTTTCGTCATTTACACTCATTGTAAGGTTTACATAAACCGCTCCATCTTTTCCAGCGATAAATTTCTCTTTTGGTAGCTTATCTACTCTTAAACTGTAATTGATAATTGCACTCATAATTTTACTTGTTTTTAATTGTTATTATTTATTATTATTTTTAAAACTTTCGCTTTCATCTTCGCCAAAAACTCCTTGTTCGTAAAAGCCTGTTAGTTTAAGAACCGCTCTGCTCATAGCTCGTTTCTCTGCCATTTCAGCAACGTACCAACTATTTGTAGAACCATCTTTATAATTTTCGCCTTTAAAAGCACTACCAAAGGTTTCAATAGTTGTAGCTCCTTTGTGTGCTATCGCTTTGAATACTGCAAAATTTGGGGCACATTGTACTACTTCATAATGTATTTGTATTTTAGCAACCGCCTCGATTTTATTAATGCCACTTCTAGTGATGATTAAATAGTGTTGATGTTTAAATACATCGTCTTTAGTTAGGTTATATTGTTTGTATAACTCTGTTAATTTTTCTTTGTTCATATTAATTGTTTTTGATTTCTATTTGTGCCTCTAAAAATTCTACTCTTTTTTCTAACGCTTCAATTCTAGCGTTTAAGTAGTCTATTGTGTCTGTGCTTGATGCTCTTTTAACGTCCTCTATATAAGTCATATTATATTTCTTTAAATAATTCGTAAGGACTATTTACGTCTAATAAGAACCTTAAATCAACTACCAATCCGTATGGCATATCTCTAACATATTCGTAAAGTTCTAATTGGTCAACTGCATATCCAACAAGTGCTGGGTGCTTAGTGTTACCTGTTTCTAGTTTGTCTTTGTACTCTGGTTTTAATCTTTCAAATAAATTCATAATGTATTGTTTTAATTAATATTAAGGCAAATATAAAACAAATAATTCAATAAAAAAAATATAAACACATTATAAACAAAAAAACCACCCTTTTAATAGAGTGGTTTAATTTGGCTGGTTAGCCTATTTTAAAACAAAAACAATACACTACAAATATACATTAAGTATCTAGTTGTTTAATTAACATTTCGTTTTTTTCTATTAACATTTTAAAAGTTTTGTTGATTTTTTAAGTTGTCTAGTTTAGTTTTGTAATTATTAAATATATCTAACCATTCATCATCTGACAGTTTATATACTTCCCTTGACTTAATTAATAGTTCCTCTGATAGTTGTTCTCCTAAGGCTAATGAATATTCATATTGACGTCCATACTCAAAGCGATTGCATTTCCTACACTGACTAAAAACGTTCCTATCGTCATATCTAGTAGATAATTTACCCCTTGATATAAAATGTCCTGCATCACTTTCTGTAAAATGTATACGTTTTTTACAGGTTATACAATTACAATAGCCTGTATTATTATCAGCATCTCTACGCCTTATGTATTCGTGGAATACTTTGTCAATTTTATTTTTCCAGTATTTTAATGTTTTCTTTTTTGGCATTGTGTTGAATGTTATATTTAGGACTAAACAATTTTATGTAGTATTTTTCATAGTCTAATAATTCTTCAGCAGTAGCACCATAAGCTACTTTTTTTACAACATTCCAACTATCAAACTCTTTTTGGTTTTCTTTTATATGTTGTTTAATTCTACCTATTGCATTTGTAGTTTGACCTATATATACTATTTTGTTTTTATGTATAAGACAATAAACGTAATAGTTAAATTTTAATTGGTATTTATTAGAAACAAGTTTGTAATGTAGATTGTCTTTTACTGTTTTCTTTTTAGGTATAAGTACCTTTTCATCTAAACTACCTCTGTTTACATATAACTTTACATTAGAAAAACCTTTTTGATTTTTCATCCATTTTTTATATCTATCTCTTTCTAATTCATTAGAAAAATTTTTATATAAATGTTTTTCTTTACCATAAAATTTATACTTAACTAAATACCTCATATATGTTTTGCTTTTAAGATTGTCCAAATCTCCCAAAATCAAACCACAAAAACAAATTTAATTAAATAAAGTTTTTAACAAGTTATTTATTTTTCCAATGCTTAGTTATTTTCTCTGCCGAACGCATACCAAAATAACCACCGTAAACCAAAAGTAATAAAGAAGAAAGTAAATCAATCCAGTTAGGGTCTATTTTAAAACCCTCTAATGAACTATCTAATATAATATAGATAAATAGTGTAGCTGTTAAAAAAGCAAGTGTTAGGGGTCTTATATTGCGTGTTAAATAACTGTCTGTATTGTTATCTGAAATCCAACGCTTAGTTGTTTCTTGCATTTCTATTTTATCGAAGTTTAGTTCTTCCAATAAAAGTTGCTTATCTGCTTCGCTTAGTTTTTCGTCTGTACTAATTTTAGATGCTAAAATGTCTAAGGCTTCTATTCCTGTAACATTACCAGCTATTTTTAAAAGTTCTGGTGCAACTTCTTTGCCTTGCTTTAACAACCAACGTAAAGCATCGCCAACCCTTGTAGTTCCGTTTTTATCTTTATATTTAGACATTGCTCCAACGTGATTTATTTTTTCCCCTAAAATCGTAATGTGTAAACGTTTTGTACATTCCCAAACCGCCTTGTAGTATTTCTCCAGATAACATTAAGTCGTCTAAATAGTCATAAGTATCTAAAACAGGGTCAAGTCCTTGAATAACAATATCAGCAGCTTTGCCTAGTAAGTGTTGAGAGTTAGAAGAACCACCAACCGCTTTATTATGTGCTTCACACCTATAAGCACTATTTATAATTATAGGCATCGCTACGCAATCTCTAATATATTGTAATTGATTTGCTAGTTTAGTAATATTCACTAAAACATCATCTGGCATTTCGCAGCCACATTTACACTCAAATTCTTTTATATTAAAGTTTTTAGTCATTCTTTTTATGCGTTTCGTAAATCTTTTGTGCAGTATACCCTATGGATAATAATAGTAATACAATTTTTAAACCATTTTCTATTTGCGTAAAACTCACTCCTAAGGTGACTGCATTTAATATTGCTATTTTCAAATCTTGTACTGACATTATAATTTAAATTTTTGATAGTCCACACCATAAAAACTGTGTATCCCATTACCATCTGCAATAGCAACCGCACTTGACTTCCAACCATAAGGGTGGTCTGCTTTTATTACATTGCCCTCTTCGTCAATAGTATCTTCTAACTTCCAAGCTACATCTAAATGATACTTGTCGCTTAATACTGGTGCTTTTATTTCGTTACCCTCTTCATCGTATTCGCCTTGCTCTAGGACTATATGTCCGAGCTTGACAATAGCGTGTCCGTGTGTTGGGTATTCGTTTCCTTCTTCGTCTGTTTCTACGCCAAGAGCTTTTATTTTAGCTTCAGCAGTCTTTTGGTCTTTAAATTCGTATTTTCCTAGGTACATTATATTAAGTTTTGGTTATAATTATTAGTGATTATATGTATAGTTTTTTTAATTTTCTTATCTTATTGTGTTTGTTATGTAAAGATTTACTCTTGTTTTTATCATAGGTGTAACTGTTACACTTGTGTTAATGCTGCTAATTGTTCGTCTGTTAATGCGGTTGTAAATACTTGTAGGTCTTTTACTTTGCCGTAGAATTTATCATTACCTACTCCATTATCAAATGCTAATTCATTTAATCCTATTGGTGCGTTTCCACTTGTATCTGTTGCTATTTCAGTACCATTAACCCATAACGCAAAGTCATTTTGTTTATATTTTAAAGCAATTTTTAAATAATCATCTACATCAAACAGTGGTGTACTGTGTGAAAACTGTGTTGTTCCATTAGATATAAGAATACAAGCTAATCCATTAAGTGCTGATTGATAATAAATAAAAATAGTGTTATTAGTAGAACCACTTGATATTGATATACCTCTATTTGGGTTAGTTGTATCTGTATCAGTTAAAGCACTAATCTCTGCATACAACACACCTTCCTCAGAGTTAAAATCTTGAGCTGACCCTGAATTATTACAAACATCTGCTGAACGTGTGGAAATTGCTCCTGACGTTGGTATGTACGAAGTAGCGAAAGAATTTTGTTCTAATTGTATTCCTGTAATTTTAAAAGTTTTTGCAGATTGCCCTGTATATTTTCTTAAACCTACAAGCGGGAAAGTACTCCCACTTATAAAAGGTACTTCAATTCGCCAAATATTATTTATTAATTCTATATATTTTACAGTGCCTAGTGATGTTTTATTGTCCAAAGTTAAATCTCCACTACTTGTTATAGTTGAAAAATCAGGTTTAGATAAATCATCCATCCTTATAAAAAAAGATATAGTATATTGAGTTGAATTTAAACAAGGAAAATACATATATCTTGTTACTGAATTATCTCCATAATTTACAGATGTATCAAATCCAATATCCCAATTGTAAGGTGTAAAAGTCACTTCAGCACCACCTTTTACACTATAAGTTATAGGTTCACTATTTTCAATTAAATTCGTTGACTGCGGCTCTAACAACAAAGCACCATTAGTTGTATCGCTAAAATCAATTCTAGGCACGTCTGATGCTGCCGACTTAATCAATCCGTCTTTAGCTACATAAGTAGCACTTGAACCCCTAGAGAAGTCAAATTCCTTATTAAAAAATCTACCGCTATTATCGTTGTAAGCTAAGAGCTTGTCCTCTTTTACTGCCCAGTTTCCGTTACCTAATTTTACCGCCATTATATTATTGTATAGTTGTTAGCTAATGCCAAAGCATTAAATGTTTCATATCCTTCTCCAGTCAAACACTCAAGTTCATCGTTATTAAGAGCTTCTTTAAAAACTGCTACGCATTTTACTTTTCCTCTGAATTTTTGAGTGCCACCACCAACATCAAAACTTAAGTCGTTTAAAGTATTTGCAGTAAAAATATTTGTTTCAGTAGAACCTCCAATTTTAATTCCATTTAAGAAAAAAGCATAATCTCCAGATTTGTATTTTATGGCTAACTTATTAAATTGCTTTGCATCGGTTAAAGATGTAGTAAAAGACAGATTTATACTTTGTGTATTACTGAAAGCAATGGCTCTTAATTGATTAGTATTACCTCCAAATAATAAAGCTATTCTTTCATTACTTGTTCCATTTGTTAGTGTTAGGTATCTATTTGGCTCTGTTACATCAGTACTTATAAAACTTGCTATCTCTGCATATAGCACCCCCTCTGTTGAGTTTATTAAATCTGAACTACCTGCTCCAAATGCTGCATCTTGTAAACGAGTTACTGTACTTCCGTTTGTTGGAATGTAGGAAGTAGCATAAGAACCAGCTTCCAATTGAGCTCCGAATATTTCAAAATCTACACTTCCACTTACATACTGTATTTGAACATTAGTGGTTGATAAAAAGTCTCCAACATTATAGTATCTAACCCATTCAGACGTAAGAGTAACTTCGTTA
>Ga0209504_1001936_pt1 | contig 14775 bp, 10 predicted proteins | sample COGITO_mtgs_1005_FD_184791 | JGI IMG/M metagenome (GOLD analysis project Ga0209504, IMG submission 184791) | Pelagic marine microbial communities from North Sea - COGITO_mtgs_100511 (SPAdes) (version 2) | ecosystem: Environmental > Aquatic > Marine > Epipelagic ...
ACATCCACCTCGACTCGCGCACCCAGGAGTTACGCGACATCGAAGAGTCACTGAACCGCTTGCGCGCCTACTTGGTTGATTTGGTCGGCACCATTCGCCGGCATGCCGAGCAGGTGGTCGGCTCCAGCCGCACCCTGGCGGACCTTAGCGGTGGTTTGCATGGCGGCGCCGAACGTCAGGCCGGCGACACTGCGCAAATCCGCGATGCACTGGGCGAGCTACAAACCACCATCCAACAAGTAGCCGGCGATGCCAGCCAAGCCGCCGGCGCCAGCTACGATGCCAATCGCGCACTGGAACAGGGCCAGCAGGTTATCGGGCAGAGCCTCACCGGTCTGCATGGGCTGGTCAGTGAAGTGCAAGGCAACGCCCAGGCCATCGAACAACTGGCTGAGGAAACCGCCACCATCGGCAACGTGCTCACCGTGATTCGCGGCATTGCTGAGCAGACCAATCTACTGGCCCTGAATGCCGCCATCGAAGCCGCGCGGGCCGGCGAGATGGGTCGCGGCTTTGCCGTGGTCGCCGATGAGGTGCGCTCGCTGTCGCAACGCACCAGCGGTGCGACAGCGCAGATTCAGGAGCTGATCGGGCGCCTGCAACAGGCCGCCTTACAGTCAGTACGGGCGATGCGCACCCAGGTCGAGCATGCCGAAATCACCGCCAGCCAAGCCCAGGCAGCTGATGGCGCGCTGGATGAAATCGTCGTGGCCATCCGCACCATCGCCAACATGGCCGAGCGCATCGCCGATGCCACCGCCCAGCAAAGCGACGCCGTCAGCGAGATTCGCGGGCACAGCGAGCGTATCCACCAGTTGGGGGGCGATAATCTGCAACGCATCGGCGAAGGTCGTCAGCAGGGCGAGCAACTGCTGCAACTCGGCGGTCAACTGCACACCGCGGTGCAGGCGTTTCGCGTTTGACAGGCTGCTGAAAAATTATCTGCGTTGCCATCGCGGCGTTAAAAACAGGCTCAAAATGCTCATTTACAACTCGTAAACTCCGCTTTTTCGCCTGTTTTTGCCTTGCGCTAGCTGCCTCGCCAACGTTTTTAGACGGCCTGTTAATGGCCGTTGGCGGCAATCTGTCGCGCACCATCCGGCGCGCTGACAAGACCGCTTACAGCCTCAACCGTGCCTTGAACGATCTGCCTCCGCTATGATGCGGCGACTCCCGCATCATGAGCCTGCCATGCACCGTTTACTCAGCCTAATTCTGCTTCTGGTCGTACTGCCTGCCAGCGCCAGCTTGTTCGACAAGCCGCCCGCCCCGGCACAACTGGGTGCGCCGCTCAACAACAGCGCCGATTTCTTGCCGGTGAGCGAAGCATTCAAGCTGAGCCTGATCAGCAGCTCCAGCGAGTCAATCAAAGTGCGCTTTGTCGCCGCCGAGGGCTATTACCTCTACCGGCATCGCTTCAGCTTCACCAGCAGCAGCGAGGGTGTCAGCCTAGGACAGCCGCTGCTGCCTCCAGGAAAAGCCAAGCACGACGAGTACTTCGGCGATGTCGAGGTGTATTACGAGGTGCTGGATGTCGAGGTGCCGGTCAACAATCCGTATAACCACCCTTTTAGCCTGCACGTTAGCTATCAGGGCTGTGCAGACAAAGGCCTGTGCTATCCGCCGGAAACCGAAATTCTGGCAATTGGCGATGAACCAACGAGCTGGAGCTGGACCGATCTGGCGTTGTTCTTTCTCGGTGGCCTAGCGCTGACTTTCACCCCTTGCGTGCTGCCAATGCTACCAATCCTCACCGGCGTGGTGCTGCGCGGCCAACCGGGCGGCATGCGCAGCCTGGTGCTATCGCTGGCCTACGTACTGCCGATGGCCCTGAGCTTTGCAATCCTCGGCGCACTGATGGGGCTGTTTGGCGCCGAACTCAATTTGCAAGCACGCCTGCAATCGCCCTGGGTACTGGTGCCCTTTGCGATTTTCTTCGCGCTGTTCGGTGCCGCTAGCCTGGGCTTTCTCGAACTGCGCCTGCCGGCCGCCATTGACGGCCCGCTACAGCGCCTGAGCCAGCGCTTGAAAGGCGGCACGATCGTCAGCGCAGCGGCCCTGGGCGTGCTCTCCAGCGTGCTGGTTTCACCCTGCGTATCCGCGCCGCTGGCAGGCGCACTGCTGTATATCAGCGCCAGCGGCGACGCTCTCGGTGGCGGTCTTAAACTGCTGGCGCTGGGCCTGGGCATGGGCGCGCCACTGGTGTTGTTTGCCGTCGGCGGCGGCGCCCTGCTGCCAAAATCCGGTACCTGGATGATTACGGTGCGCAACCTGTTTGGTGCGCTGCTAATGGCGGTGGCGATCTGGCTGCTCGAACGCGTGGTGCCCGGCCCGATCAGCCTGGCCCTATGGGGGTTGCTGGCCGCAGGCGTGGCCCTCTGGCTCGGTACGCTGGAGCTCACACCGAAAACCCATCACCAGAAATTTGCACAGCTGCTTGGCCTGCCACTGCTGATCTACGCCCTAGTCGCCTGGGTTGGCGCGCTGCAGGGGCAGGATGATCCACTGCGTCCACTCGGACGCATGGTCAGCAGCACCGCCGCCACTCAGGTGCACTCAGGCCAGTGGCAAACCATCAGCACGCCTGCCGAGCTAGACGCGGCGCTGCTCACAGCCAAGAACAGTAGCAAGCCGCTGCTGCTCGATTGGTACGCCGATTGGTGCATCAGCTGCAAAGTGATCGAACGTGAAGTATTGGCAGCCCCCGAGGTCGGCCGCCAGCTGAGCGACTATCAACTGGTACGTTTCGACATCACCGCAAGCAATCCTGAACAACGCGCCCTACTCGACCGCTACCAGCTGTTCGGCCCCCCGGCTATTTTGCTATTCGACACCAAGGGTGACGAATGGCTGGATTTGCGTGTCGTAGGGGAAGTGGATGCGGCGACCTTTGCCGCCCGCCTAACCACCGCGCGCGAACGATTTTAGCGCCAGCAGTCATATATCTGCCGCAATCTACGGCCATCGTGTCGACTATTGCTGAGAACTGGACAGCTCCGCGCTGTCGCGGCATAGTCCCGCACAGTAGAAATAAGGATGAAGGATCATGGCGACCTTGTTGGTATTGCACGGCCCCAACCTCAACTTGCTCGGTACCCGCGAGCCAGGGGTCTATGGCGCCGTCACCCTGGAGCAGATCAACCTTGATCTCGAGCGCCGCGCCCGCGAGGCCGGCCACCACCTGCTGTACCTGCAGAGCAACGCAGAATACGAGCTGATCGAACGGATTCACGCCGCTCAGAGCGAAGGTGTCGACTTTATTCTGATCAATCCTGCCGCTTTTACTCACACCAGCGTCGCATTACGTGACGCATTGCTGGCGGTGAGCATCCCATTCATCGAAGTGCATTTGTCCAACGTGCACAAACGCGAAGCTTTCCGCCATCACTCCTACTTTTCCGATGTAGCTGTAGGCGTGATCTGCGGCCTTGGCGCCAGTGGTTACCGACTGGCCCTGGAGGCTGCACTCGAACAACTTGAACTTAAGCGCCCCTGACCTCACCGGGAGTTGAACCACTATGGATATTCGTAAAGTCAAAAAACTGATCGAGCTGCTGGAAGAATCCGGTATCGACGAGCTGGAGATTCGCGAAGGCGAAGAATCCGTGCGCATCAGTCGTCACAGCAAGCAACCGGCCTTTATGCAACAGCCGATGTACGCTCCGGCGCCGGCACCAGCAGCCCCCGCTGCCGCACCGGTCGCTGCTGAAGCAGCCGCTCCAGCTGCAGCCAAGCTGAACGGCACCGTGGTGCGTTCGCCGATGGTCGGCACCTTCTACCGCGCCTCTGGGCCAACGTCGGGCAACTTCGTCGAAGTGGGTTCGAGCGTGAAAAAGGGCGACATCCTCTGCATCGTTGAAGCGATGAAAATGATGAACCACATCGAGGCTGAAACTAGCGGCGTGATCGAATCCATCCTGGGCGAGAACGGCCAGCCGGTGGAATACGACCAGCCTCTGTTCACCATCGTTTGAACCGCGGAGAGCCAGCGATGTTGGAAAAAGTTCTGATCGCCAACCGCGGCGAGATTGCCTTGCGCATCTTGCGCGCCTGTAAAGAGCTGGGCATCAAGACCGTCGCGGTGCACTCCACCGCCGACCGCGAACTGATGCACTTGGGCCTGGCTGACGAATCCGTCTGCATTGGCCCCGCCTCTGGCGCGCTGTCTTACCTGCAGATTCCGGCGATTATCGCCGCTGCCGAGGTGACCGGTGCAACCGCCATTCACCCTGGTTATGGCTTCCTTGCAGAAAACGCCGACTTCGCCGAACAGGTGGAAAAATCCGGTTTCGCCTTTGTCGGTCCAACTGCCGAAACCATCCGCCTGATGGGCGACAAGGTCTCCGCTAAAGACGCCATGAAACGCGCCGGCGTGCCGGTCGTGCCTGGCTCCGACGGCCCGCTGCCGGAAGACGAAGAGACTGCCCTACAAATTGCCCGCGACGTCGGTTACCCGGTCATCATCAAGGCCGCTGGCGGCGGCGGTGGCCGCGGCATGCGCGTGGTGTTCAAAGAAGAAGACCTGATCAAATCGGCCAAGCTGACTCGCAGCGAAGCCGGCTCGGTGTTCGGCAACCCGATGGTCTACCTGGAAAAATTCCTCGGTAACCCGCGTCACGTCGAAGTCCAGGTTCTCTCCGACGGCCAGGGCAACGCCATCCACCTGGGTGACCGTGACTGCTCACTGCAGCGTCGCCACCAAAAGGTATTGGAAGAAGCACCAGCCCCGGGCATCGATGAAAAAGCTCGCGCCGAAGTGCTGCAACGCTGCGTCGATGCCTGCATCGAAATCGGTTATCGCGGCGCTGGCACCTTCGAGTTCCTCTACGAAGATGGTCATTTCTACTTTATCGAGATGAACACCCGCGTACAGGTTGAGCATCCGGTTTCGGAAATGGTCACCGGCATCGACATCGTCAAGGAGATGCTCAGCATCGCCGCTGGCAACAAGCTGTCGTTCAAACAGAGTGACGTAGTGATTCGTGGCCATTCGCTGGAATGCCGCATCAACGCCGAAGACCCGGACAACTTCATGCCCTGCCCCGGCAAGGTGAAGCACTTCCATGCTCCAGGCGGTAATGGCGTACGTGTCGACTCGCACCTGTACAGCGGCTACACCGTGCCACCGCACTACGACTCGCTGATCGGCAAGATCATCACCTACGGCGCCACCCGCGACGAGGCCATGGCCCGTATGCGCAACGCCCTGGACGAGATCGTGGTCGACGGCATCAAAACCAACGTGCCGCTGCACCGCATGCTGGTCCGCGACAAAGGCTTCTGCAAAGGCGGTGTAAACATCCATTACCTAGAGAAAAAGCTAGGCATGGATAAGCACTAAGCTTCGGCATAGCGCATAACGCAAGGGCTGCCATTCGGCAGCCCTTGTCGTTTCCGGTCTGCCAGCGGTGGCAGGTGACCCCAGGCTTCAAGTAAGCTGCGCGCCAATTTGCGCTATCACGCCACAACGCTCTCGAGGTTTCCCATGCCCTGGTTACAAGTCCGTCTCGCCATCACCCCGGAGCAGGCCGAAACCTACGAAGACGCGCTACTGGAAGTGGGCGCCGTCTCGGTGACCTTTATGGACGCCGAAGACCAGCCGATTTTCGAGCCGGACCTGGGCACCACTCCACTGTGGTCGCACACCCACTTGCTCGCCCTGTTTGAAGCCGATACCGACGAAAACGCGGTATTTGCCCATCTAAAGCTGCTGACCGACGCCGAGCTGCCCGAGCATCACGCTGAAGTGATTGCCGACCAGGACTGGGAGCGCAGCTGGATGGATGGTTTCCAGCCGATGCGTTTCGGCCAACGCCTGTGGATCGTGCCCAGCTGGCATGCCGCTCCCGAGCCGAACGCCGTTAACCTGCTGCTCGACCCAGGCCTCGCATTCGGTACCGGCACCCACCCCACCACCGCACTGTGCCTGGAATGGCTAGACGGTCAGAACCTGCAAGATTGCAGCGTGATCGACTTCGGTTGCGGTTCGGGCATCCTCGCCATTGCCGCCCTGCTACTCGGCGCACCGCACGCGGTGGGCACCGACATCGACATCCAAGCCATCGAGGCCTCGCGTGATAATGCCGGGCGCAACGGTATTGATCCCGCGCGCTTCCCGCTCTACCTGCCCGAGAACATGCCACAAGAGCCTGCCGACGTGGTGGTGGCCAACATTCTCGCCGGCCCCCTGGTGGCGCTCGCGCCGCAGATCACCCGTTTGGTCAAGGCCAACGGTCGCCTGGCGCTGTCAGGCATCCTGGCCGAACAAGCCGAAGAGGTGCGCGCCGCCTACGACGAGGCCTTTATCCTCGACCCTACGGCCGATACAGATGGCTGGGTGCGCATCAGCGGCGTACGCCGCTAACCGCTCGAGTGTGCACAGCTGCTGCATTGCTAAGCACTTGCGTTAGACTAACCGCCTTGTTTCGCCTGAGCGCAGGCCGCCGGATCCCCGCATGACCCAGAGTTTCGTCACCCAGTGCCCCCATTGCCGCACCAGCTTTCGCGTGAGCCTCACGCAGCTGGGCGCTGCCCATGGTGCTGTGCGCTGCGGGGCCTGCCTGCATGTGTTTAATGCCGCGCAGCAGTTGCGCGAACAAGGCCAACAATTGCCCGCCAGCCCTGTGGCGCAGGCAGCAACCCCACTGCCCAACAAACCGCCTGCAGCGCCAACACCCCAGCCAGTAGCGCCGAGTGTCGCGCCGGCAGTATCAGTCGCGCCGCTTAGCAGCAAAACCGGCAGCGACACTTTGTGGATTCATGACGACCTGGACCTCGACGGCCTCGACCTGGACGAAGAGCTGGCTAAGCTGGAAGCCCAGGAACAGCAGCTGTCCAAGCAGTTTCTGGCGATTGATAGCGCGCCCCACTACAACGAAAGCTTTCTGACCGCGCAACCCGTCGAGCATGACCCGCATGACGAGCGCTGGGCTGAAGCCCTGCTGCAGGATGAACAGCCCAAACCGGCCAGCCACCTGACATTGCAGGACGCGCCTCCAGCAATCACGCAAATCACCGCCTCTGCAGTGCCTGCGCAGTCGCCTGTAGAACCTGCAGCCGCCGAGCTGACGCCAGCAGCCCCGCTCGCAACGCAACCGCCTTACAACCTTCGCGCTAACGACCGCCGCGTCGCGCCGCCAGCGCCTGAAATCGAACACATTGAGCTGCACGCCACGCACAAACCTTTCACTGCACAGCGTGACGAAGATGAAAGCGCTGCCCTGGCTAAGCCGGCCGCGCCGAAGAAGGCACCACGCAGCGAACCCGAACTGCGTGACGAGCACCTGTTTGAGCTGGATGACGAGCCACTGCAGCTGGACTGGCAACAACCGCAAAAACCTTGGGGCCGCTGGATCGGCTGGGGCCTGCTGAACCTAATCGGGGCCAGCGCCCTGACTGGACAGTACGTGATTTACCACTTCAACGAGCTGGCGCGCCAAGACCAATATCGTCCTTGGTTCGAGCAACTGTGCCCGGCAATCGGCTGCCAACTGCCGTCCAAGGTCGATATCACCCAGATCAAGAGCAGCAATCTGGTGGTGCGCAGCCACCCAGAATTCAGTGGCGCACTGGTAGTCGACGCCATCCTCTACAACCGCGCAGCGTTCTCCCAGCCCTTCCCGCTGCTGGAAATGCGCTTTGCCGATATCAACGGCCAGCTACTGGCCAGCCGCCGCTTCAAACCCAGCGAATACCTAGCAGGCGAGCTGGCCGGCAATGCGGAAATGCCGCCACAAACACCCATTCATATCTCCCTGGACATCCTCGACCCAGGCAACCAGGCGGTGAACTACAGCCTGAGCTTCCACTCGCCGGAATAGTCTGTACGCGGCGGATTGCTTGAGAACCCGCCGCAACCAAACCCTTCGCGATAAGCCCAGAGCTGTTCAGAATTTGTTCAAAACAGCCTTTCTCCGGTCATCCAGAGCGGGTATCATGCCCACCCTTTTTCGCACTCTCCTAATTGTTCAACAGCAGGTCTCTTGAGCAGGGAAGCCCTATGTCGGCGCTACGCATCGGCCCCTACACATTGCCAAACTCGTTGATCCTCGCCCCCATGGCGGGCGTCACGGACCAGCCATTTCGCCAGCTGTGCAAGCGCATGGGTGCAGGTCTAGTGGTGTCGGAAATGGTCACCAGCGATGTGCGCCTGTGGAACACCCGCAAGTCGAGCTTGCGCATGATGCACAGCGGCGATCCCGAGCCACGCTCGGTACAGATCGCCGGGGGTGACCCTGAGATGCTGGCTGAAGCGGCGCGGCGCAATGTAGAGATGGGTGCGCAGATTATCGACATCAACATGGGCTGCCCGGCCAAAAAGGTCTGCAACAAGGCCGCCGGCTCCGCCCTGCTGAAAGACGAAACATTGGTCCGCGAAATCCTTCAGGCGGTGGTTGCCGCGGTGAATGTGCCGGTAACCCTGAAGATTCGCACCGGCTGGGACCGCGAGAACAAAAACGGCATCAACGTGGCGAAAATCGCCGAAGACGCCGGCATTGTCGCCCTGGCTGTGCATGGCCGCACCCGCGCCGACTTGTACATGGGCGAGGCCGAGTACGACACCATCGCCGCGATCAAGCAGGCGGTGTCAATTCCGGTCATGGCCAATGGCGACATCGATTCGCCCGAGAAGGCCAAGGCCGTGCTCGCGGCGACCGGCGCAGATGGCCTGCTGATCGGGCGCGCGGCTCAAGGCCGGCCCTGGATATTCCGTGAAATCGAGCATTACCTGCGTACCGGCGAACACCTCCCGGCACCTAGCCTGCTCGAAGTGGAACGTATTCTGCTTGAACATCTGGCTGCACTGCACGCCTTCTACGGCGATGTAATGGGCGTACGTATCGCCCGCAAGCATGTCAGTTGGTATCTCGCAACCTTGCCGGGCGCCAAGGAGTTCCGCGCCCAGTTCAATCGTCTGGACAGTACGGACGCGCAGTGCGCCAACGTTCGCGAGTTCTTCAGCGAACGGCATAACAATGGAGAAGGGGTGGCCGCATGACGATGTTGACTGAGACTTTAGGAAGTGCAATGGCTCCCGTGAGTGACAACAGCAGTTTAAAGCAGCATCTCAATACGCCTAGCGAAGAGGGGCAAACCCTGCGCGGCAGTGTTGAGAAAGCCTTGCACAACTACTTCGCCCACCTTGAGGGCGCAGACGTCAGTGACGTTTACAACTTGGTGCTCACCGAAGTGGAAGCGCCCTTGCTGGAAACCGTGATGAATTACGTCAAGGGCAACCAGACCAAGGCCTCTGAACTACTGGGCCTGAATCGCGGCACCCTGCGTAAAAAGCTCAAGCAATACGACCTGCTGTAGCCCCGAACTCCCGAAAAGGGCGGCCCACATGAGCCGCCCTTTTTGCTGAAGCTTCCTTTGCTCATACTCCTGCTCTGATGGATTCTGAAATGACCGACCAGACCACCCGCCTCCCCGTTCGCCGTGCCTTGATCAGTGTTTCCGACAAGACCGGCATCCTTGAGTTTGCCCGTGAGCTCGTCGCCCTCAATGTGGAAATCCTCTCCACCGGCGGTACCTACAAGCTGCTCAAGGACAACGGCGTTGCCGCCGTGGAAGTGGCCGACTACACCGGTTTCGCAGAAATGATGGACGGCCGGGTGAAGACCCTGCACCCAATGATCCACGGCGGCATCCTCGGACGTCGCGGTATCGATGACGGCATCATGAGCGAGCACGGTATCAAGCCGATCGACTTGGTTGCAGTCAACCTTTACCCCTTCGCCGCTACCGTGGCCAAACCGGGCTGCACCTTGCCTGACGCCATCGAGAACATCGACATTGGCGGCCCGACCATGGTCCGCTCTGCGGCGAAGAACCACAAAGACGTGGCCATCGTGGTCAACGCGGGTGACTACGCAGGTATCGTTGAGTCGCTGAAAGCCGGCGGACTGAGCTATGCCGAGCGCTTCGCGTTGATGCTCAAGGCCTTCGAGCACACTGCCGCCTACGACGGCATGATCGCCAACTACCTGGGCACTATCGACCAAAGCCGCGACACGCTCTCCACCGAAGAACGCGGCGCCTTCCCACAGACCTTTAACAGCCAGTTCATCAAGGCTCAGGAAATGCGCTACGGCGAGAACCCGCATCAGAGCGCGGCGTTCTATGTTGAAGCACAGAAGGGTGAGGCCAGCATCGCCAGCGCCATCCAGCTGCAAGGCAAGGAGCTGTCGTTCAATAACGTGGCCGACACCGACGCCGCGCTGGAATGCGTGAAGAGTTTTGTTAAGCCCGCCTGCGTCATCGTCAAGCACGCCAACCCCTGTGGCGTGGCCGTGGCCCTGGACAGCGAAGGCGGCATCCGCCAAGCCTATGAGCTGGCCTACGCCACCGACACCGAGTCGGCCTTCGGCGGCATCATCGCCTTTAACCGCGAACTGGACGGCGCCACCGCCCAGGCCATCGTCGAGCGTCAGTTTGTTGAAGTAATCATCGCGCCGAAAATCAGTGCTGAAGCCCGCGCCATCGTCGCCGCCAAAGCCAACGTCCGCCTGCTCGAATGCGGCGAATGGCCGGCCGAGCGCAGCGCCGGCTGGGATTTCAAGCGGGTCAATGGCGGCCTGCTGGTACAGAGCCGTGACATCGGCATGATCAAGGCCGAAGACCTGAAGATCGTTACCCAGCGCGCGCCAAGCGAGCAGGAAATCCACGACCTGATCTTCGCCTGGAAAGTGGCCAAGTTCGTTAAATCCAACGCCATCGTCTATGCCAAGGGCCGCCAGACCATCGGCGTCGGTGCCGGTCAGATGAGCCGGGTGAACTCCGCCCGTATCGCCGCGATCAAGGCCGAACACGCCGGCCTGCAAGTCGCCGGCTCGGTCATGGCCAGCGACGCCTTCTTCCCGTTCCGTGACGGCCTGGACAACGCGGCGGCCAATGGCATTACTGCGGTGATCCAGCCGGGCGGTTCGATGCGCGATGCGGAAGTGATTGCCGCTGCCGACGAAGCCGGGATTGCCATGGTGTTCACCGGCATGCGGCACTTTAGGCACTAAAAACGGCCGCACTGAAACCGGCATCTGCTGTGTTGCCGAGGGCTCCGCCAATGCTCATTGCCAGTCGGCAACTCCGCTTGTCGAAGCCCTCGCCGCCTTGCATCTACCGGCTTCATCGCGACCTCCTGGTGCGCCGTATTTTTTGTAGGTTGGGTTAAGCGCAGCGATACCCAACGTCGATTTTGTAGGGTGGATAGCGCTTTATCTATCCACCAATCGGGCCACCGGCCCGCCTCCAGAGGGAGAGAGACATGAACGTATTGATCATCGGCAGCGGCGGTCGTGAACACGCCCTGGCCTGGAAAGTGGCGCAGGACAAGCGCGTCAACAAAGTCTTCGTCGCCCCCGGCAACGCCGGCACCGCCACCGAAGCCAAATGTGAAAACGTCGCCATCGACGTGCTGGCCATCGAACAGCTGGCCGATTTCGCTGAAAAGAACGTGCAACTGACCATCGTCGGCCCGGAAGCGCCACTGGTGGCCGGCGTGGTCGATCTGTTCCGCTCACGCAAGCTGGATATCTTCGGCCCCACCGCCGCCGCCGCACAGCTGGAAGGCTCGAAGGCCTTCACCAAAGACTTCCTCGCTCGCCAGCAGATTCCAACGGCCGACTACCAGAACTTCACCGAAGTCGAGCCGGCCCTGGCTTACCTGCAACAGGTCGGCGCACCCATCGTGATCAAGGCCGACGGCCTGGCCGCAGGTAAAGGCGTCATCGTCGCCATGACCTTGCAGGAAGCGGAAGACGCCGTGCGCGACATGCTCGCAGGTAATGCCTTCGGCGAAGCCGGCTCACGCGTAGTGATCGAAGAGTTTCTCGACGGCGAAGAGGCCAGCTTTATCGTCATGGTAGACGGCGCCAACGTGCTACCAATGGCCACCAGCCAGGACCACAAGCGTGTCGGCGACGGCGACAGCGGCCCCAACACCGGCGGCATGGGCGCTTACTCTCCGGCCCCAGTGGTCACCGCTGACGTGCACAAGCGCGTAATGGATGAAGTGATCTACCCCACCGTGCGCGGCATGGCTAACGAAGGCAACGTCTACACCGGCTTTCTCTACGCTGGACTGATGATCGACAAAGCCGGCAACCCGAAAGTCATCGAGTTCAACTGCCGCTTCGGCGACCCGGAAACCCAACCGATCATGGTGCGCCTGGAGTCCTCCTTGGTGCTGCTGGTCGAGGCCGCACTGGCCAAGGCACTGGACAAGGTTGAAGCCACCTGGGACCCACGCCCGACGGTGGGTGTGGTGATCGCCGCTGGCGGTTACCCGGCCGACTACGCCAAGGGCGATGTGATCGAAGGGCTGGACGCTGCCGCGCAACTGGACGGTAAAGTGTTCCATGCTGGCACGGCGTTGAAGGACGGCCAGATCGTCACTGCCGGCGGTCGTGTGCTTTGCGCCACCGCCATCGGCCGGACGGTTGAGGAGGCGCAGCAGCAGGCCTATCGCCTGGCGGAGAAAGTCCGCTGGAGCGGCAGCTTCTACCGCAGCGATATTGGTTACCGCGCCATTGCTCGCGAGCGCGGAGCAAAGTGAAGGTAAATAAAGGGTAAAACACGACAAAGGTGGTCATTTGGCCGCCTTTGTCATATTTCCCTGACGGACAGCTTGGCTATAATCCGACCACTTATTATTGAAGGGACTTCACTGTGCGCCGGCTGAGGATTGCCACCTACCTGCTACTCAGCACGCTGCTGATGGCGCTCACTGTAGCGTCAGCTCAGGCAGAGCCACAGCCATCCTGGTCGAGTTTCATCGACCCGCACGCCGCGCTGCAATTCAATGACGTGCTCCGCCCCGAGCGTCAAGCGCAGTTCCACCCCACCGACCTGACTCAGCTGTACACCCCTGGCGGCGACACTGCACTGTGGCTGCACCACCGCCTGCCGGCCAATAGCGATGCGCAGATGTTGCGTGTATTCGCCCCCTACCTGGCCTACCTCGATCTGTATGTGCTGCAAGGCGACACGCTGATTGAGCAGGCTCACACCGGCAACAATCTGCCATTTTCCAGTCGACCGCTGGCCAGCCGTGATTTTCTCCTGCCGCTGCCCAAGGCCGAACAGCCGCTGGATATCTACCTGCGCCTGGCCTCGGAACACGCGCTGCGCCCCAGCATTACGCTGCAAAGCGCCCAAGCGATGGCCGCCGATGACAATCGCCCGCTGCTCTTCGGCCTGCTGCTCGGCTGCCTCGGCATGCTGGTGGCTTACAACGTCGTGCGTTTCATCTATACCCGCGCCGCCAGTGGGTTATGGCTGGCGGCAACACAAACCTGCCAGTTGGTCGCAGTGGTTAGCCTACTTGGCATCAGCACGCCCTGGCTAAGTGATTGGCAGAGCCTGCAACCGCAAATCGCCAATCTGTCGATGCTGCTCGCCACACTCTGCGCCTTGTGTTTTACCGCCAGTTTTTTCCACAAGGTCTGCCCCCGTACGCCACTGAACCACCTGCTGACCGGCGAAGTCGTGGTTATCGGTGTGCTCTGCGTGATCTTGCTGGTGGCCACCAACCTGCAATTCAATCAGTTGGTCTACCTGCTCACCATCGTCGCCGGTCTAAGCATCCTGCTGGTGTCACTGAGCCACTGGCGGCACGGCTACCAACCAGCGCGCTTGTTCAGCCTGGCCGTGCTGTTGTTTTGCGCGGCGTTTATCTGCGCCCTACCGATTTTCTTCGGCTACTGGTCAGTGCAGAGTGAATGGATGGCCTACGGCCTGCTGGCTGTCACGGTAACCAGCGGGTTTATCCTCAGCATGGCGTTGAGCGAGCGACAGCGACGCATCATGCAGGACCATTTCAGCACCAGCCGCGCGCTCGCCGCCAGCTCCGCCGAGCTAAAAGCCAAGGCGGAGTTCCTCGCCAAGATCAGCCACGAAATCCGCACCCCGATGAATGGCGTACTGGGCATGACAGAGCTACTGCTCGGCACGCCACTCTCGGCCAAACAACGCGATTACGTACAAACCATCCACAGCTCAGGCAACGAGCTGCTTACCCTGATCAACGAAATCCTCGACATCTCCAAGCTCGAATCCGGCCAGATAGAGCTGGATGACGTGCAGTTCGATCTCAATGCTCTGATTGAGGACTGCCTGGATATCTTCCGCGCCAAGGCCGAACAGCAGAAGGTTGAACTGATCAGCTTTATGCAGCCGCAAGTGCCACGGGTCATCAGCGGCGACCCCACGCGCCTGCGCCAGACCCTCTTGAGCCTGCTGGATAACGCCTTCAAACAAACCGACGAAGGCGAAATCCTGTTGGTGGTGGCCCTCGACACCACCGGCGAGCAACCGCGTTTGCGTATTGCCGTGCAGGACAGCGGCAAGCCGCTGGACGCCAGTGAACGCGATGCCTTGCTCAACGCCGAACTGCACAGCAAGGACTTCCTCGCCGCAACCAAACTCGGCGGTCGCCTCGGCCTGATCATCGCCCGCCAATTGGTACGTCTGATGGAAGGCGAGTTCGGCATCCAAAGCGGTGGCAGTCAGGGCTCGACCCTGTGGCTGACCCTGCCGCTGGACGCCGCGCGCCTGGAGCAACCCACCGCCGACCTCGACGCCTCGCTGCAAGGCGCGCGCCTGCTGGTGGTGGACGACAACGACACCTGCCGCAAGGTCTTGGTGCAGCAATGCAGCGCCTGGGGCATGCAGGTCAGCGCCGTGCCATCGGGCAAGGAAGCCATGGCCCTGCTGCGCACCAAGGCGCACCTGCGCGAATACTTCGATGCCGTGCTGCTCGATCAGGACATGCCCGGC
>Ga0209504_1001938_pt1 | contig 14766 bp, 13 predicted proteins | sample COGITO_mtgs_1005_FD_184791 | JGI IMG/M metagenome (GOLD analysis project Ga0209504, IMG submission 184791) | Pelagic marine microbial communities from North Sea - COGITO_mtgs_100511 (SPAdes) (version 2) | ecosystem: Environmental > Aquatic > Marine > Epipelagic ...
CAGCGCGGCGGTGTGGTAAGTCGGCAGGGTGATCAGGTGGTGGAAGATACCGGCCTGAGCAGAAGCGTCGCGCTGGAAGGTGCGGATGCTTTCGTCAGCGATCTGAGCCAGTTCGGTGGTGTCGTAATCAACACTCATCAGCTTGGCGCGGTCGTAGGCGGAAACGTCTTTACCGGCGGCAACGAGGTTGTCGTAAGCCTGCTGACGGAAGTTCAGGGTCCAGTTGAACGATGGGCTGTTGTTGTAAACCAGCTTGGCGTTCGGGATGGTTTTACGGATTTCGTTAACCATTTCTGCGATCTGGCCGACGTGTGGCTTCTCGGTTTCGATCCACAGCATGTCAGCGCCGTTCTGCAGCGAGGTGATGCTGTCCAGCACGCAGCGCGCTTCACCGGTGCCAGCACGGAACTGGAACAGGTTGGAAGGCAGACGCTTAGGACGCAGCAGCTTGCCGCCACGGTTGATCACAACGTCGCCGTTCTGCATGTCGGCAGCGGAAACTTCTTCGCAATCCAGGAAGGAGTTGTACTGGTCGCCCAGGTCGCCCGGCTCTTTGGTTACGGCGATTTGCTTGGTCAGGCCAGCACCCAGGGAGTCGGTACGAGCAACGATCACGCCGTTGTCGATGCCCAGCTCAAGGAACGCGTAACGAACGGCGTTGATCTTGGCGATAAAGTCGGCGTGAGGAACGGTTACTTTACCGTCCTGGTGACCGCACTGCTTCTCGTCAGACACCTGGTTTTCGATCTGGATGCAGCAAGCGCCTGCTTCGATCATGCGCTTGGCCAACAGATAGGTGGCTTCTGGGTTACCGAAACCAGCGTCGATGTCGGCGATGATTGGCACTACGTGAGTTTCGTAGTTGTCGATCTGGTTCTGCAGGTCAGCGGCTTTGGCGTTGTCGCCAGCAGCGCGGGCAGCGTCCAGAGCGGAGAACAGCAGGTCCAGTTCGCGGGCATCAGCCTGGCGCAGGAAGGTGTACAGCTCTTCGATCAGGCCGGAAACCGAAGTTTTCTCGTGCATGGACTGGTCTGGCAGCGGACCGAAATCCGAACGCAGAGCAGCAACCATCCAGCCCGACAGGTAGAGGTAGCGCTTGTTGGTGGTCTTCAGGTGCTTCTTGATCGAAATCAGCTTCTGCTGACCGATGAAGCCGTGCCAGCAACCCAGCGACTGCGTGTAAACGGAGGAGTCAGCGTCGTACTCGACCATGTCTTTGCGCATGATGTCAGCAGTGTACTGAGCGATTTCCAGACCGGTTTTGAAGCGGTTCTGAGCGCGCATACGGGCCACGGACTCAGGGTCAATGGCGCTCCAGCTGCTGCCTGCAGCTGCTTTAAGGGCGGCAACGGCTTTGATGTCGTTTTGATAAGCTGACATGGTCAATCCTTCAAAGTATGTGTTTGGTTGAGCACCGACTTCCCCCACTGAAACCTGTGTTGCTGGAGGTTGTTGTAGCCAACTGCAGAACGCCGAGACATCGACTTGAGACGGAATTGATCCGGGAGGAGGGTGACGAGCTAAACAGTTCGCGGGCTTCAGCTGTTGCAAATGAGCGGATCATTTGGCGTTTACCGGATCAGAGATGCGGTTGGACGACTCAACTTGCTGTGCATGATGCGCGCTGTTGCTAAACGCTTCCCCGTCCCTCAGGACAACTTCGTTCCAGTCGCAATCTCATCGAACGGCCTTGTGGGCTTTACAACGCAAATCGGCTCTGACGGTAAGCTGGAGCACGATTCGGAGGGCTTTTCAGCACCTCTGATTAGCGGGAGCGGGGCCATGATGCCTCTGCTCAAAGTGTTCGTCAATTATTTTGTAGTGCTTTTTGAATGACTACTACATAAATCCATAGGCGACTGGCAAGTCAGCTTCTGTGGCTCTATTCGGCGTATTACGGCGCCTGGCTTAGATGGCGCGCAGGTACAGAGTCGCTCGGACGCCGCAGTACGTTCACGCAAAGCGATGAATGGTTAGACGACCATCAGACCAGTGGGTGAATCGATGGGCAGGCTCAGTTCACCACATCGACTTTGACGCGCATGCTCATGTCTTCGCGACCCTGAGTCGAGCGGTGCTGAAGGAAATCACCGTGCTCACCTTGGCTCTGTTCGCTGACCCCGCCAATGCTGATCCATTCGCCGAGCCGCCCACTGACCCGCGTATCAGTGCTTTGCACATCGATAGCGCCGGGCTGCGATTGGCTTAGGCGGTCATTGTTACTGCTGATACTGATATGCACCCGCTCGCCACTGAGGCTGGCCGTTACATAGAAGCCGCGGGTGACGTTGCGATACTGGGTATTGCTGTAGGGCTGGCCATAGGCATCGCGACCACGGGTGGTCAGCGGCACGCTCTGGCCGATCTGAATCAGCGCGGGATAACCTTCGGTGGCTTGCACTTGCTGCGTGCCGCCACTGCGGCTGTCGGTGTTACGGCGGATAATACGGACTTGGTCGCGGCCATTGATTTCGCCCTGGCCGATTTGCACTTCAGCATCACCGGCGCTGATCGAGCCATCGACACGGTAGCCACGATCCGATTGAAACCCCGATTCATTGGTGTCAACGCTGATCAGCAGTCGACGTGGCTCGGTGTCGAGTTGCTGCAGCAGCGCACGCACCTCGGCAATCTTCGCCGGTTCGGCATTGACGATCAGCTGATTGCCATAGGCGTTGACCTTGCCCTCATGGCCAAGCACTGACTGCACCACAGCCAGCACTTCATCTGAGGTGCGGAAATTCAGCGGGATCACCTCGGTAGCGGCGCTGACAGACAGGCTGTAACTAAACAGCGTAGCGACGATCAGGGCGCGAACCTTCATAGCAGAAAACTCCGTAAATCAGGGTCGATGATGCTGGTGTCCCAGGCTTGATCAAATTGTGCGCGGCGCTGGCGGTTGCGGCCGGGGTCTTGGTAAAGGGCATAGCCGCTGGTTTGGCCAATTTCGGGCAACAGCAACATGCCGCGGTCATCGGCCAGCAGAAACGCCAGTTCCTCGTTAGGGTAGTCGGGGTGCAACTTGCGGATCTTCAGGTTGCTCGACAGTCGGCGTGAAAGGCTGAGCAGGCGGTGGCCTTCTTTAACCGCACGACCAGGGTCGCGCAGCAGAATACGCAGCTGATTGCGTGGGCTGGCCAGAAGAAACTGGGTGCAGGCGTCTTGTACGCTGCTGTGGTGGTAGAGCCAAGGCTCCAGGTCGTGGCTGTAAATGCACAAACTGCGCTGCGCTTGCTGCATAAGCGCCAGCGCGTGGGCGCGGGCCTGTTCGGGCTGGCTAAAACGTTCCAGCGCCGTGTGTGCGCCAAGCGTGAATGGGGCTGGCTCGGCGCGTGGGCTGTCCGGGCCGGGGCTGCCAGGGTTATGCACAGTAAAACGCCCCGGTGATTCGAACTCGATGGCCGCAAGCTCGGTGGGCTCAGGGCGTTCGGTGGGTTCACTCGGGGCGTTTTCGTCGTTCATTTCAGCCTCTAGGCGCTGCTGCGCACCATGTCCACATGGGGGATGCCGGCGTCCAGGTATTCCCCGCTGACGATGGCAAACCCGAGCTTTTCATAAAAGGCGGTAGCCTGCACCTGGGCGCTGAGCATTTGCTGGGTCAGGTTGCGTTTTTCCGCTTCTGCGATCACCGCCTGGATCAGCGCGACACCTACATTCAAACCGCGCCAGTCCTTGAGTACCGATACCCGGCCGATATGCCCATCGGGCAACAGGCGCGCGGTGCCGATCGGGTAGTCGCCTTCCAATGCAAGAAAATGCACAGCATCAGCGTCCTCGGCATCCCATTCGAGTTCCGGCGGCACCGCTTGTTCCGCAATAAACACGGTTTCACGAATGCGTCGCAGGTCAGCGTTGTCCTTTTGCCAGTCGGCCAGGCGAACGTGTATCTCACTCATCAGCAAACTCCAGGCTGCCTTGCTTGACCAGTTCAACCACTAGGTTACGCCCTTCGTCATCCGCGAGCCATGGACCGAGGTTGTCGATGTGCAGGGCATCCGCCGCGCAGACCAGCTTCAATAATTCACGCAGGCTGGCTGACAGCAGACGGCTTTGGCCGCTGGCAAACAACACCAGGTCTTCCCCCACTTCAGACCAGGCCAGGCGCGCGCTGGGGTTGCGGATCAAAACGGCACCGTCTTCCAGGCCTGTGAGAAGGTTCTCTTCATCAATTTCGGTGCCGGCGATCAGCTCCGGGTAGCGCGGTTCGGTCATAAACTGGCCGAACCAGGTCATCAGCAGGCGCTCATCGCTCATGTGTTCGGTGAGCAGGGCTTTGAGGCGGTCCAGCGAGTCACGCTGGATCTGTGTTGGGTCGCTGGTCGGCTGCGCGTCGGCGTCGCTGTAGCGCTCTTCATCGGGCAGAAACTGGCCGAGAAAGTCGGTGAAATGGGTCAGAACTTCAGCGGCGCTTGGCGCACGGAAGCCTACGGAATACGTCATACAGTCATCCTCAGCGGTACCACAGTGGGCCAGAAGCGGCGGCAGATAGAGCATGTCGCCGGGTTCCAGAACCCATTCTTCAGTTTTAACGAATTCGGCGAGGATCTTTAGATCCGCGTGTTGCAGCGTCGGGCTGTCGGAATCGCACATTTGGCCAATCTGCCAGCGGCGCGAGCCGAAACCTTGCAGCAGGAATACATCGTAATTATCGAAATGCGGGCCCACGCCGCCGCCCGGTGCGGCGAAGCTGACCATCACATCGTCAATGCGCCACTTGGGCAGAAATTTGAACGCTTCCAGCAGTTCGGCGACTTCCGGTACGAACTGGTCGACGGCTTGCACCAGCAAGGTCCAGTCACGTTCTGGCAGCTCGGCGAAGGCGTCTTCGGCGAACGGGCCGCGACGCAGTTCCCAAGGGCGTTCACCATGCTCGATGACCAAGCGTGATTCGATCTCTTCTTCGAGGGCCAGACCTGCCAGCTCATCTGGGGAAATCGGGCTCTCGAAGCCGGGAATGGCCTGGCGCACCAGCAAGGGTTTTTTCTGCCAGTAATCGCGCATGAACTCGCGCGCGGTAATACCACCCAGCAGTTGTAGCGGAGTATCAGGATTCATCGCTAAGCCCTTGAAATAAGTAAATACCCATAAATAAAAACGCCCGGCGCAGCCGGGCGTCTGGGTGGCTATAACCGTTTAGATACGCTTGGCCTGGGCGACCGCGTTGCCAATGTAGTTGGCCGGGGTCAGTAACTTGAGCTCGGCCTTGGCGGCGGCGGGCATGTCCAAGCCGTCAATAAAGGTTTGCAGCGCTTCTGGGCTAATGCCTTTGCCACGGGTCAGCTCTTTGAGCTTCTCGTAGGGGTTCTCGATGGCGTAGCGACGCATGACGGTCTGGATCGGCTCGGCGAGCACTTCCCAGCAGGCATCCAGATCAGCGGCGATGCGCGCTTCGTTCAGCTCCAACTTGCTAATGCCTTTGAGGCTGGCTTCATAAGCAATCACGCTGTGAGCAAAACCAACACCCAGGTTACGCAGCACGGTGGAGTCGGTCAGGTCGCGCTGCCAGCGCGAAATCGGCAGCTTGCTGGCCAGGTGCTGGAACAGTGCGTTGGCGATACCCAGATTGCCTTCGGAGTTCTCGAAGTCGATTGGGTTGACCTTGTGCGGCATGGTCGAGGAGCCGATTTCGCCCGCGATGGTGCGCTGTTTGAAATAGCCCAGGGAGATATAGCCCCAGATGTCGCGATCGAAGTCGATCAGGATGGTGTTGAAGCGCGCGATGCCATCGAACAGCTCGGCGATGTAGTCGTGCGGCTCGATCTGCGTGGTGTAGGGGTTGAATTGCAAGCCCAGGTCACCTTCGATGAACTGCTTGGCGTTGGCCTCCCAGTCGATCTGTGGGTAAGCCGACAGGTGGGCGTTGTAGTTGCCCACGGCACCGTTGATTTTGCCGAGCAGCGGCACGGCTGCAACTTGAGCGATTTGCCGCTCTAGACGGTAAACCACGTTGGCCAGTTCTTTACCCAAAGTGGTCGGCGAAGCCGGCTGGCCGTGGGTGCGCGAGAGCATCGGTACGTCGGCGAATTTGATCGCCAGCTCGCGGATGGCTTCGGCAGTCTGGCGCATCAGTGGCAACAGCACGTCATCACGGCCGGCGCGCAGCATCAGGGCGTGGGACAGGTTGTTGATGTCCTCACTGGTGCAGGCGAAGTGGATGAACTCGCTGACCTTGTCCAGCTCAGGCAGCTTGGCCGCTTGTTCCTTGAGCAGGTACTCCACGGCTTTAACGTCGTGGTTGGTGGTGCGTTCGATTTCTTTGACGCGCTCGGCGTGCTCGACGGCGAAGTTCTCCGCCAGCTCATTCAGGATGGCCTGAGCTTCGACGGAGAAGGGCGCAACTTCTGTAACACCTTCATGGGCGGCGAGGCGTTGTAGCCAGCGCACTTCAACCATGACGCGAAAACGGATTAAGCCGTATTCGCTGAAAATTGGGCGCAGAGCGCTGGTTTTGCCGGCGTAACGGCCATCAACGGGGGAAACCGCGGTGAGCGAGGAAAGCTGCATGGGAGGCGTTCTCGGACAATCGGGCATTGAAAAGGGCGCGTATCATACATGAAATCGGTGGCTGAATTGTGCTTGCTTGCTACCGTTCAGCTGCGCTTGCTTCGTGTAATGGAAAACAGACTGGCGCTGAAAATCAGTGCAGCGCCTAACAGTGAGGTCAGGTCAGGGGTTTCTCCCCAGCGCAGCCAGGCAATCAGCCCGGCAAATACAATCGCCAAGTAGGCGAAAGGCCCGATCAAACCCGGCGGCGCCAGGCCGTAGGCCTTGGACATAATGATCTGACTGGCGGTGGCTAGCAGGCCGATCACCAGTAGCAGCCCCAGCTCATGTTGCGTCATTGGCTGCCAAGCCCACGTCATGGGAATGGCCGAGATCAGGGCGCTGAACAGGGAGAAATAGAACACGATTCGATACGCCGGCTCGGTATCGCTCATTTCCCGGATTGAGACAAAGGCAAAAGCAGCCATCACGCTGGCTGCGAGGCCAATCAACGCCTGGCTGTCGAGCAGCGCCGCCGATGGCTTGGCCACCAGTAGCACGCCGACCAGGCCGATAGCGCTGGTACTTAGCATGCGCTTGCTCAGTGGCTCTTTTAGCCACCACCAGGCAATCAGCGGGGTAAAAAGCGGAGCTGAGTAGGTGAACAGCATGGCGTCGGCCAAAGGCAGGTGGGCAATGGCGTAAAAGAAGCAGTACATCGCTGCCAGGCCATAGGTGGTGCGCCACATGTGCGACTTCACGCGTGTGGTCTTCAGCGGCTGCACGCCCCTGAGCAGGATCAGCGGTAGAAAGAACAGCACGCCAACCAGGTTGCGAAAGAACACCACCGACTCGTTGTTGACGCTGGCTGAGACTTCGCGGATGCCAACCCCCATCAACGAAAACAGCAGCGCAGAGAGCGCCAGCAATGCTGCACCGTGCAGGGGTTTGACCGAGCGCGTGGTCATGGCTCAGCCCCGCAGTAGTGGGTAAAGCTCTTTGAGCAGCTTGCTACGACTGAATACCATCTGCCAGCGGTGACCACCCAGTTGGCGCCACAGGCGTGCAGAGCGAATGCCAGCAAGGAGCAGTGCGCGAATCTTCGCTGCGTTGTTGGCCTGTTGCAGGTGGCGCATATCGCCTTGCACCTGAATACGCTGACGGAAGGTGCTGATGGTGTCCTGATACAGGCTGCCGCAGTTGGCAATCACGTTCTCATGGGTCGGGCCGAAGTGTTCGACCTGTTGTTGAACCTGGTCGAGGCGGCTGCCCATCACCTGGAGCATATCGTCGCGCTTGTTCAGTTGACGCTCCAGTGAGGTCAAAGCCAGTGCGTAGCGTAACGGGTCTCTCTGCAGGCTGCCGGGATCACGCTCCAAGGCACTCACCAGTGCGCGGTAGCCGTCACGCAGATTGAGGTCATCGCCGCCGTAGACATCCAGCGTGCTTTTCGGATCGCGCACCAACAGGCTGTTGATCAGGCACGCCACCGCAGGCTCACTCACTTGACCCGTTCGCGCCAGTTTTTCGACTAACACCGCCGATTCAAACACCGCGCCGAGTGCAATTAATTGTTCCTGAATCGGGCTCATGGGCGTTGATCCCGCTTGGTCCAAGGCTCGGCCACTTCAATTACGCCACCACCGAGGCAGATTTCACCGTCGTAAAACACCACAGATTGGCCTGGGGTGACGGCGCGCTGCGGTTCAACGAAGGTGGCGCGGTAGCCAGTGGCGGTTTGCTCCAGCGTGCAATGCTGGTCAGCCTGGCGATAGCGCACCTTGGCTGTCAGCTGGCGTGGAGCACTCAGATCAATCGGGTTGACCCAGTAAATTTCCGAGGCGAACAGGGCGCGGCTGAACAACCAAGGATGCTCATTACCCTGGCCGACCACCAATACGTTGCGCTCAAGGTCTTTGTGCAAGACATACCAAGGCTCGTCGCTGGCATCTTTCAAGCCGCCAATGCCCAAGCCCTGCCGCTGGCCCATGGTGTGATACATCAAGCCATGGTGGCGGCCGATAACTTCGCCGCTTGTGGTTTCGATATTGCCCGGCTGAGCAGGCAGGTACTGCTTGAGGAAGTCGCTGAAACGGCGCTCGCCGATAAAGCAGATGCCGGTGGAGTCTTTCTTCTTAGCCGTGGCCAGCTCGTATTTCTCGGCAATCGCGCGCACCGCTGGTTTTTCCAGCTCACCGACCGGGAACAATGTTTTTGCAATCTGCTCGCCGCCAACGGCGTGGAGGAAGTAGCTCTGATCTTTATTCGGATCAAGGCCCTTGAGCAGTTCGGTGCGCCCGTCGACGTCACGGCGGCGCACGTAATGGCCGGTGGCGATGAGGTCTGCACCGAGCATCAGGGCGTAGTCGAGGAAGGCTTTGAATTTGATTTCGCGGTTACACAGGATGTCCGGGTTTGGTGTGCGTCCAGCCTTGTATTCGGCCAGGAAGTGCTCGAATACGTTGTCCCAGTACTCGGCGGCGAAATTGGCGGTGTGCAGCTTGATGCCAATTTTGTCGCACACCGCCTGAGCATCGGCTAGGTCATCCATGGCCGTGCAATAGTCGGTGCCGTCATCCTCGTCCCAGTTTTTCATGAACAGGCCTTCGACCTGATAACCCTGCTCAAGCAACAGGAGGGCGGAAACGGAGGAGTCTACGCCGCCGGACATGCCGACGATGACGCGCTGGGTGCTTGGCTCATGCATGAGAATACGGGACACGGCTTGGAAAAGAGGGCGATTCTAGCAGGCCGGTGCGCTCGGCCGTTAATCGCGGATCAGGGATAACGGAAAACACTCGCCACTCAGGTAGTCATCAATACAACGCAACACCAATTCGCTACGCCAGCGCTCGGGCTGTGCGGCCAGTTCGTCGCGGGTCAGCCAGCGCGGGCCGATGATGCCCTCATCCAAAGGGTGGTTGGTGCGCTGTTGCAGAGGTTTGCCGGCGAAACATACCCGTTGATAGGTGATGCCATTGCTCGGAGCCGTATACAGGTAGATGCCGGTTACACCGGTTAACTCGACATCCCAGCCGGTTTCTTCAAGGGTTTCACGCAGTGCGGCTTGTATGAGACTTTCGTCGGCTTCCAAGTGGCCGGCAGGCTGATTAAATACGGCGCGGTTATCGGCCATTTCTTCAACCAATAGGAAGCGTCCTTGATCCTCAATAATACTGGCAACAGTTATATGCGGGATAAAGCGCATCAGACATCCTCGAGTCTTTTGGGTTTGTGGCGTGACCATTTAGGCCGGGGAATGACCTAAAGCAATTGCTTGCCGAGCTGCTAGGCTCAAGTCGTTTTAATCGATGCAATGTGTAGCGCTCTTGTAGTTTGACTACAAGGTGTCGATTTGGTCTAGTCGTAGACCTGTAAGAGCCGGTATATGTAGTGTTTTCAATGGATAAAGTGCGTGACTTTCTGTAGAAAAACTACAAAAATGCATCGCCTTCCGAGACCGAAAAAGACCTATTCAGCACGTCATCTACGTGACTGAATGCCTGACCACGAAAAAGCGGAGTCCAGCATGGGATACCAAAAGATCCAGGTGCCAGCCACCGGTGACAAAATCACCGTTAATGCCGATACATCCCTGAACGTACCGAACAATCCAATCATCCCTTTTATTGAAGGTGATGGTATCGGTATCGATATCAGCCCAGTCATGATCAAAGTCGTTGATGCTGCCGTACAGAAAGCTTACGGCGGCGAGCGCAAGATCTCCTGGATGGAAGTTTACGCGGGCGAAAAAGCCACTCAGGTTTACGATCAAGACACGTGGCTGCCTCAGGAAACCCTGGACGCGGTCAAAGATTACGTCGTTTCCATCAAAGGCCCGTTGACCACTCCAGTGGGCGGCGGCATTCGTTCTCTGAACGTTGCTCTGCGTCAGCAGCTCGACCTGTATGTCTGCCTGCGCCCGGTGCGTTGGTTCGAAGGCGTACCAAGCCCGGTTAAAAAGCCTGGCGACGTCGACATGACCATCTTCCGTGAGAACTCGGAAGACATCTACGCCGGTATCGAGTGGAAAGCCGGTTCGCCTGAGGCGATCAAGGTCATCAAATTCCTCAAGGAAGAAATGGGTGTTACTAAAATCCGTTTCGACCAAGACTGCGGTATCGGCGTTAAGCCGGTTTCCAAAGAAGGCACTAAGCGTCTGGCACGCAAGGCTCTGCAGTATGTGGTCGATAATGACCGCGACTCGCTGACCATCGTGCACAAAGGCAACATCATGAAGTTCACCGAAGGTGCCTTCAAAGAGTGGGCCTACGAGATTGCAGCCGAAGAGTTTGGCGCAACCCTGCTTGATGGCGGTCCTTGGATGCAGTTCAAGAATCCGAAAACCGGCAAGAACGTTATTGTCAAAGATGCCATTGCCGACGCCATGCTGCAGCAGATCCTGCTACGTCCGGCTGAGTACGATGTAATCGCCACCCTGAACCTCAATGGCGACTACCTGTCTGACGCCCTGGCGGCTGAAGTGGGCGGTATCGGTATCGCGCCAGGTGCGAACCTGTCTGACACCATTGCCATGTTCGAGGCTACTCACGGTACTGCACCTAAGTACGCGGGCAAGGACCAGGTGAACCCAGGCTCACTGATCCTTTCTGCTGAAATGATGCTGCGTCATATGGGCTGGGTCGAAGCAGCTGACCTGATTATCAAGGGCACCAATGGCGCTATCTCGGCCAAAACCGTGACCTATGACTTCGAGCGACTGATGGACGGCGCTAAGCTCCTGTCTTGCTCGGCGTTTGGTGATGCGCTGATTTCGCACATGTAAGCGAAGCGGCAATGCAAAAAGAAAGGCCGGTCAAATGACCGGCCTTTTTTGTGGGCGATTAATTGCCCAGGTAATCAGACTTCAACCGTTGCGTCCTGGTGCTGCTTGATAGCAGTGGGCGCTTCACTGGCGGCAATCGCCGCGCTGATGTTTACGGCGTGGAGTCCTTTTGGACCTTGAATAATATCGAAGCTCACCGGCTGGCCAGCCTTCAGCGTTTTATAGCCGTCCATCTGGATAGCCGAGTAGTGGGCGAACAGGTCCTCATCTCGACCATCGGCCAGGATGAATCCATAGCCTTTGGCGTTGTTGAACCACTTGACCTTACCGCTAACCATGCTGATATCCCTCTGCAAAGGACTCCATCACTGGAGTATCATCCACTTCAATTTCACGCATTGCTTGACGTGAGCCCGCAAAGCTGTGAAACCCCTTAATACCCACACTGGGTATTCATTGTTTGTAACACCGTTTTGCCGATAGTCAAGGCAATGCTGTAACTGGCTGAGAAGCCGTTCAAACTCTGTCTAGCACAGACTATTCGCCCATCAACGAAGCTTTCAGCATGCATGCACGTAGCCAGATTCGACTAACATTCAATCAGGATCGCCCGGCAGAGCATGAGGACGATTCCTTCGGCTTAGCCGTTCAGGAATCCAAGCCCGCTCTGCAGGCTCCTCCTATGTATAAAGTGATCTTGTTTAATGATGACTACACACCAATGGATTTTGTGGTCGAGATTCTCGAGGTGTTTTTTAGCCTGAATCGAGAAATGGCGACCAAAGTCATGCTGGCCGTCCATACAGAAGGACGGGCAGTGTGTGGAGTGTTTACCCGCGATATTGCTGAAACCAAAGCGACACAGGTGAATCAATATGCGAGAGAGAGCCAGCATCCGCTACTCTGTGAAATAGAGAAGGACGGTTAACGCCGGCCACTTGGGCATGAGGTGAAGCTATGTTAAATCGAGAGCTCGAAGTCACCCTCAATCTGGCTTTCAAGGAGGCTCGTACCAAGCGTCATGAATTTATGACGGTTGAGCACTTGCTGCTGGCCCTGTTGGATAATGAGGCTGCCGCGAGTGTATTGCGCGCGTGCGGGTCCAACCTGGACAAACTGCGGAATGATCTGCAGGAGTTTATAGACTCCACCACGCCGCTGATCCCTCAGCATGATGAAGAACGCGAGACCCAGCCTACGCTGGGCTTTCAGCGTGTTCTGCAGCGCGCAGTGTTTCACGTACAGAGTTCTGGCAAGCGTGAAGTGACTGGCGCCAATGTTCTGGTTGCGATTTTCAGTGAACAAGAAAGCCAGGCTGTGTTTCTGCTTAAACAGCAAAGTGTTGCGCGCATTGATGTAGTCAATTTTATTGCGCACGGCATTTCCAAGGTGCCGGGTCACGGTGGTCACTCCGAAGCCGAGCAGGAAATGCAGGATGAGGAGGGTGGTGAGTCTGCTAGCTCCAGCAATCCGTTGGATGCCTATGCCAGCAACCTGAATGAGCTAGCTCGCCAAGGACGTATTGATCCGTTGGTAGGTCGTGAGCTTGAGGTTGAGCGCGTGGCGCAGATTCTCGCGCGTCGACGCAAGAATAACCCGCTGCTGGTTGGCGAAGCTGGAGTTGGTAAAACCGCTATCGCCGAAGGTTTGGCCAAGCGCATTGTCGATAACCAGGTGCCTGATCTGCTGGCGGATAGCGTGGTCTACTCACTGGATCTTGGCGCATTGCTGGCGGGCACTAAGTACCGGGGCGATTTCGAGAAGCGCTTGAAAGCTCTGCTCAATGAGTTGCGCAAACGTCCTCACGCCATTTTATTTATTGATGAAATCCACACGATCATTGGTGCGGGTGCTGCGTCTGGCGGGGTTATGGATGCGTCCAACCTGCTAAAACCTATGTTGTCCTCGGGTGAAATTCGCTGCATCGGCTCGACGACCTTCCAAGAGTTTCGCGGCATCTTCGAGAAAGATCGGGCTCTGGCACGACGTTTTCAGAAAGTTGATGTAGTAGAACCCTCAGTCGAAGACACCATCGGTATCTTGCGTGGGTTGAGAAGTCGCTTTGAGCAGCACCACAGCATCGAGTACAGCGATGAGGCGTTGCGCGCAGCTGCCGAACTGGCCTCGCGTTATATCAATGACCGGCATATGCCGGACAAGGCCATTGATGTGATTGACGAAGCGGGTGCCTATCAGCGCTTGCAGCCTCTGGATAAGCGTTTGACCCGTATCGATGTGGCGCAGGTTGAAGATATCGTGGCGAAAATTGCTCGTATTCCCCCTAAGCACGTCAGCAGTTCGGATAAAGAGCTGCTGCGTAGCCTTGAGCGCGATCTTAAGCTCACGGTGTTTGGTCAGGATGCCGCAATTGACTCGCTGTCGACCGCTATCAAGCTGTCACGTGCAGGGCTTAAAGCGCCTGACAAGCCTGTAGGTTCTTTCCTGTTCGCCGGGCCCACTGGAGTCGGCAAGACCGAAGCTGCACGCCAGTTGGCCAAGGCCTTGGGCGTTGAGCTGATTCGCTTTGACATGTCCGAGTATATGGAGCGACACACTGTGTCGCGCCTGATCGGTGCACCGCCAGGCTATGTCGGCTTTGATCAGGGCGGTTTATTAACTGAGGCGATCACCAAAACACCGCATTGCGTGCTGCTGCTCGATGAGATCGAGAAGGCTCACCCGGAAGTCTTTAACTTGCTGTTGCAGGTTATGGATCATGGCACCCTGACCGATAACAACGGCCGCAAGGCGGACTTCCGTAACGTGATAGTGATCATGACCACCAACGCCGGCGCTGAAGTGGCGGCGCGCGCATCCATTGGCTTCACCCATCAGGACCACTCGTCTGATGCCATGGAGGCAATCAAGAAGAGCTTCACGCCGGAGTTCCGCAACCGTCTGGATACCATTATTCAGTTCGGCCGCCTGAGCCATGAGGTGATCAAGAGCATCGTCGACAAGTTCCTCACCGAACTGCAGGCGCAGCTAGAGGATAAGCGCGTCACGCTGGAGGTCAGTGATGCAGCGCGCAGCTGGTTGGCAGAAAGTGGTTATGACGTACAAATGGGAGCTCGGCCTATGGCGCGCTTGATCCAAGACAAGATCAAGCGTCCATTGGCGGAAGAAATCCTGTTTGGTGAGCTGGCTGAGCACGGTGGCGTGGTGCACATCGATATCGAAGGTGGTGAGTTGACCTTTGATTTCGAAACCACGGCAGAAATGGCCTAAGTGTAGTTTTCTTACGCCCACAAAAACGCCCGGCAATGCCGGGCGTTTTTACTGGAGCTTGGTGTAACAGATGCCGGAAAACTAAGTTTTCACAGGCCTGTTAACGGGCGCGATACGTAATGCGACCTTTGCTCAAGTCATAAGGCGTAAGCTCAACACGAACTTTGTCGCCAGTCAGAATGCGGATGTAATTTTTGCGCATCTTTCCGGAGATGTGCGCAGTAACGACGTGCCCATTTTCCAACTCCACACGGAACATGGTGTTGGGC
>Ga0209504_1001942_pt1 | contig 14745 bp, 17 predicted proteins | sample COGITO_mtgs_1005_FD_184791 | JGI IMG/M metagenome (GOLD analysis project Ga0209504, IMG submission 184791) | Pelagic marine microbial communities from North Sea - COGITO_mtgs_100511 (SPAdes) (version 2) | ecosystem: Environmental > Aquatic > Marine > Epipelagic ...
GCTTAAGACAAATAGTTAGGGTTTCTACTAGAAAGTTCTTGACTTTTAACTAAAAATGTGCTATAATATACAGGTATACTAAGGAAGCATAAAGAGATTACTTTTAAGAAATTAATTAAAGTAATATTCTAAAGCTGCCTTAGGTATCTTAAAGTATCTCATAGCAATACTAGGAGGCAATACTTTTGCTTGAAGAAATACCCAAGAAGAAAAGGGGTAGACCTAAAAAAGTCCTTGTTGAGTCTAACAAGAAGGGTGGTAGAAATGCCGTAGGTAGGCCCAAAGGTGACGCTGCTATCATTAACGAGTACAAAGCTCGTATGTTAGCCTCCCCTAAGTCACAGAAAGTGTTGGACAGTATCATGAATGCTGCTTTGGACGATGACCATAAGCATCAAGCAGCAGCATGGAAGTTAATGATGGACAGGATGTTACCCGTAAGCTACTTTGAGAAGGATAAGCTTAATGGAGGTAGGTCTTCCATATCCATCAACATAACGGGATTAGGTTCCCAAGAAACAACTATTACTGATAATCCTGAAGTTATGGAAGGGGAATACACAGAATATGAGTAAAGAGTTTAAGTATTTTACTTATGAAGAGTTTGTCTGTCAAGAGACAGGTAAGAATGAAATGTCCATTGCTTTTATTCATCGTTTGGATGAACTAAGAGAAAAGTGTGGTTTCCCCTTTACTATCACCAGTGGTTATAGAGACAGGACTCACAGTGTGGAAGCTAAGAAAAAGACTGTGGGTCAGCATGTCTTAGGTGTGGCTGCTGACATAGCTGTAAAGGACAGTAATCAGAAATACATATTAATTAAACATGCTATGGAAATGGGCTTTAAGGGCGTAGGGGTTGCTAAAACCTTTATTCACGTAGATGACCGTAAGTCTGTACCCGTAGTGTGGTCTTATTAGTGTCTGAACTAAATATTAACTTACTGCCGTGGCAACAGCAAGTCTGGGAAGACCCAACACGCTTTAAGATTGTAGCTGCGGGTAGACGTACAGGTAAGTCCAGACTTGCAGCATGGTTATTGATTGTTAATGCTTTACAGACTGACAGGGGTACTGTCTTCTATGTAGCCCCTACGCAGGGTCAGGCTAGGGACATTATGTGGGAAACCCTAATGAGCTTAGGGCAACCCGTCATAGCGTCCAGTCACATTAACAATTTACAAATAAAATTAGTAAACGGTGCTACAATCTCCCTAAAGGGTGGGGATAGACCTGAAACTATGCGTGGTGTGTCTTTAAGGTACTTAGTCTTGGACGAGTACGCAGACATTAAGCCTGATGTATGGGAACAAATCCTAAGACCAGCCCTAGCTGACCAAAAGGGTCATGCACTATTCATTGGAACCCCTATGGGGCGTAACCACTTCTATGACTTGTATCAGTACGCAGAACTAAGTGACGATGAAACGTACAAAGCATGGCACTTTACCAGCTATGACAACCCATTACTAGACGAAGAAGAGATAAATACAGCTAAAAAGTCCATGTCCAGCTATGCCTTTAGGCAGGAGTTTATGGCTTCCTTTGAAGCCAAAGGCTCAGAGATGTTCAAAGAGGAATGGGTTACTTTTGCAGACAAAAAACCAGAACACTACGATTGTTACATCTCAGTGGATTTGGCGGGGTTTCAGGACGTATCTAAGAAGAAGTCTAAAAACACTCGTCTTGATAATACAGCCATTGCGGTAGTCTTTGTGAATGAAGACGGTTGGTACGTAGAGAACATTATCTACGGTAGATGGACTCTGGACGATACAGCACAGAAGATCTTCCAAGCCGTCAGGGACTACAAGCCAATCTCAGTGGGTATTGAGAGGGGTATAGCAAAGCAAGCGGTTATGTCTCCCCTAACGGACATGATGAAGCGTAACGGCTTCTTCTTTAGGGTTGAGGAACTAACTCACGGCAACCAGAAGAAGACTGACCGTATCATGTGGGCCTTACAGGGTCGCTTTGAGAATAATATTATACAGTTAAGCAAGGGAGAATGGAATAGTCGTTTCTTGGACGAACTCTTTCAGTTCCCCGACCCGCTAACTCACGATGACTTAGTGGACGCCTTAGCTTACGTGGATCAATTAGCCAAAGTTGCCTACGCAGGGGACTTTGAGCAGTACGATGATTTTGAAACCTTAGACTCCGTAGCAGGATATTAAATATATGGAAGATTACAACGAAGAACACAAGCCGTTGATGATTGATGAGGCTTTGGAGGATTGGGTCATTACTAAATGTGACTCATGGCGGGATCACTTTGAAGCCAACTATGCACAGAAGTTTGATGAATACTATCGCCTTTGGCGTGGCATCTGGGCGCAGGAAGACGTAACCAGAGAATCAGAGCGTTCTCGTATCATTAGCCCAGCCCTACAACAAGCCGTGGAGAGTTCCGTTGCGGAAATTGAAGAAGCAACCTTTGGAAGAGGAAAGTTCTTTGACATCACTGATGATGCTAACGATCCTGACAAAGCTGACATTGTTTATCTCCGTAATAATCTGCATAAGGACTTTGAGAAGACTAAGGTTAGAAAAGCTGTTGCGGAGTGTCTTATCAATTCCGCTGTATTTGGCACAGGGATTGCGGAAGTTGTTCTTTCCGATGAAAAAGAAATGATGCCAGCCACCCAGCCCATTATGGGAGGGGATTTAACCGCTGTGGGTGTTAATATTGTTGACAGGACTGTCTGTCGCCTACGCCCCGTAATGCCTCAGAACTTCCTTATTGACCCCGTAGCCACCTCCGTGGAGGACGCTTTAGGCGTTGCTGTGGATGAGTTTGTCTCCGCACACACCGTTGAGCAGCTACAGGAAGCTGGGGTTTACAAGAAGTGTCACGTAGGTTCAGCAGCCCCAGACTTTGACATTGAGCCAGATCAAGACCTAACCACCTACGCAGACGACAAAGTACGTCTTACTAAGTACTATGGGTTAGTACCTGCTTACTTGTTGGCTGACGCTCAGGCTCAGTTAGCTAAGAGTAATGAGGATGACGACGATGACGTTGCTGAAGAAATCGTTGAGATGGACGGTGAGTTAGAGCTTGATTCAGAAGAGTACTACGTAGAGGCCATCGTGGTTATTGCCAATGGTGGTATTCTTCTCAAAGCGGAAGAAAACCCCTACATGATGCAGGACAGACCCATCGTAGCATTCCCATGGGACGTTGTACCGTCTCGCTTCTGGGGTCGTGGAGTCTGTGAGAAGGGCTACAACAGCCAGAAGGCGCTGGACGCAGAGATTAGAGCACGTATTGACGCTCTGGCCCTTACAGTCCATCCTATGATGGCTATGGACGCTACACGTATCCCCAGAGGCTCTAAGCCTGAGGTACGTGCGGGTAAGCTTATCCTCACCAATGGTAATCCAGACGAGATCCTAAAGCCCTTTAACTTTGGGCAGGTCAGTCAGATTACCTTTGCACAGGCTGACGCATTACAAAAGATGGTACAAACCGCTACAGGAGCCATAGACTCTGCGGGTATCTCAGGGAGTATTAACGGTGAAGCAACGGCTGCTGGTATTAGTATGTCTCTCGGTGCTATTATTAAGCGCCATAAGCGTACACTGATTAACTTCCAAGAGTCCTTCCTAATCCCCTTTGTAACCAAAGCTGCACACCGATACATGCAGTTTGACCCAGAGCACTATCCTGTCTCTGACTATAAGTTTAATGCTACGTCCACTTTGGGCATCATGGCGCGTGAGTACGAAGTAACACAGCTTGTACAGCTCCTACAGACCATGAAGGCAGACTCTCCGTTGTATACGTCTTTGATTAGTGCAATCATTGATAATATGAACCTGTCCAACCGTGAAGAGCTGATGCAACGCCTAGAGCAAGCAGGACAGCCCACTCCAGAGCAGCAGCAGGCCCAACAAGCCACGCAGCAGGCTCAGATGGAGTTCCAGCAGTCTCAGACAGCGGCCCTCTCAGGGCAAGCTCAGGAGTCTCAGGCAAGGGCGCAGAAGATTGCTATGGAAACACAGCTTATGCCTCAGGAGCTTGAGATTGATCGCATGAAGGCCGTGACGACTAACTTAAAGTCTGGCACTGAGGACGACAAAGAGTTTGAGCGTAGACTTAAAGTAGCCGATATGCTGTTAAAAGAGAAGTCTATGAAAAAGTCTACACCTAACAACACTATCCCAATGCAACCGAGAGGGCCTAATGGTCAGTAACAGAGAACTAGAAGAAATTGTAGCACAAGTTAATCGTAACTTTGCTTTACTTTTTGAAAGACTGGAGGTTTTAGAAAGTGCCGAAGAAGAAAGACTCAAAGCTGGAAAGGGCGGGAGTAAGCGGTTACAACAAGCCAAAGAGAACGCCTAACCATCCAACTAAGTCACACGTAGTCGTTGCCAAAGAAGGTGACACAACAAAGACAATTAGGTTTGGACAGCAAGGTGTGAGTGGTGCGGGTAAAGCCCCTACAACTGAGAAAGAGAAAGCCAGACGCAAATCATTTAAAGCTCGTCATGCGGCAAATATTGCAAAAGGTAAAATGTCAGCGGCTTATTGGGCCAACAAGGAGAAATGGTAATGCCAAAAGTAGGTGGAAAAAGCTATAGTTATGACAAAGCTGGTATGGCGGCTGCTAAGAAAGCAGCTAAGAAGACTGGTAAGAAGATGACAATGGCAAGTAAGAAGACTAAAAAATAGCTTGACTTTTTGTCTAAAATATGGTATAATATACCTGTACATTAAGTACACAACTTTAATCTGTCCTTTAAAGGAGAAACAGTGAACGATCAAGAATTTGAAGACTATACCAGAAGTATGCAAGAAATGTTCCGAAGCTCAGGCTGGGAGTATTTCTTAAACGATCTCAGAGGAAGCGTCCCAAACGTCAACTCCGTTGAGGTCACTAAAGACTTAACAGACTTATTCTTTCGTAAAGGTCAGCTTGCAATCATGGCTAATGTTCTTAACCTTGAAGCACAGCTAGAAAGCGTTATTGAAGAACGCAATAACCCACAGGACAACGATCAGGAGGAAGCCGCTTAATGCGTCTTCTTTTTGACTTCAGATGCCCTGACAATCACGTTACGGAGGCCCTAGTAGCCTCCGACGAGACAGAACACACCTGTGGTTTATGTAATAAAATTGCAACTAGAATCATATCTCCCGTTCGTTGCTCACTTGACCCCATTAGTGGGGACTTTGTAGGTGCTACTATGAAGTGGGCTAAACAACGCGAACAGAAGATAAAACTAGAAAGAAAGGCAAACTCGGAGTAGACCTTTCTTATACAAACCATGTCACTCCATAATACGTTAGTACGGAGATTTAATAATGGCTACACTCTTAGATGAGCGTCTTGATGACGAAGAACAACCAGACGAAACTGAACAGGCTGGTGATTTTGAAAATGACCCTGTAGAGCAGGAAACTCAATCAGAAATCCCAGACAAGTACAGAGGTAAATCCGCAGAAGATCTTGTACGGATGCACCAAGAAGCTGAAAAGCTCTTGGGCCGTCAAAGCTCTGAAGTAGGTGAACTAAGACAGGTTGTTGATAGTTATATTCAGACACAACTCTCAAACCAACAAGCACCACAACAACAAGAAACTGTTGATGAGGTGGATTTTTTCTCGGATCCAGAAGAGGCCGTTAAACGGGCCATTGATAACCACCCAAAGATCAGAGAAGCTGAGAACATCAGTAAGCAGTACCAAAAGACCACTGCCCTGTCTCAACTTCAGAAAGATCATCCCGACATGCAAAACATTTTGACGGATGATAAGTTTGCGGAATGGATTAAAGGCTCAAAGATACGGACTCAACTGTACGTACAAGCAGACAAGCAATACGACTATGAAGCTGCACACGAACTGTTTACCCTTTGGAAAGAACGTAAGCAGGTTGTACAACAAACAGCTAATGCTGAAAAGCAAGGTCGTAAGCAAGCTGTAAAGAACGCATCAACTGGCGCAGCCACTGGTAGTTCTGAAACGAAAACGAGAAAGATTTACCGAAGGGCAGACATTATTAAACTTATGCGTACAGACCCTGAACGGTATCAATCATTGTCCGATGAGATTATGAAGGCTTACCAAGAGGGGAGGGTACGAAACTAATCTATTAAGGAAAAAATATTATGGCTACTTCAGTATGGCCCAGCCAAACAGGTGCAGTAGATAATGCTCGCGCCGCAACGTTTATCCCCGAAATTTGGAGTGACGAGATTGTCGCTGCTTATCAAGCTAACTTAGTACTTGCTAATCTCGTTAAGAAGATGGCAATGACTGGTAAGAAAGGGGACACCATCCACATTCCTAAGCCTACCCGTGGCGTTGCTACTGCTAAAGCAGCAAAGACCGCTGTAACGATTCAGGCAGACACTGAGAGTGAAGTACAAGTCGTTATTGACAAGCACTTTGAATACTCTCGCATGATTGAAGACATCACCGAAGCACAAGCTTTGTCTTCACTACGACAGTTCTACACTGGTGACGCAGGGTACGCCCTTGCCAAGCAAGTGGACAACGACCTCTTCACTTTGGGCAAGTCCTTTGGTGACGGTGACGGTTCTGACTGGACTAACAGTGCTACGTTTATTGTTAATTCAGGCGGTACTGGTGTTGAAGCTTATGCAGGCGCAGGTACTGTAAACGCATTTACTGACGCTGGCTTCCGAGCTTTGATTCAGAAGATGGACGATGCAGACGTACCGATGGACAACCGTTCATTTGTTGTACCTCCTTCACTGCGTAATGCAATCATGGGTGTTGAGCGTTATGTGTCTTCTGACTTTGTTGACGGACGCAGCGTACAGAACGGTAAGATTGGTAACTTGTACGGCATTGACGTATTCACCACCAGCAACTGTCCTTTGACGTACACCACGACTGTTAAAGCTGCCTTCCTTGTCCATAAGGACACGATGGTTATGGCTGAACAGCAGGGCATCCGCTCACAGACTCAGTACAAGCAAGAGTTCTTGGGTACGCTTTATACCGCAGACACGCTCTACGGTGTTAAGACGTTACGACCAGAATCAGGTTTTGTATTGGCTGTAGCCGCTTAATCTATAAAAATATGTGTGAGGGAAAGCCTTAGGGCAAGTACCTCACTTTTTATTCATTTATTTTTTTAGTAACAGCGGAGAGCAAGTATGGCGATATTTAGAGGGGACGGAGGATCTGGAGATAGTTCTACGGATGCCTACGCCAGTCAAATAGCAGTCTACGCTCAAACTGCTACTACAAAAGCAAATGAAGCATCAGCTTCTGCAAGCGCAGCGGCCACAAGTGCAACTAACGCTGCTATCAGTGAAACTGCCTCAGATGCAGACGCACTTGTAGCAGCCATCAGCGCCACCGCAGCGGCAACTAGCGCAACCAATGCTGCATCTTCGGAAACTAACGCTGGCAATAGTGCAACCGCCGCCGCAACCAGTGAGACCAACGCAGCCACAAGCGCGACTAATTCAGCAACCTCTGCAACCGCCTCAGGAACGTCAGAGACGAACGCAGCGGCTAGTGCTGCCACAGCTACTACTAAGGCTTCAGAAGCCGCCACAAGCGCCTCAGATGCGTCTGGAAGTGCTACAGCGGCCAGTACTAGCGAAACTAATGCAGCAACCAGCGCCACTAACGCTGGGACAAGTGAAAGTAACGCTTCCACCAGTGCCTCCACAGCGACAACTAAGGCAGGGGAAGCATCCACCAGTGCTACTAACGCAGCAACGAGTGAAAGCAATGCGGCTACCTCAGAAACCAACGCAGCGTCCAGTGCCACCAGTTCAGCGGGTAGCGCCACTACAGCGTCAGATAAGGCAGGTGAGGCAGCAACAAGTGCAACTAACGCTGCAACTTCGGAAACAAACGCAGCGACTTCCGCTACTAATGCTGGCAACTCTGCAACGGCTGCTGCTACGTCTGAAAGCAATGCTTCTACTTCCGAGACCAACGCTGCAGCCTCCGCAACCAACGCATCTAACAGTGCAACAGCGGCGGCTACGAGCGAAACAAATGCAGGTACAAGCGAAACTAACGCAGCATCCAGCGCAACGGCAGCAGCAGCTTCGGCAGCGGCAGCAGTAGCTACTTTATCAAACTTAAACGCAGACAACATGACAACTGGTACGCTCTTAGGCGGCACTTACTAACAAGGGAATTAAACAATGGCTACAACAATTGTAACTAAAAGCGGCTCAGGTGCTCCCACAGCCTCCGATTTGGTAGCTGGAGAGCTTGCCGTAGACTTAACAAACAAAAGACTGTACACGGAAGACTCAGGTGGTACTGTTCTTGAAGTGGGGTCTAATCCATATAACTTCACAGCAAATCATGATGGGTCAGCCAAACTAGCCACCACAGCCACAGGCATAGACGTTACTGGTAGTGTCAAGGCGGCTGGGGTTGAAGTTGGTACTTCTTCTGACTCTTACTCAGCAGTCTATATACTCTCATCCATTACTGGTGAGTCTGAACTGCGTATGGGTGATACAGACACCGATGCAGGTTCTATTGCTTACACTAACTCTGACGACACAATGACGTTCAGAGCTGCTGCTGGCGCAAGAATGACCTTAGACTCCACAGGCATTGATGTCACGGGTACGGTCACGGCGGATGGGCTGACTGTTGCTGCAAACAACTCAGGTCAAGGCCCAACCCTAACGCTTGAAAACACTGATACTTCAATAACAACCAATGACGTTATTGGGCAGGTAGACTTTTATGCGAATGACGGGTCAACTGGCGGCACTGGACAAAAAGCGACAATTCAAGCCATTGCAGAGAATAGTTCTGGAACAAGCGTTGGTTTAATTTTTGGAACTTCACCATTTCCAAGTACAACCGCCACAGAACGCCTCCGCATTTCCGCAAACGGCTCACTATCCACCCCAACCGCAGGAACATCTAACGTCCGATTCGGTGTCAACGCAGGTAACAGCATTGTTAGCGGTGGTAATTATAATACTCTCGTAGGCGATGGAGCTGGTACTTCTTCCACTACCGCTGATTATAATGTTGCTGTAGGGTGGAAAGCAGCAGAGTTGCTGACGACAGGTGGTTTGAACACGCTGGTTGGCGCTGTGTCTGGAAACTCACTTACAAGTGGCAGCAACAACGTAGCCATAGGAACGTCTTCTTTTGGTAGTGCGACCACCGCTTCTAACAACACAGCCGTTGGTGTAAGTGCTTTATCGGCAAACACCACAGCAGACAACAACACAGCCGTTGGTAAGAGTGCTTTATTCGCAAACACCACAGGCGCTCAAAACACCGCAGTGGGTACTCTAGCAAGTGATGCGATTACAACAGGTGCAGAAAATGCCTCTTTAGGGTATTGGAGTTTATCTGACAACACGATTGGAAACTACAACACCGCCTTGGGAAGCAGGGCGATGAAAGCAAACACAACAGCCGCTAACAACACAGCAGTTGGTTATAGTGCTTTATACGCAAACACCACAGGTGCATTTAACGTCGCAATCGGCGCTAATGCTTTAGATGCTAATACAACAGCATCTGATAATACTGCTGCTGGTTATGCAGCTTTAAGTGATAATACTTCAGGTGCAAATAATACAGCTTTTGGTTCAGAAGCATTGTTATTTAACTCAACAGCTTCTAACAATACCGCAGTTGGTAGTGATGCCTTAAGAGCAAACACCACAGGCGCTAACAACACAGCCGTTGGTAAGAGTGCTTTACAAGCAAACACCACAGGTGCATCAGGTAATGCTTTTGGTACAGATGCTTTAGCCAATAATACTACAGGTGTTGGTAATGCTGCTTTTGGTAATGCTGCCTTATATGCAAATATTTCGGGTAAAGAAAACTCTGCTTTTGGTAGTAGTTATACTCAATACGCACCTTTAAGATTTAATACTACTGGTGATTACAACACAGCAGTGGGTGTTGGTGCTTTATACAGCAACACCACAGCAAATAACAACACAGCAGTTGGTCACACCGCTTTAGGCGCAAACACCACAGGTACTCTAAATACAGCTATCGGTGCTGGTGCAGGAAGTGCAATAACAACGGGTCAAAACAACACTGTCGTGGGGGGTTCAGCAGGCGGTATCTCTATAGGAACCAATAACACTGCTTTAGGTATTTATACTATGGGAGGTGCTATTACCACAGGCGACCAAAATACCGCCGTGGGTTATGCTGGACTGTTTGAACTTACGAGTGGAGCTAACAATACAGCTTTAGGTTTTGATGCAGGACGAGCTACTAGCCCAAGCGGAAGCATAACAACAAGTAGTGATGTTATTGTTCTAGGCAACAACAGTGTTACTGGGGCTTATATAAAAGTAGCTTGGACGGTAACTTCCGATGCCAGAGATAAAACTGATTTTACTCCGCTTGATCTAGGCTTAGATTTTGTTAAAGGATTAAAACCTATAACCTACAAGTGGGATATGCGTAGTAAATACGGCAACGCAGAAGACGCAGACTATGACCTTAACGCGCAAACTCCAGACGGAACTCATAAAGAAGACTGGCTGGATGTTGGTTTTAAGGCTCAAGAAGTAGAAGCCCTTGAAATTGCCGCAGGATACGACAAGGCCAACAAGACCAACCTAATCTCTAGCCATACAGAAGACGGCAAACAGATGGGCTTGAAGTATGAAAAATTTGTACCAATCCTTGTCAAAGCCATCCAAGAGCAACAAGCAATTATTGACTCACTAACCGCCCGTATTGAGGCACTAGAATCTTAATAGGAGATAAACAATGGAAGACCGTACTACAGAACAACTCGCACAAGACTACTTAGCTATGGGCCATAGCGTAGACCTAATCAACGCGATTATCGCAGGAGACTCTATGGCTGATGATTCTGCCGAAGACCGTCAAGACTGCGTAGATCGTAACACTCAGCACCTTGAGCTTATGGTAGCTAAAGAAGATTGGGGTGATGAAGACATGACCGCAGCTAATGCTGCTATCAGCGCAGGCAATGGCTACACGGCATCATAAGGAGTAACTAATGCTACTACTAGACTATTTAAACGCCCTCACAGCCCTTGTAACGGCCTGTAGCGCCATTACGGCACTCACTCCTACTCCTAAAGACGACAAGCTCATTGGTAAGCTCTATAAGTTTTTAGAGATTGGTGCATTGGTTATTGGTAAGGCTAAAAGATAAATGCAGGAAGAAGCAAAAGTCGCAGTGGACGCACTGGCGGTAACTACGACAGTGTCCACCCTAATGGGCTGGATACCTGCTGTGGCTGCTGCTTTGAGCATTATATGGACTGTCATTAGGATCTTTGAGACGGAGACAATACAAAACTTAATCCATAAAAATAAGGACTCTTAATGTGGAGTACATTGATCTTATTGGATCAATCTGGCCCATCTTTGTGGGCTTCATTGTGCTTGTCCTTACGTTGGGCAAACTAATGTCTCGTATGGACGTAGTGGAAGAAAAACTTAAAACTTTGTTTGACCTCTGGAATAATCGCAATGGCTAAAAGATCAGCACCGACTAAAAGAACTATTAAAAGAGGTCAGGACACTTTAGTTGGAACTTCTAAAGGTGGTATGCTTGAAGTTTTAACGGAAGAAACTTCACAGGATTTACCAACCACTCAAACAAGAAACATTAGAGTTGATGATCCTACGGGTTCTATAGGCAATGCGCCTAAAGCTTGGTGGGACGTTGCAGATCCTAAGGCTTTCTTTGGTGTACAGGGTGAGCGTACAGACGAACAAAAAGAGCGAGTACAGCAGTTTAGGCAAGAGTGGGGTAACGTAAGAGGTGCTGCCGCTGTTAACGGTTTAGTAAACGGCACGTACACAGCGGATCAACTAATTCAAAACTGGGGTGCTCAAAACTTAGCTTCAGTTATTAGAGCTGAAACTTTTGAAGTAGGTGAGTTTAACGAAGGTGATAACTTTGGGGCTTATTTACAGTCAGAGTTTGATAATGTATCTAGCTTTATTAACCCAAGTGGTGAAGGAGTTAGAGGTACTTTAGGCACTATAGACACTGCGCTAAACCAAGGTTCAGGCGGCCCTAAAGGAGCTGAAAGAGGCGTTACGGTTACTGCTGGTGACTTAGCTAGTTCTTCTTATATGAATGCTGTTCGTTCTGCTGCTGAAACAGCGGGTATTGACATATACGTTGATGGCCCTGCTGGTGGTCAATATGAACTAAACGTAGGCCAGTACGATGATGTACCTTTAGGGTCTTACCACACTGTACGTGAAGCCGACTCACCTTTAGAAATGATCTTTGAAGCTGTACTTAAAGCTGTTGTTGTTAATGTTTTAACAGCAGGTTTAGGCGCAGACTTAGCGTCACTAGGTGAAACTTTAAGCAGTTCAGGTGAACTTGCTACGATGGCGAGCATGTCTAACGGTGCTAATGTAGCTTATGAAACTACTGAGTGGGCTAGAAATGTAGGAGATATTTTAACAGGCATAGGACAAACACTAGAAGCTGGCGGTGCTATATCCGCAGGTACTGGCGCTGCTGCTAGTGGTGGCATACCTCCTTATGTTATGACCATTATAAAGAATACTGCTTCTAATGAAGGTGTTATTTCTGATGTAATAGAAGTAGTTGACGTTATTAATACTGCTGCTTCGGCAGTTGAATCAGAAGAAATACCAGAAGACATAATAACAGAAGAAGTAGTTTCCTTAGAAGCAGACGATGATTTATTAAACGGGGACGATGGGTTAAGCGGAACTGTTACCACTACAGAGTTAGGGACAGGAGAGGTGTTTGGGGCGGAGGATTTAACACCAGAAATTGTAGTTGACAAAGTAGACGTAGACGAAATAGCCACAGAGCTTGGTGAAGTTGATGATTCTGTAGAAGTAAAACCTTACATTCCACCACAACAAACAGAAACCCAAGCTACTGATGAATCAGCGGCTGACGGTGGCGGGGGTGGTGCTGAAAGCGGAGGCGCTAGTACCGCTGGGGCTGGCACTCCTGCTACTGCTGGAGGTACTGATGCTGCTGGCGCTCCTGCTACTGCTGGAGGTGCTTCAGGTTCCAGTGAAGGAAGCACTGGTGACGTTCAAAGCACTGATGCTTCTGGAGCAGGAACTGAATCGGTTGAGTCTGGAGGTGGAGTTATAGTCGGTTCAAACGACGGTGTTCCCTATACTAGAAACCCAGTTATAGCTGACAATGGCCCTTGGGTTTATCAAGGGGGAGGCGTGTGGATTATACCTACCGACGAAGAACAAGTTTTACGAGAAGTTTTAGTAGCGGAAGATTATGGCGGTACTTTAGCTGTACAGCTTGCAGAGTTAGCAGCGGGTGAGCCTGACCCTGACTTACAAGCAAAGTACCTTGAAGAAGCTAAAAGGTATATAGGAGATTCTGAAAACTTACCTCCTAATTTTGAAGAAATGACTGCGGAAGAGCTTGAAGAGTTCTTAAAAACTCCAACTGGTGAAGTTATTGACGAAACTCCAGAACAGCCCGTTTTTAACGATCCTAATTATGATCCTAATAAAGCAGAAATTTTTAAAGAAGGAGACAGAGCTGATATAGTCCAGAGTTCTGTAGGTACTGGAAATACTACTACTTCGGAGACTCAAGAACAGATTGAGGCTAAGGCAGCAGAAGAACCAGAAAACAATCTTTCAGTAGTTGATGCTATTTTAACCTCAGGAAGTGCTGCTACTGATATTTTAGAAGTTCTTATTGAGGAAGTAACTAACGACAACTCTACAGCTCCTGCCGATATAGACACTACAGGAGGTTCTTCAACTAGTACTACAGATACTACAGAAGTAAAAGTAGATCCTAATCAATCAACTGTAGATGCCGATGGTGACGGTGGTGGTGGTAATGACGGAGGTGACACAGGAGGCGCTGTAGACGGCGCTGGTGCTGGTACTGACGAAGACGGTGTAGACACAGGTGCTGGTGGGGAAGCTGGCGATGGCACTGATACTGGCACAGGAGACGGTGGTGGCTCTGGAGACGGAGAGGGGTCTGGAGACGGTGACGGCACTGGGACAGGTACAGGTACTGGAGAAGGGGATGGCGATGGCGATGGCGATGGTGACGGTTCTGGCGATGGTGATGGTAGCGGTAGTGGTTTAGGTGGTACAGGTTTATTTGGTGGTAGAGAAGGTTCTCCTACTGATATTTTTCAACCTAACTATAAGCCTCTAGAGTACAACACACAACTTCTAACTCCAACTTTATTTGATTTTATAGACTACAATCCTCTTAGGAATTTGAAATGACATATTTAGAATTAGTAAACGGAGTCCTAAGAAGGCTCAGAGAAGATCAAGTAGGCTCCGTTAATCAAAACCCTTATTCTTTACTTATCGGTGATCTTATTAATGACGCTAAGAGGACTGTTGAGGATGCTTGGGATTGGTCTGCGTTGCGAACAACTCTTACTATTACTACAACGGAAGACATCTTTAACTACGTACTTACAGGCAGTGGTAATAGGATTAAGATTATTGACGTTATCAATGATACGTCCAACTGGTTTATGACTTACAAAGACACGCATTGGATGGACAATGCTTTCTTAAATGAAACACCCCCTAAGTCAAGCCCTACGTTCTACAACTTTAATGGTGTAGATAACAATGGGGACACTCAGGTTGATCTTTATCCTATTCCTAACGCTGTTTACACTATCCGAGTAAACTGCGTTCAACGTAATCCTGACTTAGTTAACGACACTGATAAGCTTCAAATCCCACACATGCCTGTACTGCACTTGGCATTGGCTTTGGCTTCCAGAGAGCGTGGGGAAACT